>OKVF01001839.1_pt1 | contig 14175 bp, 16 predicted proteins | sample 1604831 | NCBI WGS metagenome assembly OKVF01 (sample SAMN01760980, study PRJEB22395) | human gut metagenome
TATGTTGTGAAGTGAAAAAGTCTATGTTGTGAAGTGAAAAAGTCTATGTTGTGAAAGTCTGAAAACCCGCATAAACACTTGCTTTTTTGATACCCGTAATCAAGGGAGTAATCAAGGGAGTAATCAAGGGAGTAATCAAGTCTATCTATCAAGAGACAACGCGGTCTACGACCGCTGATAACAAAAGGGTGGGGCTTGCTGCCCCACACCCCGCAGCGCACAAATGCGCAATAGTACCTTTTGCCTCCATAAAATACTTTTTTCAAAGACGTTTTTGCAGAATCTCAGCGCAAATTTGCTGAACAGAGGCGCTTGCGCCCCTGAATGAGATCGGCAGTTCAATTTTTTCGGTATTTTGCTCGGGAAATGTTTCACGCAGATGCGAAAGTGAAACGCTATATCTTGTGGTCGCTTCGACCACTCTATCTGCAAAAAATCCTTAAAAATCTAACTTTTGTGCCGTTTTAGTCTCTCTCCTCCGACTTCCGGCACTTCTGAATTGGACAAAATAATGATTTTGGCTTATTTCGGTGTAGGTGAGCAAAGAATCGACACCTTACACGCGAAAATACGAAATAGCTGTAAACGGCTCTAAAATCGTCTGTAATCGATTTTTACCATTGAACGGGTAATTTCATGCTTTTACCATAAAAATAGATTTTATGGGCATTGTAGACGATTTAAACGCTATCTCAATGCCAGATTTGCAATCTGAAATGCAAAAAGCCGGTTCCATGTGTGGAACCGGCTCGTTTTTTCGTGACGTTTTTAATTTTTCCGCCCGAAAAATCTTTCCCGCAGCGTCAGCGGGCGCTGCTTTTCACTCTCCAACTGCTGCCGGAGCTGCTCAATCTCGGCTTGCAGCTGCTGCTCTTTATCTTCGAATGCTTTTGTTGCCTCTGAAAGCTTCAAATTCGCGCTCTGTGCGCTTTTTTCGGCATCAGCGAGCTTTTGTGCTTTCGCTTCGTTATCGGCTTCCAGAAGCTTGATCTGCCCTGCTTTTTCAATCAGCGCTTTATTTTCGTTAAGCAGCGCTACGGTTTGTTTGAGTAAGTTGTTGTTTTCATCCCGCAGGTTCTGCAGCTCTTCGTCTTTATCCTGTTGGTAGACGATAACGGGATTTCCCTCGCGGTGCTTATCGAGAATGGCAACGGCGGTTTCATCAAGCAGCTGCCGCCGGTGATCCACCACAATATGACCTTCAAGCTCGTTTTTGTAGCGACTAATTTGTTTTCGGATCGCTTCATAGGTGACACCTTTTTGTTTGGCGTAGTCTTTGATCGAAATAGGCGGCATAATGGCACTCCTTTTTTAGTGGGACATCTTTTGTACGATGTTTGTGCAATATTGCATAACAACGCTGTGCAAACATCGTACAAAGAAAGTTGCATAACGCCAGTATATCAAAAAAATCGAGTGAAAGCAATATGAAAATTGTTTTTATGAAATTCGGCACGAAGCGACAGCTTTTTCTCAATTTTGATGTTATGCTACTGACGCTGGTTTACCTCGACATTTTTTAGTGATATGAAGAAATGAGAAGAGCCCTGCGGTGTGAGCGGGGCTTTTTTCATTTCCGCGTAGCGGTAAAAAGCTCCGATTGGGAGCTTTTTCTCTCATGCGTCGAGCTAAATTTTTTCATGCTAGGGCTGGACAAATGCAGCGAGTGAGCGTATAATGCAAACAAAGGCCTCGCCGCTTGAGAGCGCCGATACACACGATCGTGCAAAATCTAACGCTTTGGCACAAACGTGTTTCGGCGCTCCTCCCGGAGTGGGCGATTGTCCCGGGGATAACCCGGAACAAAACTGCTGCGGCAGAAAGGAGATTTATGAATGCTGCATCGTGTGATGATAAAAACGACACCACTGCATGATGTTGCCGGACGAGTAGACTATATCAGTAATCCAGATCGGCAAGAGCAGCTCGTATATGCTGATGAAGCCTGTGCAGACCTCGGCTTTTGGAAAGATCTTTCAGCGTACTGTCAGAAGTCTGCACCGGGGAAGAGGGCGCGTGAAGGGCGTGAGTTAATTATCCCTCTACCCAATGAATTTAGTAAAGAAATTCCGCCTGAGGATATTGCAAATGCCTTTCGTAGTTTGCTGGAGCAGGAAACCGGCACGCGATGGGCGATAGCCCTCCATTGGAATAAAACGAAGCAGTCCTATCATCTCCATGCGGTAGGATCGGAGAACCCTGAAGTGCGTGAAAACGATGTGACGCCGGAGTCTGTAAAACCCCGAAAGCCGCTGAAGCGGGACACGTATTTTGATGCGGATGGTAAACGCAGCGTAAAGCAGAAGTGCATTGATCCAGAAACGAAGGAGCTGCTGCCGGGGTGTTTTTTAGTCAAAAAAGGAGAGGTGCAGCCGGCGCGAGCGCCGGAACGCTTCGGGCAAAAGGTTCGGCGTATGACTCAAAAGAGTTTTTTAAGAGAAGTAAAAGCCGACGTTGCGGATTTGATGACCGAAATGTGTAGGTATGCCGATATAGATAAGGAATTTGTATTGGCAGATTTCATCAGGGAAGACACGCTGTATTTGAAGCAAGTCTCCCGGAAAAAGGGATTGCCAGAGGAAAAGAGCAAGAAAGCCGACGCATACAACAAAACTGCTCAGGAGTATAACGAAGCCGTGGATGCACTTGTGCAACACTATCCAGAAGCCGCCCATACCGATGAATTGGAGCAGATCGCGCAGCTGATGAACCGCAAGAGTGCAGCTGATCGAGACGGTTTTGTCGGTGCGGTACGCGAAATCACAAAGGCGTTGCAAATGCAATTTGCAGCAGCCAGAGCAGCTGCGGCACGACCGAAAGTAAGCAGCGTAGCGGATTTTGCGTCGCGGTATCGCGAAAAAAGTAGTCTTGACGCCGCTGACCGCAACCTTAGCCGAGTGCTTAGATATTTTAGGGCAGCGATAGAAGATGATAATAAAGGCGCTGCGCGTAGATACTACGAAATGACCGCCAAAAGAGAGCGAGATGATCGAGAAGAAGAGCGCTGAAGCACTCTTCGGCGGACAAATAAATAGGTAGTATAAAGAAATTCGTTTACGAAAATTTTCCGTAACCTCATTGATAATCTAAGTCTCCTCAACTAAGAAGTGAAATATTTGAGATGTTTTCAAATAATGAATGCAATGCACTTGCAATGCGATTAAAAATGAGTATAATATAAAGTGAAATTACTTGGTAAAGGAGTTTTTAATATGGCAAGTAAAAGTAATATGACGCTTCGAATTGAACCGGAGCTGAAGGAGCAGGCGGCAGCTTTATTTAAGTCGTTGGGATTAGATTTAAGCACTGCGACGGGGATATTTTACCGTCAAGCGCTGCGTTACCATGGCCTGCCGTTTGAAATTCGAGCAGATGAAGAACCGAATGAAGTCACTTATGCGGCGATGGAAGCAGCGGAAAACGGTGAAGATATGTACGGTCCTTTTGATAGCGTTGCAGAAATGATGGAGGCTCTGAATGCTTAAACCAGAATTTACAGGGCAATTCAAAAGGGATTATAAACTCGCGTTAAAACGTGGCTGTGATCCGAAAAAGTTAAATGAGGTCGTTATGCTGCTATGTAAAGAAGAACCTTTGCCGGAAGCATATCGAGATCACGCTCTTGTAAATTCAAGAAATTATAAAGGCATGAGAGAATGCCACATTCAACCAGATTGGCTTTTAGTTTACAAGGTAATACGAGAAACTCTTATTTTGGAACTGATCAGAACGGGATCACATAGTGATCTGTTTTAATGCTTGAGAAGCAAAAGCGGTGCAGCGCTCTCCGTTCGGAGGATGTGAATAGAAATAGAATAGCTGCCCAACACCAATAAGCTATAACGAAACCCCCGGAGGTGCAAGCTCCGGGGGTTTCGTTTGCCCAAATGGTTTTTCTATCGTTTTGCCTGTTTATATGTTATACGACGACAATAGAGCATTTTCAAGATATGGCTAATTATAATGTTAAAATGAACAAAAATTTTTAACTTAATTATTTGTTTTACGAATTGAAAACCAAATATTCCATGACTATAATGGGCTTAAGAAAGTGAGTGTGTTTCACTTCTGTGCAATCAGGAGGGCAATGAAGTCAGTTAACGGAAAGGGTGAAAATTATGCTGAAAAGCAAAAGAGTATCAAGGATTATTTCTGCGTTACTGGTCGTGATGCTTGTGGCGTCACTTGGCATTACTACGGTTAGCGCAAACAACCATGATGACACAGAGTTTACGTTTGCTTTTAATTCGGCCAGCCCTTTGAGCTGGACAGCAGTGCGTGAAAAGACGGACTCCACATCTATGTACGCACGTATTTCTACAATGGATGGAGCCTATTATGTTGTTTGCTATGGAACAAAAGCAAGTGAATATAAAGGTTATGGCGGCAGTGGTAGTGGCCTTCCGTCGCATCTTAGAAACGTTGCAAGATATGATGGTGACTATGTAAGGTTTACATCTGCAGGAGAATCACATTATATTTCTAACTGGGTTTATGAGAGTAAAGAAGCAAATGAATCCAGAGTGTGGGCTGCGTTAGCAGGAAAAACAGTGGCAAGTTATCATAATGTTAGAGGCGTTTGGAGTCCAGATAGCGTTTAACCAATAAGAAAGCTTCGGTTAAGTGACCTGCTTCAGCAAAAGTCATACGTAAAAAATGGAATTGCCCTCCTGATTGATCTTTTCTTGGTAAAAGGTGATTCTATGAAATCAAAAGTTGCAATTATTGCACTGTGCGTTTGTGTTATTTTGGCTGTTTTAGGCGTTGTGCTCGGGAAAAGCCCGGCGTTAAAAAATACGGAATTGCCGCCTTCCGTTTTGGAAGAAATTTTGTCTTCGCAAGAGACTTCTTCAGAAAGCGAAGCTTCTTCCGAAGAGGTTTCGATACCTGCAAAAAATATGACACCCAAAGAAGAATATGAAAGTATGTATGGAAAACCGCAATGGTTGGCGTGTGACCAGACGTATCATATTTTGTGTGCGGAAGACGGTACATTGACGACCGAAACGGGTGAAGCACCGATTTATACCCGCGGCGACTTCAAAGCCGAAGTGATGGATGTACACGTTTCTGATACGTTAGAATACGGGTTGACGCAGGAAGACGGAAGCTTTACCTATTCTGTTGATGGGGACTGCACAATGGATAAATCTGGCAAGATCACGAATCCGGATTATGTTTTGGCATACGTTACACTGCGTTTAAATTACGATGGAACAGCCGATCATATAGAATTTCTTGTTGGCGAATGTGACGTAGTACAATATAACCCGGATGGCTACCCTTTAGGCGGGGGAGAAAACGCAAGTGATAAGATGATATTGGAAAATAGGGTGGCTGTGTCTACAACAGAGGAGGAAGATCCCCGTAATTCCGGGCATGTTTGGGTTCGTCCCGGGGAACCCCGAGATGTGCTGATCGTTGTGCTGATTCAAAATAAATTTTCATACATAGTTGTGGATGATGAAGCGGCAGCAAAAGATGGCGTTTCAAATTTGAATGTTATGGAGCAAAACTATGCTACCGGAGTATACGAGGAAATGGCGTTCAAATATGCAATTACCATTAGTTCCAGTGGAACACAAATGGCTGCTTTTAATGTCACAGAGATCGTGAACGACTGGTTTAAGGGGTGAATGTATGAAAAAAGGAAAAGTCATTGTCCCTTTGGCCCTGTGCGTTTGCGTTGTTCTGATCGTTATCGGCATTGCACTTGGAAATAACCCAATGCGGAGCAGTATTGGGCAAGGTCAGGCGGCGGAGGTGATTCCTTCCGAAGAAAGCAAAGCTTCCGAATCTTCCGATGAGACAAAAGCAACAGAAAGTGCAACATCGAGCAATGAAGATCCGAATGCAGGGTTAACTTCCGAGCAAATTATGATGGGAGAATACTGGTATAACGATGACCCTTCTACGTACAACGGCCCCTCGGAAGAAATGTTGGCGCTCGCAAAATCTATGACACCAAAAGAGTTATATGAAAATACGTATGATCGGAAGCCGGAGTGGATGAAAAGCAGGCAGACCTATCATATTTTGCGCGAATACGATGGTACGCTTACGACTGAGAGCGGCGAATCACCGATTTATCATGCAGATAACGGCCTAAATATTGAAGTTACCGATGTACATGCTTCAAACACATTGGAATATGGATTGACTGAAGAGGACGGATGGTTTGGAGAAGAGTGTGGATTGGATGAATCCGGCACGATTACAAGCCCGGATTATGTGTTTGTATACACTACACTGCGCCTTACATATAACGGTAAAATAGACCATATGGAGTTTTTAGCCGGTGATACAAGGCTTGTTCAGTATAATTTAGATGGATATACTTTGGATGCTTCAGAAAACAGATGCAATAAACATATTTTACAATCCGGCATAGCAGAGAAAACAACCGCGGAGGAAGATCCGCGAGATTCCGGTCATATTTGGGTTCACGCAGGGGAAACGAGAGACGTTTTGTGCGTTATGTTGATGCGAAATAACTTTACGTTTGTTATTACAGATTACGAGGCTGCAAAGCGTGATGGAGTGCACGATCTTCTTGATGAAGAAAAATATTATACGCTTGCAACATATGAGGAAAATGAGTTCAAATATGCTTTTACAATCAGTGATTACGGTGTTACCGCAGTTGAGTTTGATGTTACGGAGATCGTGAACGACTGGTTTGCTGCATAGAAAGAGGTGGCGGTATGAACAAACGCTTGATCTCATCGGAGTTACGGCGCGGTTTTACGGGGTATGGCTTTTGGTTGGCTTTACTCATAGGCTGTGCGATCGCAGTTTGGCATGGCTGTTGCATGGAAGGGGCGCCGGTGGGCTTTTCTCATGCAGGAGATGTTATTTATTGGAACGAAAAAATGATGTTTCCGCCGAATAATGTGGCTAAAAGCTTGATGGGAATGACATTAGACGGACAAGCCAGCGTGTTTATGACGGTTATGCCGATTTTGGCGGCCTTGCCGATGGCAGCCTCTTTAAGTGCTGATATGCGCAGCGGCTACATAAAATCTGTTTTGACGAGGACTACGGCAAAGAGCTATTATGTTGCAAAGTTCATCGCGGTGGCTGCAACGGCTGCAGTTGTGGTTACGGTACCTTTTCTGCTTGATTTTTTCCTTGTGGCAATGAAGGTTCCTTATTTTCAGCCGTATGCTTATGGCGGCGAAATAGTGCTTTCCGGCAGTTTTTCGCTGTGGGGAAAGCTGTATTTTACGTGCTTTCCATTATATTTTGTATTGGCGGTCTTACTGGTCGCTGTATATGGTATTATATTTGCTTCCTTTGGCTTACTGCTTTCGTTCTACATTGAAAATCGTTTTTTGGTGCTGATTGCGCCGTTTATCATTTGGATGGCGATTACAACGATATTTTCGTTTCTTACCTTTCCAGAACTGATGGGTGCAAATCCGTTCTATTTTTTGATGTTAGCGCACCCTGCAGGGGGAAGCCATCATCAAGCTGTATCGGTTTTGATCTCTACGATTGTTTATGCTGCACTCGGCATAGGTGGCTATTTTATGGCCGGTCGAAAGCGAGATATATTCTAAGAGGAAAAATATGCTCTACTTTAAGAGAAAAATAGCATCACACTGGAAGCTGCTGTTGCTTATTATCGGTATTTGCGCGGTTTCCCTATACTGCATCATTGACCTGGTGATTTGGTCTGATGGCTATGCAGTAGAAAATCTTTGCTGTTTGGATATATTTTCTTTTGCAGGTTTTCGCGGGTTTACGGCGGTCGTATTGTCGATTGTAGGGCTATTTTTGGCGTACCGTGTTCTGCACGGTGATTTTTCGTATGATATTTTGCTGCGCTTTCACAACAAGAGCACTTTATATGCACGGCAGGGGCTGTGTTTACTGATCTTGAGCTTTTTGCTTGCCGTAGTGTGCATGGCCATTGTCGGGCTGCTTTCATTTCGGTATGCACCACAAAGCTTTTATAACTGGAATGCACTGCCCGAAGACGGCTTTGCTTATTTGGCGGCGAGTAACTGCATGGATATTCGTGCTGAAGAAACGGTGCAGGCGATTAAAACGTATTTTGGAGCTCTTTCGCCGGTACGCGTTTTATGCAGCCAATTTTTGACGCTGTGGATTGCCTGTGCTTTGCCGATGGCAGTGGAATTGCTCGGGAAATGGCTCGGAATGGAGATCCTTAGTTGGATCTTGTATCTGGGGTATGCCGGGTTTGATGCAGCGGTCATGGCCGTTAACGGAAAACCGTTATTATATACGTCCCTCTTTATCTCGCCGGCGGATTATCTCTTATCTGCTGTACCGGAATTTCGCTTTTTAATTCCGATATGTATCTGTGCAGTTTTAGGGCTTATCGGTTATTTGATTTCCGAAAAAAGGGAATTTTTGCGTAAGGAGTGAGTTTCTGTGCGCAAACAAAAAAATCAGCTGCAGAGCTTTCAACGTGCTTTTTTCGTCGATTGGAAGTTGGGTGTTCTGCACCGTGCCTGGCGTTTTTTTCCGGCGCTTTTCTTAGCGGTGTTTTGCGTGCTGAAGGGACTGCTTTTTCAGCACTATGAAATGCCGCATGATCTTTCCGGCATTTTGTCTTTGATGTTTTTCGGGGATGATGTGGTTACACCTAACAACTTAAGTTTGTGCCTTGAATGGGTAGGTTTTCAAATTTTTCTGCTTCTCGTTACAAATGATTATACGAGCAGCAGCCTCGGTAGCTTTGGAGAGTGTATGCTCATGAAAACCGGCAGTAAATCGGCCTGGTGGCTCAGCAAATGCTGTTGGATGGTCTGCACGGTAACAATTTCGTTTGCTGCATTGATTTTAACCGGCGTAACCCTGTGCCCGATGTTTCATTATACTGTAAGACTTTCCGGCATTTATGTGTTGGCTGCACCGTTTTGCGCTGTTTTGAGCGTATCGCTGATCGGGCAGTTTATTACGATGCTTGGTGTAAATCCGGCGGTGACGCTGATTTTGCTTTCCGGCTCCGTTACACTTGCACTATTTGTGGATTCGCCGTGGTATATCTGGGCAGCCAGTATGCAAACACGATACTATGAACTGCATTTGGTCTGGATTTCCTGCCTTATATGGTTTTTGGCATCTCTTTTGCTTATTCCAATCGGTACGGTTATTTTTGCTCGAAAAGACATTTATTTAAAGGGGGAACGTACAAATGCGCGTTGAAGTAAAAGACTATGTAAAAACGATCGGTAAGGCGACCGTGCTTGACCATGTAAGCTATACGTTTGAGAGCGGGAAAATCTACGGTTTACGCGGAAAAAACGGTTCCGGCAAAACGATGCTGATGCGCGCAATTTGCGGATTGATCAACCCGACGGAAGGGTGCGTGTGCATAGACGGCAAAATAATCGGCAAGGATATTTCCTTTCCGGAGAGCGCCGGTGTGCTGATTGAAAACCCGGGATTTATCAGCGGTTACACGGCTTTTCAAAATCTTAAGACCATTGCTTCTATACAAAATCGAATTTCCGATGAAGAAATTAAAGCGGTCATTCTTGCGGTGGGGCTTGACCCGGAAGATACGCGAAAATACCGAAAGTTTTCACTTGGTATGAAGCAGCGCCTTGGAATTGCTTCTGCTGTTATGGAAAACCCGGCTTTGATTTTGTTGGATGAGCCGACGAACGCTTTGGATGAATCTGGCGTAGTTATGGTGCGGGAGCTGCTCGAAAAGCAAAAGAAAAACGGTGCAGTAATTATTGTGGCTTCTCACGATAAAGAAGAACTGGAATTGCTGACGGATGAAATTTTGATTATAGAAAACGGAAAAATTAAAGAACATTTTGACGTACAAGCTTCGCTGAATGAAAAGGAAGTGCGGATATGAAGAAACCGATGAGACGGCTCATGGTTATACTGCTTGTGGCTTTGCTGGCGGTTGTTGGTGTATTCGGCGGGTTTTGCATCTATACGATCAATATCCGGTATCCGGCAGCACCGCTTGTGGAGTATGGCCTTGGAGATACGGTGGAAGTAAATGGTTTTTCCTTAAGAGCGGAAGAACTTACGATTTTATCCGAAGAAGAAATGAAAGCACAGTACGGTGCGGGAAGTTTATCTTATGCAGGAATCGGCTCCGTATGGTATTTATTAGTTACCTGCACATTTGAAAATAAAAGTAATGAGGAAGAAAGGCTGCCTCTTGCACAAATGCAGTTGATGTCTTTCCCGGATACTTTTGCGATGCAATATGAATCTTGTGCGGCCGTAAACGGAGTTCAAAGCATGAAAGACATCTCCACAGTGCCCGTTGGAGAAACGGCCAAAATCGTTTTTCCGGTGGCCGTTAGTGAACGAATGCTTCCTTCCTCTAAATGCGGTGAAGAAGCCATTCGTGCGGCCGAATATCGGCTGATTCTTACAAACTACCCGGAACGGCAGGAAATCGTTTTATCTTCCTAAAAGTACAAACCAAAAGCCCTCGGAATGGCTATCCCGAGGGCTTTTGGTTTGGCTTTTATGAGTATATAATCTCTTAGTTATATTATACGTGCGTTGTATCCAGTGGCACCCGGAGGCCATGCTGGTGGCATCCGATGATATGCTCCCGGTGTTTACCGGACTGATTGAAGCGGCGAAGAAAGCAGCTGACAAATAATCTGTCAAAATAACTTCAAAACCAAAAGCGGACTGCAGACAGAGATTTCGTTTCTCTCATCCTGCAATCCGCTTTTTCTATACAGTTTCTGTTGATTGTCTGCACAAATTTGTTACTGTTTCGAATCCTGATCTTCCAGGTACTCTGACAAACTGTAATAAAGTTCTCCCGCCTGTCCGCGGGTCCGCTCTGCTGCCGTCATGGAATTTAAAATAGCCTCCTGCTCTGCCTCTGCAGCCGCAAGGAAAGCCCGGTTGATCACATGTTCCGGAATTGCCTGAATCTGCAGCAGTTCTTCCTCTGCTCCTGACGGAATCCGGTTCGCTGTGGTAAACCCGATCATGACCTCGCCGCTTCCATGTCCGGTGTAACCGCCAGTACGGGCAATGCCCACGCCGGTTCTCCGGAGAATGCGTCTTAACTGGCGGCTGGTCAGTGGCAGGTCCGTGGCGAGGATGCTCATGATGGAGCCCTTATCCTCTTCTGATGCCGCCATATCATCTTTCTCCTGCTTCCAGTCCAGAATCTTTGCTCCCACCGATTCGCCATTTAACACAAAATCTTCCGTTGCGCCAAAATTGGACTGCACCAGCACGCCAATCGTATATTCTTTCTCTCCGATCCGGATCACGCGGGAAGCAGAACCAATGCCGCCCTTTAAACCGTAGCAGATGGTTCCGGCTCCGGCTCCCACATCCCCTTCCTCGAACTCTTCCGAAGCTGACGCAAAGGCCTGGCGGACTTCATCTGCTCCCACAACCCGTTTCTGAATCTGATTGATGCGGCTGTCATTGCACTCGCCTACGACCGGATTGATACTCATAGGCTCCAGACCATCCTGTTCACACTGTTCCACCACAATATCCACCATAGCATCCCAGACCTTTCCCACATTTAAGGTATTGGTCAGGGCAATGGGTGTTTCCAGGGTACCAAGCTCTTCCACCTGTACCAGGCCGGCGCTCTTGCCAAACCCATTATGGACATAGGCAGCAGCCGTGTACTTTTGCGCAAAGGCATTGTCCGCTCCCGGCACAATCACTGTTATGCCGGTATGGTTTTCCTCCGTTTTTACGGTGCAGTGCCCGACTTTTACGCCAGGTACATCGGTAATCTTATTCCGTTTTCCAGTCTCCAGGCGCCCCGGCACAATGCCGAAGTCCCGGATTCGATTTCTCTCCACGTATGAATTCCTCCCGCTTTCCATCTGAAACTGCTGCAGCAGATTATTTTCCGATTTCGTTTAAGTATTTGTCCCGCAGTTTCAGAATCAGCTCCGGATTCTTCATGCCGACGGCTTTCTGATTCAGTTCCATGGCACGCATGCTTGGATGGCTGGTGCTGGTCACCAGAATCTCATCTGCGGTGTAAAGCTCCTCCAGGGTAAAGGCCCGCTCCTTCACCGGAATGCCAAGCTCACCGCACCAGCGGATGATGTGTTTCCGCTCGGTTCCCGGAAGAATCAGGTTGTCCAGCGGATGGGTAATGAACACGCCATCCTTCACCATGGAAATATTGGAGTGGGAACACTCGGTCACATAGCCGTCCCGGACAAAAACGGTCTCATTGCAGCCTGCCTCGGATGCCTGCTGGGCTGCCATCACATTCGGGATCAGATTCAGGGTCTTGATATTACAGTGGTAGAAACGGGTATCCGGAATGCTGATGAGACGGTATTCATCGGACATCTGCACTCCCTTCCATGGCTTGCTGTATACATACAGGTTACTGGAAACGCCCTCACCCGGGAACAGATGGTTTCTCGGAGAGGTTCCTCTGGTTACCTGCCAGTACAGGAACTGGCAGCTGCTCTCCAGCTTCTGTACCAGGTCGGTCAGAAGCGCGCCGACTTCTTCCTTAGTATAAGGAAGCTCAATGCGGAGCATGGCTGCGCTGTTGAACATACGGTCCAGATGATCCTGCAGCGCATAGATCTTATAATCAAATACCATTGCCGCCTCATAAATGCCGTCTCCAAAATAAAATCCGCGGTCATTGGCCGGGATCATCATATCGTCAATGCTGGTAATTTTTCCGTTATAATATGCCAGATCTTTCATTTTCTCCATGTTGTTTTTCTTCTTCTTTTCTAGGAGCACGGCCTTATGCCGCGTTGTCCTGCGTATTTGATATTTAGTATACAATATGGATTTTCAAAAGTAAATAGTTATGATAACTCCTATTGCTGATGCTACACCAAGAAGTGTGGTGGCGTCTATTTTTCTCTTGATTACAGGTATCAAAAAAGCCAGTATTTATGCAGGTTTTCAGACTTTAAGGTGAGAACAAAATTCCTGATAGGTCACCATGAAATTCTGAAAAGGTACGGAACACATTTCGGTCCAATATACGGTATTGCCGGGTTTGAACAAAGCTGTAGCCACATAATCACCACCCAATATCGTTGTTTTCTATGATCGGTAACAAGTACCGATAAATATTTTTGATTTCACCGCGTGCATTTGTTTTTGCGTGGCGTTTTGCGGATAACAAATAATTGTAAATCTGCTGATCCAGATCACTCCCGGTAAAATGGCCACGCGCATCGATGTGCTTACGCACGAGCTGCACGAGCTCATCGATTTGATCGTCTGTAACCACGTAAGGAGCGAGGGCGTCGCGGTACAAATCGCGGCGCTCAGCTTCGCTCTGCGAAACATCAAAAACATCCTCTAAAAAGGTTTGCTCATCTGTGTAGGGTTCATCTAATTTGGGAATCGGCTCGATTTCAAATAGAATGGAGCGAACAAATCTTCCGCGTTTTATGGGGGTGTATGAGAATTTTAATGTAGTTTTTCCAAGAAGCTCTTTTTGACATTTTTTCAGGACTAAATCGTTGAAACGATAGAATTGAGAATACGTTTCAGCTGTGCAGTCTATGATTTCTTTAAGGTCATTAACTAAAATTTCCCATTTGCCGCGGAAACGATTTCGTATTAAATAAAGATATAAAAAATAGCTATATCTGGATGTTAGATTGATAACATCAGAAAGTGCATATCTTAAATAATGAAGATTTTCAATATTAAAAATATATTCTTTTGCGGATGGTGTACAGGTAAGGGTTATCTGCCAAAGGCCATCATCGTCTTGCCATGCGCTGATTTCCTCAAAAAGGGCTACGAGCTTGAAGCCGTTTGGCTTGTTGACGTCTTCAATTTTTACTACTTGAGCAAGATTATAAAGGCGCTTTTCAAGATCAGGTCGCAAAATGCGAGAAACCCCTAAAAACTCCTCGATTTTTCCTTTTTCGAGCTGTACGGTGCGCTTTTCTGGGTCGTGACTATTGATACGGTCCAGATATGCATCTAAAATCTTGAGCTCAGGGAGCGTCATAGAAGTTTTTGAAAGTGAAAGCAAAGGATCCGATTTTTGAATCATATGACTTTGGGGATGCTTACCGGTGTTTTTATAGCTCGGTGCAATAGGTAATCGGGTTCGTTTTGGCATAGCCTTTTCATCTCCTTGTACACAGTATATATATAACATTGTTTTTTGTCAATAAAAATATGTTGTGAAGTGAAAAAGTCTATGTTGTGAAGTGAAAAAGTCTATGTTGTGAA
>OKVF01001841.1_pt1 | contig 14170 bp, 11 predicted proteins | sample 1604831 | NCBI WGS metagenome assembly OKVF01 (sample SAMN01760980, study PRJEB22395) | human gut metagenome
TATATCAAAGATTAGGTGCTATTTTTATGTCAAGGAACCAATTATTTTAAAATTTCAGTTGAAAAATCAACTGTTTATGCCAGCTTTACTGGTGGGAAAGTTGAGTAGTTCATTTTACAAATTTCATACGGAAGATGTACGATATATTTCCCATCTATGATATACTCGAACTATCATTAAATGAAAGGAACGGGGAAATATGCCGAAGGGAAATAATCAGAAATTCAAGCTATACCGACTCGCTCAGATCATGCAGGAACAGACAGATGACGAGCATTATATCACAATGCCGGAAATTATGAAAAGTCTGGCACAATATGAAGTAACAGCTGATCGAAAAAGTATATATGCAGATTTGCGTGATCTGAGTGTGCTGGGTGTTGACGTGGAAGGAGAACCAGTAGGCAATCGATACCATTATCACGTGGTGAATCGTGCATTTGAACTTCCGGAATTAAAACTTTTGGTAGATGCGATCCAGTCATCTAAATTTATTACAGAGAAAAAATCAAATGCATTGATCAAAAAACTGGAAACTCTGGTAAGTAAATATGATGCCCAGAAATTACAGCGACAGGTATATGTATCCGGAAGAATCAAAACAATGAATGAGAGTATCTATTACACTGTAGATGCAATTCATAATGCGATTTCTGAGAATAAAAAGATAAAATTCCAGTATTATCAGTGGAATGTAAAAAAGGAAATGGAACTCCGACATAATGGAGCATGGTATCATATCAGCCCCTGGGGTTTGTCATGGGACAATGAAAATTATTACTTAGTTGGATATGATTCAGCTGCAGATAAGATTAAACATTACCGGGTAGACAAAATGCTCCACATCAAATTGTCAAATGAGAGCCGGGAAGGAAAAGAGCATTTCAAAAAATTAGATATGGCAGATTATGCAAAGAAAAGCTTCGGAATGTTCGGCGGTAAAGAACAGGGAGTAAAAATGCTTGTGAAGAATAATCTGGCAGGTGTGATTATTGACCGGTTTGGAAAAGAGGTAATGATGATTCCGGCCGATGAGGAACATTTTACGGTGAATGTGGATGTACATGTCAGCAGACAGTTCTTGGCATGGGTATTCTCACTTGGAGAAGATATTAGGATTGTTGGACCGGATGAGGTAGTGGAAGAGATGAAAAAGGAAGGACGGAGATTGGTGGAGCAATATCATAGTTGATAAAAGCAGATAAAATTTGAGGGGCATAACAGGATATTCGTAGATGATTATTGGAAACAAGGATGCAAGAGGTACTTTTTTGGCACGAACAGGGTCAACAATGTCGAACGGAAATGATTGCTGTTTATGTCGAAAAAGGGTATAATATGACATAAAGTAGTCAACTTTATCAAATGATTAAGAATGTGAGAAACACAAATGCAATTCTAAAGATAAAATAAAGGAAAAAACAGTGCCTTGCAGGTATTTGGAAATTGAATAAATATGACGGATAAGACATTAAATTATTACAATGAAAATGCACAAACTTTTGCGTCCGGGACTGTTTCTGTAGAGTTTACAGAAATGCAGGACAGATTCCTGAAAAAACTTAATCTTGGAGCATATATCCTCGACTTTGGCTGCGGTGCAGGAAGAGACACGAAATATTTTCTGAATCAGGGCTATCAGGTAGATGCAATAGATGGCTCCGAACAGTTGTGTCAGATTGCAAGTAAACATACCGGAATCAAAGTCAGATATATGCTGTTTCAGGAACTGGAAGTGAATGAGAAATATGATGGCATATGGGCATGTGCCTCTATTCTTCATTTACCGAAAAAAGAATTGAAAGATGTTCTTAGGAAAATGCTCACAGCATTGAAACCTGACGGATGGATTTACACTTCTTTTAAATATGGAGAATATGAAGGGGAGCGAAACGGACGATACTTTACAGATTTTACAATAGATACTTTTACAGATTTTGTACAGGACATACACAATCTGCAAATAGAAGAACACTGGATCACAGGAGATGTCCGACCGGGAAGAGGTGAGGAAAAATGGCTGAACTTAATTCTGCAGAAAAAATGAATATCGGATATGAAAATGAATATTCCTCAGATGCCATGACCGGCGGTCCTGATAAAAGAAGACAATTGTATTATCAGCTGATAGCGAGTATGAAAAAGGCAGAAAGCGTTGATATCATCGTTTCATTTCTCATGGAATCCGGAGTAAAAATGCTCCTGCAGGAACTGGAAAACACTTTGAAACGTGGAGCCAGAATCCGAATCCTGACAGGAAACTATCTCGGAATCACACAACCGTCCGCACTATATCTGATCAAAAGGAAACTTGGCAACAGAGCTGACCTTAGATTTTATTGTGAAAAAGGACGATCTTTTCATCCAAAGTCTTATATTTTCCATTATGCAGATCACAGCGAACTTTACATTGGCTCATCTAATATTTCAAGAAGTGCACTGACTTCAGGAATAGAATGGAACTACCGCTTCAGCAGCAAAAAAGATCCGGAAAACTATGCTGAATTTTTTCATACATTTGAAGACCTGTTTGAAAACCATTCCATAATAATTGATGATAAAGAACTAAAACGATATTCCCAGAACTGGCACCGTCCTGCAGTTGCGAAAGACCTTGATAAATATGATTTTGAACAGGAAACAGAAGATACAAAAATAAAACCAATGTATGAGCCAAGAGGTGCACAGATTGAAGCACTCTGTGCATTAGAAGATACAAGGGCAGAAGGAGCAAAGAAAGCGCTTATCCACGCTGCAACAGGTATCGGAAAAACTTACCTTGCAGCATTTGATTCCAAAACATATGAAAAGGTTCTGTTTGTTGCACACAGAGAGGAAATCCTGAAACAGGCAGCAGAATCTTTCAGCAATGTAAGAAATTCTGAGGATTATGGATTTTTTACAGGGGATGAGAAATGCACGGATAAATCTGTTATCTTTGCTTCTGTATCAACTCTCGGAAAATCAGAATACCTGGATGAAAAATACTTTGCACCAGATTATTTTAACTACGTGGTAATTGATGAGTATGCAATAATAGGTCTAAGTCAAGAAGCCGCTTAAAGCGATGGCTTTTCAGACTTAGTCCTATTTTTTTGACCAATTGCTGATGGTTGAGATTAAGGACGGTGCCGATCTTAATTGAATAACCTACACAAATAAAGACAGAGGGAGTACCAGGCTTCCAGGACAACTGTTTTTATTGTTGCGTGCAAATGGATGGGACTTTACATCTTCGGATGTGGGTCCCTTTTTTCGTGGTTTGTTCTGGAACTACACATCAAATCATATCGGAGGTAATGCTTATGGCAGTCAGAAAAGAATACAGAGATCTTACAGTAGGTGATATTTATAGAAATGGTAAGAGCGTTCCAATGCTCAGAGTCAGCGGTTTATGGTTGGAGGAACTTGGTTTCAAGACCGGTGATTTTGTAAGAATAAAGTGTGAGAATGGTCAGTTGATCATCAGCCTGAATGAAGAAAAGGCTCAGGAGAAAGCGGCAGAAAAAGTTTTTATGGATGAAGAAATGAAAAAGTTGAGAAAGAGATATCAAAGAGAAAAAGAGGAAATCTGTGCCAGATATGTGGCTGAGGGAAAAGCGGGGTACGGTGCATGAAGAAGGATATTTTGGCGAAGGAGGCAATCATGGGAAGGATTTATATGACAGCTTGTATGAAGGGCGGGTGTGCCAAGACAGTCACTACATACAATTTGGCTTATTCATTACAGAAACTTGGCAAGAAGGTATTGGCGGTTGATTTTGACAGTCAGGCAAATCTGACAACGTGCTTTGGTGTGGAAGATCCGGCAGCAGTTCCGGTGACAATCGGTCACCTGATGATGGCAAAGATGGAGGATGAAGAACTTCCGGAAGCTGAAGAATATATTTGTAGTAGAAATGGCGTGGATTTTATTCCATCATCAATGGTCCTTTCAGCTGTGGATGCAAAACTTCGTCTTGAAATGGGAGCAGAGAAGATGCTGGCTACTATATTGGAGCCGCTTAGGGAAAGATATGATGCGATTATTATCGATACTGCGCCGACGCTTGGAGCACTTAATATCAATGCTATGGCCGCAGCTGATGAAGTCATTATCACTGTGAATCCACAGCTTCTTGCCATGATGGGATTGCAAGACTTTCTTAAGACGGTGAGGAAGATTAAGAATCGGGTTAATGAAAATTTAAATGTGGCAGGCATTTTACTTACGATGTGCGATGCAAGAACTAATCTCTGTAAGGTAATCACAGAGCAGGTAATCGATACTTTTGAGGGGAAAATTAGGATATTTAACAGTAAAATTCCTAATACAGTAAAAGTTGGAGAATCCATCTATTACAGCGAGCCACTTCTGGAATATGCTCCTGGGTGTAAGGCGTGTAAGGCATATGAGAATTTAGCAAAGGAGTTGAGTGGTTATGAGGAGTAGTGCAGGTAAGAGGAAAATATTTGATGCTGTGGATCTGCTCAATGAAGATGATTTAGTTGTTAAAAATAACGGTGTTGTGCAAGTAAATATTTCAGAAGTGAAACCATTTAGAAATCATCCTTTCAGACTGTATGAAGGTGAGCGTTTGACTGAAATGGTGGCAAGTGTTAAGGCGCATGGTATTCTTTCTCCGGTTATTGTTCTTGAAACAAATGATGGATATGAAATGCTGGCAGGACATAATCGATTGAATGCAGCTAAGATAGCAGGGCTTTCAGAAATTCCTGCAATTATAAAAACAGATTTATCAGAAGAGGAAGCATACGTATACGTCATAGAAACCAATGTACTTCAAAGGTCATTCTCAGAATTGCTTCCTTCAGAGAAGGCAGCAGTGCTTGCTCTGAGATATGAGAAGGTAATATGTCAAGGGAAGCGTAATGATATTCTAAATGATATAGCTAAGATCAGCGGAGTTGAGCCATCAAAAGAGACTTGTGGACATGATGTCCACAAGTCAAGAACAAGAGAGGATATTGGAGAAGATTACGGTATGACCGGCAGAAATATGGCAAGATATCTCAGAATTAATGAGTTGAACCAAACGTGTAAAGATTTGATGGATGCAGGAAACTTACCATTGGTGTGTGGCGTAGAATTATCATACCTGTCAGAAGAGGAGCAGGAAATGATTGCCAAAGAAATATTGGCTAGTGGTTGCAAGTTGAAGCAGACGGCAGCGGAGGTTCTTCATAAGAATGCAGGGAATCTTGACAGAGATAAGATTTCGCAGATAGTTACCGACAGTGGTAAATCTAAGAGCAATGAAAGTCGTATGTTCGCATCAATCAGAAAAGAATACTTTAAAGGGATGAATACAGATGAGATACAGAGTATTCTGGTAAAAGCATTAGATGCGTGGTTTTCTTCTGCTGGGGAAAGACGATGATGTTTAATGTAAAACGCCTTAAAGTATGCTTTAATAAAATGATTGCAGAATGGAACAAGCCGATCAGAGCGAGTGGGTGATCGGCTTGTTCTTCTTTGCATTTGAGAATTATCTGAAGTCTTTCAGACGCTCTCTGAGTTCTTTGAGAAGTTTCTTTTTCTGATAGGCAAAAGTAGTGGAAGCCCGTCCGAGCTGAGCAGCGGTGTCTTTATCTGGTTGGCCTTGCATAATTGCTTCGCAGATAAGTCTGCTATCAGGGTCTAATTCTTCGAGAATACAAAAGAGTTCATGTAATAATTCATTATAGGCGGCAGCTTCAGCAAGATCAGTAGCATAGAATGCCCTTTGATCACCGGATTCTTCGAGGGCATCAAGTGAAAGATCAGAACCGGATCTAAAATAACTGCATTGAGCACAGTCGCCAGTACAACGTTTTGTCTTTCCGTTGCCTTTACCAATCTGACAGCGAGATTTCCGTTCTTTTGCTTTTTTCTCCCTCCAAAGTGGGCGCTTGAATGCTTGATGGACAGCTTCTGTTACGGGTACAGTTTCGTCAATTACGATGTGATCGTTACCTTCTCCGACGGTATAATGAATATTGATATAATAGTTTCTGGTTTCGTTATTGTTTTCTTTTTTTGTCATAGTTTGACCTCCATTTCGTTTTGACGAAACAGAGGTCATCTATGCGGACAGCCTAACAAGGCCATGCAGGAGAAGCTGTTTTTCAAATCACTCTGTTTCGTGATTTGCAGCATTCCGTCCGGTGGCCTGTTGCAGTTACTATTAAATTGGCACATGCTCCGGACACCTGCGCAGGCGGTAGCATGTGTTGAAAATAAAAAAAGCCGGAGAAGTAAAAGCAGCATTTAGCTGCCTCAACTACTCCGGCCTGTGTGTAGAGAATATACTCTCACGGCGGTCAGTCAGTGTTTGAGTCTGATTGACAGTATTAAATTGTAAATTAGTGTCTACCAGTGCGCTTTTGAGCGGTGGCTGGATAAGTCTTACCGGTTTGAAGATTTGCGTGGTAGACACGTCCGCATTTGCTGCAGCAAATGCTAATGGTAACTGGAAGGTGCATGTTATCAGCAAGCGTCTCTCCAGTGCAGTAGCCTTTTCCGTTATTTTTGGGATAAGGACAAGGCAAATGGACAGAGAATCTCTGATTGTGGGCCATGTGCACTCCTTTCTGCCTGAAAATAACAAAAAAATAGAGCCGCCCATGTAAGCATACAACTGCAGGGTGAATATGCAGAGATGTTGTATGTTTACATAGACGGCTCCAATTCGATGTGTTGATCAGGCTCGATCTGATGTAATTTGCTGTATTCATTTTTCTCCACCAGTGACAGGCTACAGCAGAATAAGTGCCCATCTACTTGTTCTGTATATGACAAATGAATTGTCAATTTAGTGTTCACTTTTTTTCCTTAAGTCTCCTTTCAAGCCACGTGCGTAGTGACGTTTTTTAGAATAACCAATTAGCTGGCTTTCAGCGCATCTGCTTCAAGAAGCAGTTTTACATAGGTTGTCAATCTGATACGATCTTTACGAGATTTGTATTTCACTTCGATGAAACACGCTTCATTAGGTTCATGTAACATAAATCCTAAGGGGATTTTGTGAGTGGGAGAATAAATCATTTTCTCCTCATTTTTGCTTGTCATTTCTACCTCAATCAGGTAGATAACAAGACGAGATACTTCAATCAGCTCAGTGCGACCGTTACAATGATATTCAACGGATCTGTTGCCAGAAGAATCACACATGAGCTTGAACAAGGGGATTTTTTCCTTTGGGGAATATACTAGTCCATTCATGGTTACCATTTCTCCTTTCTGATATTTTGCTTTGAATATAAAAAAGCATGGAGTAGGATCGTTTAAAGAAACCTATTCCATGCTACAAAGCCTATATTGAGCGTGATATAAAATTAGAGATTGGTTGTGAGGATAGCATTTCGTGAAAGGTCTCCGGAAATGATGATATTTTCAAGGATCAATAAAATAATTCTGATGAATTTCATTGTAGTTCCAGAGCCTCCTATCGTATGGGGCACAACCCCTTATTAACTGAAGAAATTTGAATCTTTCAGCTAATGTTATAATAGCACTAATTTGTCAATAATCGTAGTCAATAGAGGGCCTTTGTTGGACAAAAAATATAGGATGAAAATTGATGTGTGTAGACAAAAAATGACTTTGGTCAAAATATGATCAACATAGACAAAATATGACTTCCATGCTATGATATATAGAGAAAAAGACACTGAAAGGTTGTGTAGTAAAATGGCGGGGAAAAAAGAACTGGAAGAGTGCCAGTTAGAATATGTTAAGCAGGTAAAAACTTCAATTAATGAGGCGTTGGGTGCAAGTTCGCTGAGCATAACTCAGTTGGCTACTATTCTTCAGAATACATATGGATTTAATATTAACAAAGGCACATTGAAAAATTTGTTCGATATTAACAACACAAATATGGATTATGCTTGCTTGGTTACAGTATGTCGCTTTTTTGGATTTGATTTTAACGAATTATTACGACCGGAAAAGTTAGAGAACCAGAGAGAGTTGTTTACAGATAAAGCTGGAGAAGCGAAGAAAATACTCTTAGAAAAAGAAGAAGAAGCAAATAGACCAAAAGATAATCCTTTTATTGAGAGTTTATACAATGTCAGAAAAAAATTCACCGTATTAGAAGATGACGGATACATGGGAGATTTCCATGGATTCATTGTGTCGCCATCAAAAACATCAGATTCTATTAGTGAATTTAAGCTAAGCATCTGGAAAGAAGATGGTATATCTCATGCAAGGTTCATTCGTAAATCAACAAGTAAACAGAAAAGAGAAAAATTTGAATATACAGGTGTGCCATATTATTCGAAGGCATATAAGGCGGTATTATTGTTCTTGACGGATGCAAGTAAGGGAGAATTTTATTTTCTGTCATTTGGTTTTCAACAGTATCGAACAGAGGAAGGACTTTTATTCCGCCAGGGATTGGCTATAACCGGTGAGTCACTTGGAGTTGGTGCATTGGTAGGGCAGAGTTTTGTGCTTACTGAATCAGATATTTCAAAAGATACAGAAAAGAAAAAATATATTCGTGGTTTGTTAAAGGCACCGAATAATGAGTTTTGCGTTCCGGTTGAAACAGTACAAAGATTGGCAAAGAAGTATCCTGAGGTTGAAACGTTACTGAAAGAGTTGCACGGTACAATTGCCCAGGAAAGAGAAGATGTTTATGTTATGAATGAGGATAATATCCTTAGTGTAAGTAGAGTTAATATGTCAAAGCATGACAGGATTAAAGCTTTATTGATTCTTAAAGGTGAATCGTTTGTAGCAGACAAATATTATTACAAAGCAGACGTTAAATATTCCGGTTTTGGCATTAATTATTTGAACAGAACAGAAGGTGGGGAATAAACCGGAGAAGAGGGCGACAATGAAGGTATTTAATAATGTTACGGATATAGTTCGTGATGATATGGCGAGTACAATGAAGAAAGGAAGCAAGGTTGCAATTGCTGCAGCTTGCTTTTCTATGTATGCCTATAATGAATTAAAAAAACAGTTAGAGAATGTAGATGAATTGAGATTTATTTTTACATCACCTACATTTGTGACGGAAAAGGCTAGCAAACAGAAGAGAGAATTTTACATTCCCCGCATTGGTAGAGAGCGGAGTCTTTATGGAACGGAGTTTGAGATTAAGCTCAGAAATGAAATGACTCAGAAGGCCATTGCCAAGGAATGTGCTGAGTGGATCAGACGGAAGGCTACATTTCGATCCAACACTACCGGTGAGGCTATGGCCGGATTTATGACAGTGGAGAGCAAGGAAGAAAAAGTTGCTTATATGCCATTGAATGGATTCACGACCGTTGACATAGGGTGTGATCGTGGTAATAACGCATATAATATGGTCAATAGGATGGAGTCTCCGTTTACTGAACAGTATATGCAGATATTTGACAATATTTGGAATGATAAGGAAAAACTGCAGGATGTTACAGATATTGTTATCGAGAATATATCATCTGCATACAACGAGAATTCACCGGAATTTATTTATTTTATGACATTGTATCATGTGTTTAGTGAATTTCTGGATGATATTTCTGAGGATGTGCTTCCAAACGAAGCAACTGGATTTAAACAAAGTAAAATCTGGAATATGCTTTATGACTTTCAGAAAGATGCGGTGCTTGCTATTATCAATAAACTGGAGAAATACAATGGCTGCATTCTGGCTGATAGTGTAGGTTTGGGTAAAACTTTTACAGCATTAGCAGTTGTTAAATATTATGAAAATAGGAATAAGAGTGTTCTTGTCCTCTGCCCTAAGAAATTGGCTGAGAACTGGAATACTTATAAAGATAATTATGTAAACAATCCAATTGCTACGGATCGATTAAATTATGATGTCCTGTTTCATACAGATTTATCACGTAATGGTGGATTTTCAAATGGACTTGATCTGGATCGGTTGAATTGGGGCAATTATGATCTGGTTGTTATCGACGAATCACACAATTTCCGTAATGGTGCTGGTACACATGCCAACACTGTGGAAAATAGATATGTGAAATTGATGGATAAAGTTATTCGTGCAGGCGTCAAGACGAAGGTGCTGATGCTTTCAGCTACACCAGTTAATAATCGATTTGTGGATCTGAGAAATCAGCTAGCAATTGCATATGAAGGCGATGCTGAGAATCTTGACAGCAAGCTTAATACAAGCAAATCTTTGGATGATATTTTCCGTCAGGCTCAGAAGGCGTTTAATGCATGGAGCAAACTGGATCCGGAAGATAGAACCACAGATGCTCTTTTGAGAACTTTGGATTTTGATTTCTTTGAAGTACTGGATAGTGTAACGATTGCAAGATCCCGAAAGCATATTGAAAAGTATTATAGTACAGCTGAGATTGGCAAATTTCCGGAGAGGCTGAAACCTATATCCCTAAGGCCAAATCTCACATCCTTAAAATCAGCAATCAACTATAATCAGATTTATGAGCAATTGATGTTGCTTACGTTATGTATCTATACACCGTCAAACTATATTTTTCCAAGCAGGTTGGATAAGTATATGGATTTGACGCATAACAAAGGAGTGAACCTTACGCAGAGAGGGCGTGAGGAAGGTATCAGAAGACTTATGAGTATCAACTTGTTGAAACGACTGGAGTCTTCAGTATATTCTTTTAAACTCACTTTGGAAAGAATCAGGGAGCTCATTACGAGCACCATAGCTGCTATAGATAAATTTGAGAAATACGGCATGGCTGATATTGACATGTATGAAGCAACAGATGATGAGTTTGATATGGACGATGGAAATACAGACTATTTTACTGTAGGTAAAAAGGTAAAGATCGATCTTGCCGATATGGATTATAAGAGCTGGAGAGAAGAATTAAACGCAGATGCAGATACACTTGAACTTCTGACATTGATGATAGAAGATATTACGCCAGAGTATGATACAAAACTGCAGACACTTTTTGATCTAATTTCGAAAAAGATTGAGCATCCGATTAATGAAGGAAACAAGAAGATTCTTATTTTCTCAGCATTTTCTGATACAGCAGATTATCTGTATGAGAATGTAAGTGCTTTTGTAAAGAAAAAATATGGATTGGATACGGCAATTATTACCGGTACTACAGATGGTAAATCAACGATAAAGGGATTGAAGGCAACACTTAATAATGTACTTACTTGCTTCTCACCATTATCAAAGGGTAAGGCAATGTTAATGCCTGATAATGATTTTAATATCGACATTCTGATTGCTACAGACTGTATTTCAGAAGGACAGAACCTGCAGGATTGTGATTATCTTGTAAACTATGATATTCACTGGAATCCGGTTCGTATTATTCAGCGATTTGGTCGTGTGGATCGTATTGGAAGTAAGAATGACTATATTCAGCTTGTAAACTTCTGGCCGGATATGACACTGGATGATTATATTAATCTGAAATCAAGAGTTGAGACCAGAATGAAGATTTCTGTTATGACATCTACCGGTGATGATGATCTCATCAATGCAGAGGAAAAGGGAGACCTGGAATACAGAAAACAGCAGCTGAAGAGATTGCAGGAGGAAGTCGTAGATATCGAGGAAATGTCAGATGGTATTTCCATCATGGATCTTGGTTTAAATGAATTCCGTTTGGATTTGTTGGAGTATCTTAAGACTCATCCAGATATGGATACGAAGCCAAGAGGACTTCATGCAGTAGTTCCAGCAACAGAAGAACTTCCTGAAGGAGTTATTTTCGTCCTCAGAAATGTAAATAATAGCGTGAATATTGATAACCAGAATCGTATTCATCCATTTTATATGGTTTACATCGGAGTGGATGGAGAGATTATTTGCGATTATCTAAATCCGAAAAAGCTTTTAGATGATGTCAGACTTCTTTGCAGAGGAAAGAAAGAACCAATAAAAGAAGTTTATACAATCTTCAACGAGGAAACTGAAGACGGACGCAATATGGCTGAGATGTCAGATTTACTCAGTGATGCCATCAATTCTATCATTGATGTAAAAGAAGAAAGCGATATAGACAGCTTGTTTTCAGCCGGTGGAACATCGGCTCTTATGTCTGATGTGTCTGGATTGAATGACTTTGAACTGATTTGTTTTCTTGTAGTGAAATAGGAGAGGTGGGTGATTAGATGCTGGGATTACCAAAAACTACGGAATTTAATAAAAGAATTCCGAAACAAAAATTTTATGAAAATTTGGAAATATCACCTGCGTTAAAGAAAGTATTTGTGGATCAGGTAAAAACAATTTACTGGAGAAATAAAATAGCAATAACTACGTTGAATCTTGCTCCTGGGACAAATGTGACAGAGATAGAAGTATTCGAAATCAAGCTCAACGATCAGACGCTTGATGAAGGGATGCTTCGTCAGATGGATCGAGAAATACCATACCATATTTTGTTCCTTTTGGAATGTCAGAGAAAGTACCAGGCATGGATCGGATATAAAGAAGCGGCTGCTTCGGAAAATGCTGCTTTTAAGGTAAACAAGTATTACCATACAGAATGGATGGAAGAAGAAGAACTACCAGTAAAGTTGGAAGGTCTGGACATTGATTCTGCTTATGAGAATTTTGTAAAGCAAATTGCTGGGGATAAATTACAGGCAGCAGAAGAAGGAGAATCTTTAAAGGACACAGTTGCCAGAGAAGAAGAGAAAGAAGCACTAGGAAAGCAGATTGCAAATCTTCAGAAAAAAATTAAGAAGGAAAAACAACTGAATAAGCAAATGCAGTTAAATAGTGAATTGAAGAAACTGAAGAAAAAATTGGAGGTTTTGTAAGTGGAAAAGATGAGGATGGAGTCGGCTGATATGACTGCACAAAATATAGAGAAGATTGGAGAATTGTTTCCTAATTGTATTACTGAAACAGTTGATAAAAATGGAAAACTTAAGAAGGCTGTTAATTTTGAAGTTCTAAAACAAGTACTTTCTGACGAGGTCCTTGAAGGAGATGAAGCTTATGAATTTACCTGGGTTGGGAAAAAAGCAGCAATTGTAGAAGCTAATAAGCCGATTCGTAAGACTCTACGGCCGTGTAAAGAAGAATCAGTTGACTGGGATAATACAGAAAATTTGTATATAGAAGGTGATAATCTTGAAGTGCTGAAATTACTTCAGGAGAGTTATCTGAGTAAAGTGAAAATAATCTATATTGATCCTCCCTATAATACAGGTCACGACTTCATATATCCGGATTCTTTTATTATGAATAATGACGACTACAATGAAGGAGTTGGATATTTAGATGAAGATGGAAATGTAAATTACAAGAAGGAAAACTCTTCTTCAGCAGGAAGATATCATTCTGATTGGTGTTCAATGATTTATTCTAGGTTATTACTCGCAAGAAATTTACTTACAGATGATGGAGTGATCTTCATCAGTATTGATGACAACGAGCAAGCTAATCTAGAGAAAATATGTGACGAAATTTTTGGCAATGAAAATCAGATTGGAATTTTTATTCAAAATAAGCAAAATGCAAAAAACGATACCCTAAATATACAAAAAAATCATGAGTATATACTTGCATATCGAAAAATGAAGCTTTTTAACGGAAATTCCGTCAAAGCTACACTTGTTCAAAAAACAGTTACATATAAAGATGTATATAAGGAGGGAGACGATTATTACTATCTCAATGATCCGATTACTACTCGTGGTGCAGGTGGTACTTTGAATGCTCGTCCCAATCTAGGGTATACAGTTTATTATAATCCATCAACGAGAGACAAGATAGCAGTAGTAGATTATGATACAGACTTGGCAAAAACTTCTAATGATGAAAATGAGATATATCATGATGATGAGGTACTTACGGACGCTGGCTATGTTGTAATTAGACCACCAAAAGTAAGAGGAAAATTAGGGGCTTGGACATGGGCTATAGATAAATTTAATAATGAAAAACGTCATATAATTATTACGGGCAAACCGGGGGCATACTCTGTTAGGAAAAGAACATTTGTTTCAAAAAAAGCAATAGATGAGATTGATGGAAAGCTGAAATATTGCGTAGAATCAAATACAAATTCGCGAAGTATTTTAGATTTTTCTACAAATGATGGTACAAATATATTAAAGAGTATAATGGAGTCGGCTGTTTTTAATAATCCCAAAAACGTTGAAATGTTAAAATATCTAATTAACTTAGTTAATGATAAGAATTGTATCGTTATGGACTTTTTTTCTGGATCCTCATCGACAGCGCAG
>OKVF01001848.1_pt1 | contig 14115 bp, 10 predicted proteins | sample 1604831 | NCBI WGS metagenome assembly OKVF01 (sample SAMN01760980, study PRJEB22395) | human gut metagenome
TATACATATCAAGCAGCAACAGCCACAGCGTGTGAATCTCGTAGGTGAGAATATTGGATGCAGGCACCGAGTATGGAAGCAGTGTGCTGATATCAAAGTATCTGATACCAAGCGGCGGTAAAAAAACAAGGTTGGTTGTCTGTCTTTTATCACCGGCAGTATGAATCATCTCATATGTAATCATCACAAAATCACTGCCCTTATAGGTACACTCATATGACACGTAGCACTCATCAACAGTCCAGGTGATGCCATCCTCTGTAACTGTCGGCTTTACGGCCTCATCATTGTACTCTGTAGTCTGACAGGAAAGCTTCCACTTAATCTGCCCCTTCTTTGTTTCCTTTACCATATCGGTAAGCTCTTTAAGTAATTCATCTTCTTTTTTCATATTATACACCTGTTTTCATTATCAATGCTCATCAACCCTCACACCATGTACCACAAACCTGTATGTCTCACCGCTTGTGGAACAGGTTGAAAGCGTCACAACCTTGTCATCCTTTGTCGGGACTATGCCTGTATCCTTCATTGATGAGGCAGCCATCCTCTGTACGAATTTACCAAATGTCTCGTCAGGCTCAAAGCCCACAGTATACTCATCACTGTCATCACTTACCGTTTCATATGAGAAAATTTGGTACCTATACTTTTTGCCATCGACAAGTATCTGGAAATATTGATGGCTGTCATAGTAATTCTCATCACGGTTATAGTACTTAAGCTTTCCAAACATCGACAGGTTTTTCATATTGTGTCCATAAATGATTGTGTGGCAGTCGCTGAAATCAGTCTTGTTTGAACCCTCAAGGAAGATGGAGCCTGCAGTGGCATGCTCTCTCTTAAAGGTCTTTCTGAGGTAATAGCTATTATCCCCCGAATACATGACAGGGTAGCTGATATCCTCATTCTCAAAATAAATCCAGCCAACCACATCAGGGTTTTCGCTCCTTAGACCGGCGAAATCAATATCTATATCATCATACCACGGCGACTGTGCTTCACTGCCTTTCGTGCTGTCATCATCCTTCTTTGAATCGTCCACTGCATACTCATCCTGAAGCTTCTCATATGTCTTATCCGAGGTATTATAGTCAGAATAAATCTTAAACAGATGATAACCCGAATAAGCCACAAGAGACAGACCAATTATCAGAACTATAAATCTAATTACTTTCTTAACCATTTGTTTTCTCCATTTTTTTATCAGTCAGTACTGTAATACCGGTAAAAATAATCAACAATACAATGAATACAAATTTACCTTGCGAGGTTCCTAAAAAAGAAGCAGGATACCCCAGCACCGGGACATCAAACACAGGCACTCCGACCACATCAGACCATGCAACCGGCTGTACATCATTCACCTGATTGGCATCTCCCTTTGTAGTGTAGGTCTTTTCATCTGTATTTATTTCAACTACCCTGTGAGTCACAAGCTCGCCATTTCTGTAAAAGGTAATGGCATCACCTGTCTGTATCCCACCGGTATCCTCCTTTACATACAATAGGCTCCCCTTCATGTAAGAAGGCTCCATGCTTCCGCTTACAACTACCATAGGCTCGATACTAAACAGCTTAGGAGCAAATATTACAGCAATAATTAAAACAAGAATTAATAAAATTACACCAGAAATAATATTAATAAGTCTCCTCATGAAAACACCTCTATATCAGAAAATATCATTTGTCACTCACAAAACTGCTGTAGCAGCTTACCGGCTCAATGTCAAAGTGTATTGTCATATTACTATGTGTGTCACACGTATGATTGAACCTATCGATAATACGCTTCATGACATCGGAGGCTGTATCGCATGAGCACTTCGACAAAAGCACAATGTACTGTGAATCACTGTACTTTGCTGCCACATCACCCACACGCAGGCACTTTCTAAGTGCTCTTTCAAGTGTATGCATGGAATCCTTCATCTGACTATGATTCTTATCCGGCTGACTGCTATACATTGGCACAACAGTGACAAGCACCAGACTCTCCGGAATCGTAGAACGTGCACTCTTTCTGACCTCCAGCTGATAGATTTCCTTGAACACAGGATATCCGCACATGAAAACACCATTCATGCTCTCCTCACTGATATCGTCCTTCACTTCATCTATATTATAGCTTGAAGCACCTTTTGTGACAGATAAAAGCTCCTCATACACCTTGTTGAGCATGACAGTCTTTCTAACGCCAAGATCCTTGTCCATAATAGCCTTGGCAGTCTCATAAGTATCAAAAGCCATCTGTACCTTTTTGGTACGCATGCGTGCCATAATAAGATATGAGTATATCTGCTCATCCGAGCGCTCATATACAATCGCCCTGATGCACAGCTGCTCAAGCTTCTCATAGCAGCCTGTATCAATATACAGCTTTGCCAGAGCCTTTACTGTATTCACGTATCTGGAATGGTAAAATGCATTGAGCGTCATAAACCAGTGTGTATCTGTCCTAAGAGGCAGGAAATCACCATGATAAAGAGCTATGGCCTTCTCATAGCTTTCAATAGCGGTCTCCTTGCTCCTGCAAAATGCCATCTCCGCCTCATTTATATATCTGTCAAACTCTTCGACATCAATGGTTACTTCCACATCATCATTCCATTTGTACAAGCCGCCTCTAACAGAGACTATGCACTCCTCGTCAAAGGAGGCATCTCTTAGAGCCTTTCTGAGCCTGTATGCCAGATTCTTAAGGGCTCCTACCGGATTATCGGTTTCTTCCTCAACCTGCCATATAGCCTCTGAAATATCCTCTATACAGACACCCCTGTTTCTGTTCATCGCCAGATATACAAACAGCTTTTCAAGCTTCTCAGACCTCCATGCCCCTTCCTGGACAGAGGTTATGTCATTTCCCACCGTAAAGCTGCCAAAAGTTTTTAATTTAATCATATAAATTTCCCCATTTCTGACATTAAACATTGTTATATAGTCATAAACATATAAATCTTTTTGAAATCCCTATAAAACGCAAAAATTAAACCGAGATTAAAATTTACGCAAATCATCACTGCCGTCGTCGACAGTATTTTGTATTTTCATTATCTTAACAAAGTATGAGTAGTCATCATTTACCTTTACCTCACACCTGTCACCCACCTTGTGCCCGAATATAGCGGCACCAAGCGGTGACTCCTTGCTTATCAGATTCTTTAAGGAATTGCCCCTTACGGTTGTGACAATCTTGTATGTCTCAGTTTCATCATCATCCTCAAAATACACATCAACCGTATTGAACATCCCCACCTCATCATCCTTTGACTCATCGGATATGACAACGGCAGTCTTAATCATCTTCTCAAGGTATCTGATACGGCTCTCGTTCTGGTTCTTAAACTGCTTGGCGGCCTTGTACTCGAAGTTCTCGCTCAAGTCACCCTGGGCTCTCGCCACCTTTACGTCATCAAGAGCTTTCTTTCTGACAACGAGCTTTCTGTACTCTATCTCGTCCTCCATTTTCTTTATATCATTTGCTGTCAATTCATCATGCATGTCTTAAACCCTCTTCCTGCAAAATTGCGTCAAAATGTATTTAGAGAAGTCCTGCGATACCACAAAGCAGCACAATCGCGCCAAGCATAATACGGTACCATCCAAACACAATAAAGTTGTGCTTCTTTATGTAGCCCATCAGGAATTTGATAACAATAAGTGAAACAACAAATGCAACAACCATACCGATAATCAGTATGACAGCCTCTTCCCCTGTAAAATGAAATCCAAATTTAACAAGTTTCAGAAGACTCGCACCAAACATAACCGGAATAGCAAGGAAAAATGTATACTCAGCGGCAACAGTTCTTGAAACACCAATTAAAAGAGCTCCGACAATAGTAGCGCCTGAACGTGATGTACCCGGAAAAACAGCTGCAATAAGTTGGAAAAATCCAATCATAAGCGCGGTCGTGTAGCTTATGTCGACAAGTGAATTAATCTTAGCAGACTTGCCATTATGTCTGGTCTCAATCACAATAAAAGCAATACCAAAGAGTATAAGCATGATAGCTACTGTCTGGAAATTGTAAAACAGTCTCTCGAATACATCATCAAAAAGAACTCCGATAATAGCTGCCGGAATAGTTGAAACAAGAATATGAAACCACAGCACGAAGATATCAGTCTTGACCCATGCACCGATACCTGTCTTTGCAAGAGGAGCTTTGTTATTCTTCCTGCCGAATGGCCAGATCTGGCTCCAAAACAAAACAACAACCGCCAAAATGGCTCCAAGCTGGATAACCACCTCAAACATACTGTAAAAATCGTCCGGGTTCTTTCCTATTCTAAGTGGTAAAATCTCATTCAGAAGAATCATGTGGCCGGTGCTGCTGATAGGCAGCCACTCTGTAATGCCCTCCACAATTCCAAATATAACAGACTTGATAATGTCAAAGATTTCCATAAATAAATTTCCTTCCTTTAAAATATTTTCTACAACCAATTTATTATATTATTTTTCCAATCACAAGTCCATGGAATTTAAGAAAAATTTAAATTAAATCTTTTCATATTAGAAAATTTTTTGTAAAATACTCATAGCAATTATGAAAAAGTGAAAGGACAAAGACAAAACATGAAGAAAAAAATCAGTATCATGCTTTGCATAGTACTCTTCGCCCTGACAGGCTGCACCAACTCCGGCCGCACAATACGCTTCGGAGCAGCCGATGTTGGTGGAATGTACTATTCATTTGCAAATACATTTACGGAGCTTGCCAATGAACAGGGCTATGACTTTACCTGCAAGGTTCGTACCACAGCAGGCTCTAATGCCAATATAAGGCTTTTATCCGATGACTATATAGAGATAGGCATCGCACAGGCAGACCTGATAGCCGATGCCTACAAGACAAATGAAGATTTAAGGGCTATAGCAGGGCTTTACACCGAGACCTGTCAGCTTGTGGTCCGCGCTGATTCAAACATACAGACTCTTGACGACCTGTCAGGACACACTGTAAGCATCGGAGCAGAGGAATCCGGTACCGAGCGAAACGCCACACAGATTCTTGAGTTCGCCGGTATGCCATCATCCCTTGTTGCCACCAAAAACCTGGACTATATCGAGGCCACAAAAGAGCTAAAAGCCGGTGATATAGATGCCTTCTTCTGCACTGCAGGACTCACCACCACTGTCATAGATGAGCTCTCAAAGGAATGCGACATAAGGCTTATCCCGCTGACTGATACTGTGATAAGCAAGATGCTTGAAAGCAGCTCTGCCTACACAAGCGAGGTCATACCTGCCGGCACATACACAGGCCAGACCACAGATATAAGCACTATAGGTGTAAAATCAGTGCTTATCACAAAGTCTGATGTATCCGACGATACAATTGAGCAGCTTACATCGCTCCTGTTTGAAAAAGAAAATGAGCTCTCCTACTCCAACTCTCTTAAGCTTGAGATGACATATGACTTTGCAACAGACGATATACCTATTCCATTCCACAATGGAGCGAAAAGGTATTATGAAGACTGTGGATATAGCACAAATTAATTCGCGAATTAATTTGTACCCAATATATAATATTCAAAATTCAAGAAGAAAATAACAAGAATATAATCAATTAAAATTGAAAGGTAACACATGAAAATACAACTTGACATGTACCAGACACTGGCCGTTGCAGTGCTTGTACTACTACTTGGAAACTATTTAAAAAAGAAAATATATTTTCTTCAGAAATTCTGTATTCCGGCGCCTGTCATAGGCGGACTGATTTTTGCCATCATGACATGCATATGCTATGTCACAGGAATCGCAGAATTTTCCTTTGATGACACACTGCGCGAGGTCTGCATGGTATTCTTCTTTACATCTGTAGGCTTTCAGGCAAATCTCAAGGTATTAAAAAGCGGAGGCAAATCGCTCATCGTATTCCTGGGACTGGTAATAGCGCTTATCATATTACAAAACCTAACCGCCGTGGGGCTTGCAAAGCTCTTAAACCTGAATCCGCTAATCGGCATGTGCACCGGCTCTATTCCTATGGTTGGCGGACACGGCACCGCAGGAGCTTTTGGCCCGGTGCTTGAGGACTTAAACATAAAGGGCGCCACAACCATTTGTACAGCCGCAGCCACCTTCGGTCTCATCTTTGGAAGCCTGATAGGTGGACCTCTTGGAAAAAGACTGATTGAAAAGCATAGCCTGCTTAATACAGCAGCAAACGAGGATGACAGCCTGCTGGTGGAGGATGAGAAAAAGCATGAGCGCCACACAAATATGTACGCTGATGCCGTATTCCAGCTTATCCTGGCAATAGGTGTCGGAACCATCTTTACAATGCTGCTCACAAAGACAGGGCTCACCTTCCCGATATATATAGGAGCGATGCTTGCAGCCGCACTCATGCGAAACATATGTGAGTACACAGGAATCGCCACTATCCATATGGGAGAGATAAATGACCTGGGAGGTATAAGCCTCTCTCTATTCCTAGGCATGGCAATGATCACACTAAGACTCTGGGAGCTTGCATCACTCGCTCTCCCACTCGTCATACTGCTTGCAGCACAGGTGCTTCTCATAATCATATTCACGTATGTTATCGAGTTCAACATCATGGGGCGCGACTACGATGCAGCCATACTTGTGTCAGGCACCTGCGGCTTCGGAACCGGAGCCACCCCAAATGCCATGGCAAATATGCAGGCTGTCTGCGACCAATATGTGCCATCCATCAAGGCATATCTGCTCATACCGCTTGTCGGGAGCCTGTTTGCTGACTTTTTGAACAGCCTTGTAATCACATTCTTTATAAACTTACTGTAAAACAACCGGAGAAAAATATGTTTGAAAAACTGAAAAAAATATTTAAAAACAGAGACGAAAAAGAAAAACATAATTACGATTTAACTTTTGACAACGTGGCAATACCTGAGGTGCACGTAAAAAGCACCGAAAGTCACGAGGACACAGATAAAGAAAATGCACCTATCAGCTATGACAATGTTGCCATACCTGAGGTGCATATCAGAAACAGAAAAAATAAATAAACTAAAACTCCATATGCCTTTTGCCCTTTCACAAAGCACCTATCCTTCCCTGCTTATTGTCCTTATTCTGCCTTCTCAACAGATATTATCTTTCCCTCAAACGGATCTACCTCTGAAATAGTACCTGTATACTTAACAGTCACCTTATCTCCGCTTGCGACACTCTCGAGTCCGTCAGGCTTCTCATCGAAGGTAAAGCTGTATGGTGTATCCTTATCATCAGTCACTACAAACATGAAGTCCTTTATGTCATCGATTGTTCCTGTAAGCTCCTTCTCTTCCTGTGAGCCCTTTTCACCTTCATCATTGGTATCGGCCTGCTTTGCACTTTCGGTGCCTGCTGCCTTATCCTGCTTTGTATCGCTCTGTCCGCAGCCTGCAAACAAGCCGGCGCAAAGCATAGCTCCTATTACAATTGTAATCAGTTTTTTCTTCATTATGATATACCTCTTTCTTTTATTTACAAGCACTGCTATGAGTACGTTTTCTAAAGAGTACTCTCCTATCCACCTAAAGTAAATAGAATACATAAAATATTAAAAAAATCTTACGAATTACTGCTTTTTTGAGCCTCTTGCGAGCCTTGCAGGATACCATTTTTCAAACCATCCGGTAAATATGCCCATCAATACAGGCATCAGATTGTTTACGACAATAAGTGTAGCTCCAACACCTGCCTTTTTCAGTAGAAATGTCCACACTGCTGTCAACACGTATAATACTCCCCATGCCGCCGCAAGTATATAATTCGTCTTCATAAAGAGAAGATTTTTATGTGCGGCTTCACCGCCATAATTGTATTTCACATATGTTGCGCATAAAGGCTCCTTTGTCAGGCATGAAACCAGCCAGAACAGCCCAAACACCAGATATCCGATATCTGTTGATATGTCACCTGCTCCTGTCAGGCTTGCAATCGCAGAAAGTATAGCAACAGCAACAATTGAGAGTTGATCCCATATTACAAATTTATGTTTTCTCATAATAAAAGGTATAGCGGATGCCACCAAAAGAGCAATCACAGAACCCTTTTCAGTATTGACAGAAACTGCTATCCAAAATGTAATCCAGGGTATGAGCATTGTCATCATGGAAGGATTTTTCTGCACCTGAACACCTTGTGATGTTTTTTCTGCCTCTTTGACTGCCGATGTACTTCCGAAGAATTTATCCCAGTTTACCATCAAGGAAAAATCACCTGTCACCGTATACATCTGCTTTCCCAAAGCCTCTGCGCCACCTATCTCGCCTCGGGAAATAGCCGACCATACCGTAAAAGGCGTATCTATGCGTGTAGTCGCGGCAAGGCTTTGGTCAGTAAGCACCTCACTACCTTTATCATCAAGCTTTATTTGGTATGTATGCTTCAAATCGGTATAGCATATCTCAAGCACGCGTTCCTTTCCATCATAGGCATCCTTATTGTATAATGCTGCCATCTGTCTGGTGAAAACAAGGTCATCAGCTTCCTTTTCTCCTGTTGTCCTGCTAATCCCCCAGCTGGCATCCGCCATACTTTCAAATACATCCCTTGGATATAAAAGAGTATGGAGCGCCGCTTCTGTTTTTTCAGATATTTTTCCTGTGATGGCATATTCTGCCCCGGCACTTTTTACCGTAGCCAGATATTCGTCAGTCCTCTTTGACAGCTCTTTTACACGAAACAGCTCACCCTGACCACAAAATATGGTTGTATAATGCCCTTTTCCAAGGAAATGGTCAAACATCCGAAGTACACTGTCATAATTTCCCTCTGCAGAATAAAAGCCACAGGTAGAGATTAGCACATGCCTTTTGCCTTCCATATCATATCTGCAATCATGGCTGCCGCTTCCGTATCCGTCATCCTTTTTACTCATAAACGGCAGGCTCATGGGAAGCTGCCTGTCAATCACGTTCTTTAGTATTCCCGGCACACTAAAATAGTACAGAGGAAACGACCACACAACAATATCCGCTTCAAGCATTTTCCCAATAACAGTCTGCATATCGTCATTTATGCAGCACACCCCCGGTGTCTTCTGCCAGCATGCAAAGCAGCCCTTACACGCTCCTACATTCATTGAGGCTACATGCATTTCATCAATGGATATAATAGCTTCATTTTTGCTCTTATATCCTTCTTTGAAGCCTTCTATAAAGCTGTTTGCAAGCCTTAACGAATTGCTTCGTTTGCCTTTTGGACTTCCGTTAATCAGAAGTATGTTCATGCTTTATGCCCTCCTGTAAGTATATAGTTAATTTTAGTATATCGGATTGACAGGCAAAAAACAATTAAAGTTTAGACTTAGAAACAATACCATAATTATACATTCAAAATACATTCAAATTCTTAAGCATGCCTTGTAATTATAGTACTATGATAGTAAAATAGAGTTATATTATTTCAAATCAGGAGAATTGATATGGGTTACGATGAAAAAATTTTTAAAGCAAAGGCGAATATCAAGGCCCGCAGATTATGGCTTGTTTTTGCTATATTGCTGACCGCAAATTATGGTACCGACACAGTAAATGGCGCTTATTCTGTCAGTAATTATATCATTTTTGTTATTTTATGCTGGCTGCCTTTCGTGTGTGGTGACATACTTCTAAAAAAGAAAGGGAAGGATAATGATCATTACAGGCTTGCATTCGTCATCGGATATGGTATTTTTTACGTATTTCTTTTGTGTACGACAACCTCACCGATTGCATTCACCTACATTCTTCCGATAATCAGCCTTATTGTAATATTTAAAGATGAGAAATTCATGATTTACTGCGCCGTTGCAAATATGCTAAGCCTTATAGCAAGTATTGCATTTCACATATTTGTGCTGGGTCAGAACACTGCTATAGATCATAAAAACTTTCAGCTTCAGATAGCATGTCTTTTGCTTTGTTACATAGGCTATATCATGTCGGTGCGCCACCTGACTGAGTCCGATGCTGCACTCACCGAGAGCATAAAGTCTGATTTGAATCGCGTTGTCACGACAGTTGAGCAGGTTAAAACCGCTTGCAACACTATAATGGACGGTATAACCGTGGTCCGTGAGCTTGCTTCTGAAAACAAGCATGGCTCAGATGTTGTCGTTGATGGAATGAATAAGCTTACCGGAAATAACAAGCAGCTTCAGTCCCACACTGCTTCTTCCCAGGAAATGACTACCGATATAAGCTCACAGGTTGAAAATGTTGCAGCCATGATAAACGATATGGTTTCCCTGACAACCGAATCAGGCAAGCATGCCAAGGTCAGCTCTGAGGACCTTGAAGGTCTTGCCCAGACAGCAAAAACCATGTCAGAGCTTTCTACAGAGGTTGAAAACATCCTGACTACATTCAGAGATGAATTTGAGATGGTTAAAAATGAAACCGGAACAATTGATAATATTTCAAACCAGACAAACCTCCTCGCTCTTAACGCTTCTATCGAGGCTGCACGTGCAGGTGAAGCAGGTAAGGGCTTTGCTGTTGTTGCTGAACAGATCCGTACTCTAAGCACTGAGACGAGAAATTCATCCGGTCAGATCAGTGAGGCTCTCTCACGGCTTGACGAGATTTCCGGAAAGATGACCTCATCCATTGAAGAAACGCTCCGTCTCATCCAGCTCACTCTTGAAAAGGTAATGCAGACCGGTGAAAATGTAGAGAAGATCACAAAGGATTCCCATAAGCTTGGAAGCCATATCCGTGAAATCGACACCGCAATGCAAGAGGTTGAAGCATCTAACCAGCAGCTTGTCGACAATATGGAAAAGGTATCTGACATCGTAGAAACCATGACCTCATGTGTCGGTGCTTCTGATGCGATAAGCCGCAAGATGCTCAGTAAATATGATGAAAGTGCAACAAATATCAATAATATCGAGACTGTTATCCAATCTCTCATGCACGAGCTCGGAGTTGGTGGATTTATGGGACTTGATGATATCCGCCCGGGTATGAAGGCCAAAGTGATCCTGACAGATGTACAGACCGGCAACGAGTTCCATTGCGAAGTAAAGGCTGTTGCCGAAAACAGTCTTAAGCTTGTATCAGGCGGCTTATCTGTAGACTCATCCAGACCTTGCAATCTTTATGTTACAGTTGGCAATGTAATGTACTGCTGGAAGGATCTCACAATCACAGATGACCTTGTGATAACAGTCAATACGCAGCCTGAAATCTTGAACCGTAGGAAATACCCTCGCATGGATTTATCAAACAATTGCACTATCAAGCTTAAAGGAACCGACACTACATTCAAAGGAACTCTTGACAATATAAGTGCAAACGGCTTTGCATTTTTGACAAAGGATCCTTATTTCGTGGATCATAAAGGAGCGAAGGTTACTATCTCGATAGAGGACTTTGCGCTTGCTGACCACTCAGTATTGGATGGATATGTAATCCGCTGCTCAAATAATGAGGGAACATATATCGTTGGCTGCCAGATGCCTGAGGATAATTATTATATCCAGACATATGTCGATGAGCAGCTTCGTGCTCACTCATAAAAATAAAAGCTATGAAAGCCTTTAACCGGGCTCTCATAGCTTTTTTGATTGATAATCTTCTATCCTATTATCTTCTATCTATTATCTTTATCTTCTATCTGCATGATGTTTTTCCTTCTCTGCATACATCCGGCTGTCTGCTATCTTTAGCAGGCTCTCAACCGTGTCAGCATCGGACGGATAAAGTACATATCCACAGCTTACTCCGATTTTTATTTTATGACCATGTATGTTATATGGATTGCATATAACTCTTTGAAGCCTCTCTATGCCCTCTAAGCAATTTTTTTCATCTGCATTTCCATCTATTATACATGCAAACTCATCGCCTCCAATACGGAATGCATAATCAGCTGTTCGTATGCTGTTTATAATGCGCTTTCCTACATTACAAAGGACCTCATCTCCGACCGGATGACCATATATATCATTGACCGGCTTGAAAAAATCAAGATCCATAAAAATCATTGCAAATGCTTTTCCTCTCTGGACTCTCATATTCATGATGGTATCAAAATATCTCTTATTATATAGCTCTGTAAGCACATCCGTGTTTGCCAGATCTGCCATCTTATGCTTTTCGCCTATATTCTGCGAGACAAGCAGATACTGCGTCAGTCTGCCATCCTCCCATCTTGCCGGAATAACGGTCATTGAAAGAAATAGCTTGCTGTTGTTCTCTGCACATTCAAATTTGAAAAAATCATGCTCATTTTTAATTTTTCCGTAAATATTTTCAAGAGAAAGAAGCTCCGAGATATCTTTACTCTCCTCCTCTGAAATCAGCGTGTACCTGTTTGATATTGACTCCACCAGGTCACTATAGCTGCCACGCTCAGGATAAAGCTTTCGATCCAGTCTCTCATGATATTCGTACGTATCATTTTCAATATCACACAGTACGTATCTGTCCACTATCCTTGCCAGACTGTTTAACAGCATATCAGAGATTTCCTTTTCATGAGATACTGCCATGACAGTGAGCTTTTCCTTCTGAAGTTTGAGCCTGGTATTCTTCATTACATACATAAAAATAAGCAGGATTACGCAGATGAACATTATGCCTATAAGTAAAATTGTACTGTACTGCACCTGAAACATGAATGAACTGACAGCCTTTGCTTCAACGATACCTACTATAGACCAGTCCTTTATTCCGGTAGGCTGATATGTCATATAATAATCTTTTTTATTGTATGAAAATGCAAAACAGCCATCACTGCCATCAGCTATATTGGTCTTTACATCGCAAAAATCATCTGTATCGTAATCTGTTGCATTAGCACCTATGAAATTAATCAGATTATCAACCATATCATCAATCTCTGTCTTTGGTTCGATTGAGAGTATGACATTTCCTGCAGAATCAACAATATAACAATCACTTTGGTCTTTATAGGCCTTGTCTCCGAGCATCCTTTCCACGTCAGTATTATCATAGCTCACAGCAAGCCCCGTATATGAAATTCCATCCACAGTAATCCCATCAGACGGAAATGCAAAAAACACCTTTCTCACGCCCTTTGTAGATATATAGCTGGATATCACAGGCTCATTTGCCTTAAAAAGCTCATTGAATGCATCTTTTGCATTGTCAGCCACTCCGCTTCTGCCTTCTATGGTGATAAACTGATTCTGCTTATTAAACAGGTAAAAATCACTGTAATGCCACGTTTCCTTTTCCCTGACAAAATCATTCCACTGCAGACCACTGTCGTTATTAAGTATTTTGGTCAAATAAACATTCCAGTCAGAAAGAACGTTCCAGTTGCGTTGCGCAAACATATTAAAGGTCTGGTTCACCTGACTGTATGAAGCTTTGACATTTGATGTACCCTCATTATATATCTGGCGGCTCATATATACATTGTAGCTGTGAATGCTGAATATTATGATACCTAGCAATGCACAGGTTATCACAATTGTACGGATGTTCTTCTTTTTTATAATCATAAATGTGTTCTCTCCATACCTTAGTACCTACATCGTATCTGTGCTTCGTTCTCTATTCATATCACATATACTTGTATTTCTAGTATTAATTATACAACATATAGTGCCTACAATCTATACTCTTGGCGCGAAATGTCGTTTTCAGGGTGTGAAATGCAGATTGGCAATAAAAAACAAGGGAAAGTACTAAATACTTTCCCTTGCAAAATCTTATATATAGACTTTTAAATTAGAACCTTTGTCTATTTTGCCTGCTCTGCAATAGCAGCCTGTGCTGCAGCAAGACGAGCGATTGGTACACGGAATGGTGAACATGAAACATAGTCAAGTCCAATCTTGTGGCAGAACTCAACTGATGAAGGATCTCCACCGTGCTCTCCACAGATACCAACGTGAAGGTTAGGATTAACTGGCTTTCCAAGCTTAATAGCTGTCTCCATTAATTTACCAACACCTGTCTGGTCAAGCTTAGCAAATGGATCGTTCTCGAAAATCTTGTTGTCATAGTAAGCGTTAAGGAACTTACCTGCATCATCACGAGAGAATCCAAATGTCATCTGTGTAAGGTCGTTTGTACCGAAGCAGAAGAAATCAGCCTCTGTAGCGATCTCATCAGCTGTAAGAGCAGCTCTTGGGATCTCGATCATTGTACCAACCTCGTACTCAA
>OKVF01001885.1_pt1 | contig 13927 bp, 14 predicted proteins | sample 1604831 | NCBI WGS metagenome assembly OKVF01 (sample SAMN01760980, study PRJEB22395) | human gut metagenome
AAACCGGAATCCCACCGGCTTGACTACACACCCTTAGCTGGGCGCACAACTGGAAGTTGTTTATCCAAAATGAAATGGAATAACCATATCAGGTAAAACTGCAAGAACTATACTAATCGTTCCCATTAGCGCAGAACTCCTCAATGTGTCTCTCCTCAAAACAATAAGTCCAATAATAAAGACTATCACTTCCAAAACAGATTTTGCATTAAAATACCAGCATCCATATACAAAGCACATATTGAACAATACTGCCAAAATCAGCGCCGATAGTATAAGTGCCAGTTTGCTTTTCCCCCTTGCATACCAGCAGGCAAAAGACAATAATGGAGAAACAGCTGTAAATCCAAACCAAATCACCGCATAACTTCTTGGAAAAAATCCTGCAATATAGTTTGAATACAAATAGTAACTTGCAACCATACCAACAAAGAATGCAAAAACATTAATGCTTTGCGTTCAGTAAAACCACATCTCTCTGCAATAGCTATGTTAGATTCAAAATAAAAATATTTTAGAAGAAACACTCTCCGGATCTCTTCTTTTTGTTTGTAAAGAAAAATACTGATCGATTTTCCAATCTCTTCATCATTCCTGCCCGGAGCATACCTTTCATCCGGCAGTACATCTGCAAGTTCATCCAATGCCATAACCATATTGGCTGATCGTTTTTGGGCTTTTAGTTTTCTAAATTTATCGATGGAAATATTTCTGACGATTGTGGAAATATAAGATTTAAAATTGCCTGGCCTTGCAGGTGGGATTCTGTTCCATACTCCTAAATAGGTGTCATTTACACACTCTTCCGAATCCTGGCGGTTATTCAGGACATTATAGGCAATTTTGTGACAGAGCTTTCCATATTCTATATCTGTTTTCTTAATTGCCTGTTGATTCCTTTCAAAGTAGAGTTCTATTATTTTTTTATCGTCTATGATGTTCACCTCCTCAAAAATGTTCTCAATTATAAAGTCGGCTTTTTTTGACGGACGTCTCAAAAAAATTATATTTTTTTGAGTCATAGCATAACAAAAAGAGAACAGCTCATTAGACATTCCCTTTTGTCAGCTGAAGTGTTCCCTTATGGTTATTCAAAATTATCAGTACTTGTAATCTTCTGGTTCAATACTCTATTTACTCTTTCAATGGGGAAGCTATCTTCCATATCAGTCACTTCAAACAAATTTAGCGGTAGCTCCCTTTCTCCAATCAGAGACAGATATTCATTAACAGCTCTGCGGTCGATCATGATTTTTCCATGTCCATCCCAATGACGATTACTCTCTTTCTTCTTCAACCCGGAAATCCAATATTCGTCGCCATTCTCAATATCTATATAATTGGAATAATTGCCATTATATTTTTGAAAGGCATGGTTATTAAAATAGATTGTTTTCTTACTCTTTGAAGTTTTCACATATCCGATCCATGCCGGACCATCATCTGAATATCCCGTTTTAAGTTCAATGTACATTAAATCATGAATCATTTTTAACATCTCCACCTAAAGGAACAGTTTTAGCCATTCTCATTTTTTAATGCTGCTTAATAAGCTCCCGGATTCCACAGATAAACGATAAAACAATTACTATAATGTAACAACTCCGGTTTACAACCGTATTCTCAGCCCAGTTGCTTACTGCGATCACAGTCCATAAAGCTCCCTGTACAACCATCAGCATTCCATTTGTTTTTGGATTACTTTTATTAGCAACCAGTAAGAAAATGTAAACGGCTAAAATAATGAGTGATATAATGATTGTTAATGTTGGCATAGGCTTGTTCTCCTTTGCTGTCCTGTTTTTTATTATTTCTGAGTCAGAATACCATTTTCTTCCAGTGCTTCTGTAAATACGAAATATATTCGTGTTACTGCGGGTTTATAGTAATGAAGCATATAGCAGATATCGCAATGCATTCTTTATTTTGCAATATACAAAACACCTAGCGTACCAGGTCCGCAATGACTTGATACAACACCGCCAGCCCTGGTTTCCAGTATCTCATCAAAAATGTCAAGTTCTTTCAGATAAGCCCTCACTTTTTCTACAGTTTCCTGTTCACAGCCAGAATGTGTTATAAATACGCGTTCAGGTCTCGCTTTTTTTAAATCTTTTTCCATATCTTTTACATAGTTCATGACAACAGAAGCAATTTTTCCACGGTATTTCTTAGATGCATTCATTGCACCATCCTCCACTACAATCCTGGGATGCAGTTTTAAAACACCTCCGGCCATAGCCGCTACTGCATTGCAGCGTCCGCCACGGTATAAATAAGTAAGGGTATCTACCACAAAGCTTGCTCTCACATTTGGTTTTAACTTCTCTATCTCAGAAACAATCTGGGAAGCTGTCCGGTTATTCTTTGCCATAATTGCAGCTTCTACTACAAGAAGGCCGATACCGGTAGAAAGGTTTGCAGAATCGATTACTTTTATTCGGTCAGAAGCCCCCAGTTCTTCAGCAGCAAGGCGCATCACATTTCCAGAAGTGGACATACCTGCTGAAATAGAAAAGCAGACAATTTCCCTTCCAGCCTCTGCATAGGGGCGAAAAAGCTCCATGGCATCTGCCAGGGCAGGTGCAGAAGTTTTAGGTGTTGTCTTGTTTGCATCAGACCAGGCATAGATCTGATCCGGAGTAATGTTTTTTCCATCTTCATATTCTTTATCACCCAGAAGAATATGAAGCGGAAGAATGTCAATCTCATATTTTCGCAATAATTCCTGTGAAAGGTCGCAGGTACTGTCTGAAATAATTTTTACCATATATTCACACCCTTTTCCCGAACAAAGTCTGGGATATCTTCGGCTAAGGCAGGATAAAAGTTTCACTCTTACGCATAAATCCCGCCAGCTATTTCACTACTAATCAATATATTGTACCAAAAAACAATCGCAATTTCTACTCATTTACTATAAATTACATTCTTTCCCAAAACGGAAACAAGAGTGGGTATTGTTTTTGAATAAAAAAATCGCATTACCTACAACGAACTTTGCAGAAAATACAGCAAGGCGAATTGTTTAATTATATGACGGAGCGAGGGCTCAAAGGTTTTCAGAGTGGCAAATACGGAAGTACCGCATTGCATTTGACTTCCCTGCAATATCAAATTAAGCAAGACTGCCCAGACCTTTTTATTGGTGTTGATCTTGCTATAATTCATAAATGAAGTATAGCATGAAAAAGTGGTTTTTTGTATTGGATTTCCATCATATAAAAAACTGCTAAATTGTATCTAAAAGATCACAATCTAACAGTTTTTCATTATATGGTACATTTTACAAAGATACCAATTTATTATGATTAATACGTTGGAAGAAGGCCTCCATTGCCTGTCATGCAGACAATGGAGCAAGCCTTAGGGGAATAAAATACTTTTATTTACAAGAATAAAGTATATACTTTTCTTTTAAATAAGTACATGGATAAAATTACATAAAACATGCACAAAATACAATAGTTAGTCAAATGAATACCAGAGATTGATACAAATTAATTTTGCAAGAATACCTTATTCAAATAATTTTTTTGCCTTCTCCAGATTCATTTTTCCATTCACTTTCAAATAAATTTTTGTAATTTTAAGCGGCTCACCCATCTCACTGCAAAGCTCCTGCGCCTGTGATAAAGGAATATAGATATCTTCATTTTCCGTTACGGCAGTTACTTTACATGGAAGATAAACAGTTTGCTGTTCATTTTCTTCGTGCCCAGTCAAGGATACCAGATGATCTGCCGCGCCAGAAAGCTCTTTTGTATTTCCAGCAAGTGCATAAGAAATGGTTAGATTTTCTCCCATTTGCAGGAATTTTTCCTGTTGTTTTTTTGAAATGGAATGATTATTTGAGTCTTTCATGTTTTGCAATGCTTTACTTCCAAGCAACAACACCGGTGTATTTCCTAAATCATTCTGCTCTGGATTTTCTCCAAACGCATTCAGATCTATTCCTAAAAAGGTGGCTGTTTCCGTATAATCTTCAATCTTGATGGTTACTGGAATTTCCACAACGGGCCATATCTCTTTTACCCCTTCTATTTTTTTTGCCTTTTTCAAAAAATCATCATCATAAGTAAGGTCTCCAAGGGAAACCAGTGCCAAGTATTGTTTTTTCCCATCCTGTATTCCTGCAAAAAGCTTTATAGAGAAAAATAATGCCAATATCAGAAGAAAACCTACAAAACAGGTAAAACTATCTATTCTATTCTTTTTCAATGGGCATCCACCTTTCTGGTTTCTTCCAGAAGTATGTTTTTCTTATGAAGCTTGCCCAAAAGAAGTAGAATCACAGAAACAAGCAGTACTGCAATAACTGCAATAACGGAATACCACCAGCTGTTTGTTTCTTCCTGGTCATCCTCTATTTTTAAAGACTGGATTTTAGCTTCTTTAATCTCAGACTCAAACTCTGTACTTTCCTCATAGGAATTGCCGGCTGCATCCTCATAAGTAAAAATCAGTTTTCCGGTAATCCTGCCAGGAAAAGAACCGTCATCTTCTTCTGATTTTCCTTTTACATATACACGGAGACTTCCTTGTACTGCTGTTCCAGCTTCTACTGTTCCTAAAAAAGCGGACTCTTTTGGATTCAATCCGTCTGCTTCCAGCCGGACACTTGCATTATATAGCTTATCCCTTCCAAGATTCATTGCTTTTACCGGAATTTCTACCGTATCCATGGTATACAAAATAGAAGGAATATCAGAAGCTTCCAGTTTTGCACGCGCTGGCTGAGTAATCTGAAAGGACAGCGTTTCTGTACCTGTCGCTCCCGTCGCTTTTGAATCTTCGTAATCCAGAGAAAAAGAAACTGTTGCCTGACCTGGAGTACAGTCCTCTGCTATAGTGACCTTTTGCTTCAGGGTAATTGCTTCTCCTGGAGTCAGTCTCTGAACATAAAAAGAGCTTCTCTCAAATTCAATTCCCTTTGTATCCGCCGAAATAGAAATCTTTAGACCAAATACATTCTGGCTACGGCTTTTATTCCGGAATGTCAGTGACATTTCTGTGACAGAGCCTGCTTTTAGATTTTGTCCGGAAAGATTGTTATCCTCTAAAAGGACCTGCGGTTTATGCAGTATTTTCTCACCAGACGAGCTGGCAGAAGAACCGCCTCCACTATACCCTCCAGCAGAATAATCCCCACTATCTATAACAGGATCTGTGATCTGTGTTCCATTATCTGTATCAGTATTTCCATTTTCTATTATGACATGGATTGTCTTCTTTTCGTCCTCAGCAGAAGCGTCTCCTGATATAAATCCATCCAGGTCAGAATTTTGATTTTCCGAATCCGTTTTTTCAGGAGTCTGTTCCTCAGTTTCCGGAATCTTCTCATCTGTAGGATTGTTTTTTTCCTCTTCAAAAGGCAATGTACTGTCTGCATCACTATAAGAAGCTGACTGATCTGCTTCCAGAACAGACTCTCCCACAAAAGCAGCTTCCATATTCCCTGCATCTTCTGCAAAAACAGATGTCGGCAGAAGCATCATGAAACTTAATATTGCGAATGTGGTTTTCACAAATTTTTTTCCCATTTTCAGGCTGTCCTTTCTCTTAAAACTCCGCCATCCATCTCATATACGTGATCACATAAAATCCGGATAACCTCATCATTATGGCTTGCCAATAAAATGGTTTTTCCAGCTGCCTTTAAATCAAGCAAAAGTTCCCTGATCTCTGCCACGCCGTGTTTATCCAGACCGTTAAATGGTTCATCCAGAATCAGGAAGCGAGGATCTTCCATAATAGCCTGTGCAATCCCAAGGCGTTGCCGCATTCCAAGAGAGTACTTTCCAACCGGCTTTTTCATATCCGGATCCAGTCCTACTTTTTTTAGGATCAGGCGGATATCTGCCTTTGAAATCATTCTTTTCATATCTGCCAGTATTTCCAGGTTCTTTACACCGGTATACTGGGTAAGAAATCCAGGCGTCTCAATGATGACACCAAGGCTTTCTGGAAAATCTACATCACGACCAATTTCTTTTCCGAAAACACGGATGGTGCCTGTGGTAACAGGAAGGAATCCGCAGATACATTTCATAAGTACTGTTTTGCCAGAGCCATTATTTCCTACAACGCCGTAAACCTGTCCCACCTTTAAGGTAAGATTTACTTCTTTTAATACCAGATCTTCCCCGAACCTTTTGGTTACGTGTTCTATTTTCACACAGGTATTTTGAAATTCAGATTTCTTCCACTTTTCCATTTAAAACACCTCCAAAAATTCCCATTAACACCAATAAAAATAATAGCAGAAATAACCACAATCCCGCTTTATCCGTTCCCCAGTTTCCATCTGCCAGAATCCATTCCACTGGGTAAAACCAGATCTGGTCTTTGAAATAGCGTTCATGAAGTATAATTCCAAAATAATAGCTGACAAAAGGAATCCCATATGCCATATAAGCTGAATTCCATAAGGTACCACAGATTCCACCAAAAGTGCTTAGAATACTTCCGATCAGTCCCATCCTAAGAGCTTTCATAAGCAGCTCCAGAAACTGTTCCTTTGGAAAGCTGCCTTTTATTTCCATAGGATAAAATATAACAAAATTAACAAGAAGTATGGTGCTTATAGCAAATATCCAGACTAAAAATCCAGATGTCATAACAGAAAAGACTTTTCCTTCCACATATAGCCTGCGGTTTGTCCTGGGAAATGCAGCTTTTAAAAATCCACTTTTATACTCCTGTAAAAAAGAATCACTCCACGGCAGTACCGCAGCTACAGGGATGGCAAAAGATACCATCTGACTTTTCAATGAACCATCCAGCAGGCTGATAAAAGTTCCACATGTTAATGCTTTTTTCAAACTTGGATAAGTCTGACCTGCTGCGATAGAAAAGCAGGCAATCAGCCATGCCGCCAGGAAACTTCTGCCAAGAAGCATACGTTTTGTTTCTACCCGCATAGATATTTCCCTTTCTGATTATGTTTTTTCTCCCAGAAATTCAAAGGGATATTTTTTCATCCTGCGAAGTGCCAGAACCATAAGAACAAATAAAATACCTGCGAAGAACATACAGGATTGCCAGATGGTCGGAAGTAATGGATCATAGCCAAGGTTATGTTTTCCATATACAGCCTGGTTCAAAGGACTGATCCAGCAGATCAGTACATTCACCTGATACATTTCATATTTTTCCTTATGCAAAATTGCGGCTACCACACTGGGTTCCAGTAAAAATCCAAATACACTATAAAGTAGTCCAAACACCATGCCTTTTGTTTTTCCTTTATAAAGATTTCCAACAAGGATCACAAAACCAAGTGTCAGGGAATAGCAGAATAACAGGAGAAAAACCTGCAGCATACAGCCATACGGAGAGATACTCTCCATGACTCTTACTGTAGAGGGGACCTGCAAGTTTTTCCCCAGTTCAGAATATCCGAGCATGGCAGCAGTCTCGCTCCACAGGTTGCCCGGATAACTGTCCTTCATACACAGTACAGATGTAAATAGCAGCATCAATACTGTATAAAGAGCAGTCACAAAAATAATATAAATAAACTGTCCCAAAAGCCATTTTTTCTTTGTTGTTCGAATTAACTGATATGGAGTAACTGGTGTCATCTTTGGCAGGTCTGAGAACAGCAGAAGCAACAGAAGAGAACTGAGCAGTACTGCTGTTCCATCCCCAAAGGTCCAAAGAAATGGCTCTACGGCCTGTACCGGTGTATCATAGTTTTCCATAACAACCATGATTCTTCCAGTGAGAAGAAAGCTAAGTACAAATTCCAGAAGGAAGGTAAAAATGACTTTGGGATTTCGAAAATAGCCAAAGAAATTGTAATGTACAATTCCAAGTACCTGCTTCATATCAGTAGCCCAGATCCCTGTCTATAATACTGCCATCCACGGCGTTAATGGTAAGGAAGCTCCAGTTTGGATAGTCTGTGATGTCCGAGTAACTATTCCCATCATAGTCACCTTCCACTTTTCTGCTTCCAAAGAAATCCCAAACGGGAACCAGAAGACCTGTATGCGGATCTGTGGATGGTTCATAAATTCTTGCATAGCCCAGAACAATCCGGTCAACATCATAAACTCTTGATTTTTCATATTCCATATTATCTGCATTGGTCACTACCATCATTTTTTCATATGTTTTCATAATCTCAGAAAATGGAAGAAGGTTTAAATTTTCTGTTTTTGTCTCTCCTATGGTATAAGGGTTTGAATAATACATGCTTTCAATTCCATCTTTATCGACAAAGAAATAAAGACTTTCATAAGACCAGGTTTCCATAGTGCTGTCCATATCTTCCAAAGCACCGCCATCTGCCATTGTCCGAGTAATCGGAACACCGTTTATAGTACGTGTGTAATAAATCGCATATCCGCTTCCAAGATTACTTAAACTATTATCCTTTTCAAGATTATTGCACAATGCATAACTCCAGTCTGAAAACTGCAGATCTGTAATCCCCATTTTATCTACTTTTTCCTGTACCATTTTTTTTGCTTCATCTAATGAAATCCCAATGGACTCCTCAGTAGGTTTTTCCCCTTCACTGGAAGAAGTATAATCAGACCAGGTCGTGTCCACAGGCAGCTTTTCCCCGCCAGATTTTGCCAATTTTCTGATTTTGACAGATAAGGTATCGGATCCGTAGGAAGATGTCATGTAAAAATATTCTGATCCATCCGGCATCTGTGCAACACCGGAGAATTCATTTTCCGCAGTACCATTTTCTGTCTCCTGGGAGCCTGCAACAGGTCTTCCTTCTGCCAGGGTCTTCGTCTCCGGGGCTGATTGATACTGCTCTTCCCAGTATTCAATATCATCATAAATATTATAGTAAAGGTTACCATCTTCATCCGTACCCCAATTATAGGGATCCAGATTTCCGTTTGCTACATCTTCTTTTAGTTCATCCAACGTTTTTTTGATTTCATCCTTTGTCTGGGTATAATAGCTATCCGATGTATACAGCTTTGCCTCTGAGAAAAAGGCATCTGTAATACGGTCAAGAAGATCCTGTGTAACTTCTGCAGGCGTGACAGAAATTGCGGATATCTTTTCTACATCCGGTATTTCTACAGTGGCATCCGTGTTCACTACAAGTTTTGCACTGTCATCTGTAGTCTGACTTTTATAGGTTTCCGGAGCATTGAGCAGGTCTCGAATAGTTGTTCTTACCGCTGTGTTCTTATCCTTTGTATTTTCAGAAGAGTCCTCGTTCACCATATCTACGCCTTCAGTTTCTGTATAAGCATTTTCTACCTTGCTCCCTTTTGGTTTTACAAGGGAAGATTCCGGGGTCTGGGCACATCCTGTGAGCATTCCTATACAAAGTGTTAATCCTACAATTTTATTTATGTTTTTTCTCATGTTGAATAAATTCTCCTTCCTGTTTATGTCCACAAGTATAGCATCTTTCATTGCACCAAATCTTCCGCAAGTTGTAACTGTTCTGTAAATTCCAATTATTTACCATAAAACAGATACGATTGTTCCTTTTCCCAGATGGCTTGTAATTTCCAGCTGAAATCCATGTATATCTGCAATTTTCTGGCATAGCGCAAGACCAAGCCCAACACTTCCCTTTACTCTGGAACGTGATTTATCGACCATATAAAAAGCTTCTGTTACTCTTTTCAGATCCTCCTCTGGAATTCCCTTCCCATAATCCTGAACGGATAAATGATTTTGGGTTGCCTCCAGTACGATTTTTGAATTCTCATCGGAAGCCTTGACTGCATTATCAATAAAATTTGTCACTGCACTCATCATAAGGTCCGGATCAAATGTTTTTCTAAGCTCCTCTGGATTACAATGTATTTCAAGACAAATTTTTTTCTCCTGAAGCCTGTAAGTAACAAGTTTTTTTACATCTTCCAGAAATTGATTCATCTGAACTTCCACTGGAACAAATTCTGCTTCACCTGTTTCATATAATCCGGTAAGTTCCAGCATTTTCACTGAAAGCCTGGAAAGCCTTCGGCATTCATTTCTAATATAATCAAGCGCTATCTCCTGCCTCTTGGGAGATAGGCGTACCGTTAGAAGTGTATCTGCATATCCTATGATTGCAGTCATCGGTGTCTTTAATTCATGGGCCAAACTTCCAAGCAGCTGTCTCTGTGCCTGGTTTACGGAAGAAAGCTTTTCAATCTGCTCCCTTACTTTACCTGTCATAAGATTAAAGCTTTTCCCAACCTGTGCCAGTTCCGTCTTTCCCTCTGATGGCACTTTTATCTCATAATTTCCATTTGCCACAGAAACAGCCGCTTCTTTTAGCCTTGTGAGCGGTTCCATAATTTTCCGCAAAGTCAAAAACAGGAAAAAGCCAACAAACAGAACCAGAAACAAGGTAAACCCTCCTGCCTGATAAAACAGTGTCTGACTCTGTTTTTGTACACTGGTAATATCTTTGTAGGTGACGATCTGATAGTTCATGTCTGTAGAACTGTAGCTGGAAGAATAAAAGAGCAAAAATACGTTGCCATTTGTTTTGCTGATCAGTGGTTTATCACAATAGATGTCATTTTCGAATCCATCATGTTTGTTTTTTGTTAGGTTTCTGATATTTTGCAGATCAAACTCATATTTTGTCCCATTATATTGTTCTTTTCCATCCTGATATAAAACGGCGCTGTCGTGGAATACCTGACGAAAAGCATAAATAATCATTTTTTCCCGGATTTTATCATCAGTGTCCTGTGTTTTACTTTTAATCCGCATTAGCATGTTTTCAAACTTAGAAATATTTGTTTGAAACCTGCTATTTTCATAACTGTTGATATTTTCTATGCTCTGATTTTTCCACCTGTAAGTTGTATAGAAAAAAATTCCAGATGACAGCAGAAGCACCATGCAGATTACCTGTAAAAAAATTTTTGTAAATAGCTTCATAAATCCACCTCAAGTCGATAACCAATTCTGGGAATGGTTTTGATTTTATCTTGCCAGCTTAGTTTTTTTCTGATGCGTCCAACGTGTGCATCCACAGTTCTTGTTTCTCCGCAGAATTCCTCCTTCCACAGTTCCTGCAAGATCTGGCTTCTGGTAAGTGCTTTATTTGGGTTTTTTACGAACACCATAAGGCAGTTATATTCCATAGGTTTTAAATATATTTCTTCTCCATTTTTCGTAACTATGTGACTTACGGTATCAATTATGACATCGTCTATCTGAATCTGTTTCGGTGCCGTTCCATAACGATCTAACACTTTTTCCAAACGCACCATTACCTCCAGCATTTCAAAAGGCTTTACTATATAGTCCTCGGCTCCGTCTTTTAACCCTTTTACTTTACTTGTAACATCAGCCTTTGCCGTAAGAAATATAACCGGAATACCAAACTTTTTTAATTCCGGTAAAAGGGTATAACCATCCTTTCCCGGAAGCATAATATCCACAAGTGCGCACTGAAATTCATGGTCCTGTACGACGCCTTCACTTGCATCATTTCCATCCAGATAACCTACTGTTTCATAGCCAGCAGCTTCCAGATTCATACAAAGCAGATCATTGATTGCCATTTCATCTTCTATCACCAGTATTCTTGCTTTCATAATAATGTTCCTTTCATTTTACACAAACCCGATTATTTCTTTATTGTGCGTGATTTTTACTATTACAATTATACACTAATTTCAGTACTGCGAACGTAACCGATTTGTAAAGAAAAAGGAATCAAGAACGATCCATCTGGAAGTCGTTTTGATTCCTCAAATCCCACTACATTTTTGATTTCATTTTGTTAATTGTGTTTATATGAGTCACACCCTCCCTCTCTTAGAACTGTCTATTTCCCGACAGCCTCTTCCTATAAAATCATATGTTACACAAGTGTCTGTCCCATTGCCGCTGCAATTTCCTTTAACTTGTCGATAGCATAGCCTGTATATTTTGAAATCTTATCGACAGGTTCCTTTTCCTCGATCATCATCTGGGCCAGGGACATTTTTTCTTTTTCAACTCCCTGTTTCATTCCTTGTTCAATTCCCTGGTCTACAAGAGCTCTACTTAGATTACACATGTCTCTCACCTCACTCTCGAATTCTTCTGTCATGGCAATATCAAAATCTTCATGTAACCGCTTCTTTTTTTCTTCTGGCGTGGCAGACGTTGAAAACAGGACATTTAGCAGATCAAGAATCTCCAGCTCGCTTTCTTTATCTGCATCTCCCAAATTTACAATCACCACTTCCATCAGATCATAGCTTTGAGGATCTGTATAGGACTTTCCAAGTATCGTATCCTCAATTGTGTGATATTTGAAAATACCATTTTTGCGTTTTTTAGCTGGGTCTGGACAGATCCAGATGGAATAAGCTTTCTGAATCTTTTCGTAATGTTCATCTGTAAATACGGTTCCATACTGTTCTGATATCATTCTTGCACAATAATAAAAACCTCTGGTTACAAGTGGATATCCAGGAGTATCATTCAACTGGATTTCCAGATTGATAATAAGTTGTATAGGTTCAGGGTTTCCAGGAAGATAGGCTTTAAAACGGATGTCATAATATACAGTTTGATCCTTGACTGCATTCGCCTCTAAATTCAAACCTTCGATTCTTTCGTCTCCGTTTAGTTTCTCATCACGGTCCAGCTGATCCTGGTGGACAGCATGTTTAGAAATTTCTACGTCATCTTTCAGACAGTTGTCACAAATAAACTTTACGCTGTATTGAGAAAATTCTTTTGTACAGGATTTTAAGATCCATGCTATGATTGCCTTGTAAGTCAATATTTTTTTCGCACATTCATCATATTTCGCACGGTCTGATATAAGGTCAATGGTCTGCGCCAGATTCGTCTGACGTACTATAATACCCACCTCCTGTATAATTGGTTAACTGATAACATTTTATGATTTTATATTACCATAAAGAAAAAATGGGGGCAATATATTTTTATATAAGTTTATGTCACATACAGTCAAATAAACCCTGTAATACAGTATGTCATTCCATAACACTATAAGAAAAATACCAGCAATAGCCATTTGGAAAGCGAACTGCAGCTATAAGAAGCATTTTTAGATAACTGGCAGTTCGTACAAAAATCTGGTTTTTACAAAAATATCAAATTTTGTCATATAAAAGGGCATGATCCGAAAGTATGAAACAGAAAATTGATTGCAAAAGGTGGTCAAAAATGGCCTTTTGTCAAAGGCTTATTTTGTGTTATTAAATCCCTTTTAAGCTTAAATAACACAAAATAATACAAAATGATACAGATAAAAAGGTAGGAAATAACGGCAAATAGTACTAAGTGATTTAAAAAGGGAGCAGGTAAAAAAATCGTGTTCTGGACATCCGGGAAGGAAAATACAGCACGAATGGCCACATCTTTTTTATCCTTTTCAACAGAGTTGACTTCACCGCCAATGTACCGTGCGGCTTTATCAACTTTAAGTAATATTTCATTACTAAGTGCTAATTTTCTCATATTTTTACTTTCATAAACTGTATATATTAAACAAAATATACGTGAGCTTTGCGAAACATGGATTGCCGTGGTACTATTTCATGAAATTAAAATTTGGCCATAAACATTATAAAAAACAGTCACGTCTTTTAACATAATTTGAGTTCAAAAAACGGGTTTGGTCACTATTGTAATCATAGTAATAGAATCGTTTTAGTATTATTCCTGAAATAGCCGTTAGCAATAACTTTTATTATAACCAGAATCCAGGGGAAGTGCAAGCATAGAATTTGGCGAAGACATGGTTTTTCCGATTGTGTAGATTGAGGATGCCTAGTTTTTGCAGCAATAAAAGCTTCTTTTGAACAAATTTGTGGGAGCCGCAATAGGTATAAAAAATGGCAGACAATCTCGTTATTAAGTCGGCTGCCCATTGATTATATAGTATATTGTTTTGGGCGTTTTGATAGTTCGACAAACTGTTAAGGAAACAATCGGAGTTGGTGTAAACGAAAAAGCAGCCTTGAGT
>OKVF01001892.1_pt1 | contig 13857 bp, 19 predicted proteins | sample 1604831 | NCBI WGS metagenome assembly OKVF01 (sample SAMN01760980, study PRJEB22395) | human gut metagenome
TGATTTCAGATTCACAACTGCAATGAAATGCTTCGCAAGATGGTTGAAGAAATGGGTGCAGACATGCCTGTTGTGGAATTCAAGACATACAAGCAGTATTCTGAATTACTTATGGACATCTATGAAGCAGTTGCAGACAACTTTGAATATGCTTTGAAGTACACTGCAAACAAGAAGAACAAGGATTTCAGTGACTTTGAAATCACAGAAGTATTTGTTCTTGAGTAATTGAAACAGGTTCTTCCCAAGGTGCAAATTTTTTTTGGAAATCTTGTATCTTGGGAAGATACTAAAATGAAAGGAAGGTGAAGAAAATGCTGTTTTATGACTTTGAAGTCTTCAAATATGACTGGTTGGTTGTAGTGATTGATATGACAGAGAAAAAGCAGCATGTCATCATTAACAGCAAGGAAGAACTTGATGAATTGTATCAGGCAAAGAAAAATGACATTTGGGTTGGTTTCAATTCAAATCATTATGACCAGTACATATTGAAAGGGATTCTTTGTGGATTTGACCCAAAAAGAATCAATGACTTCATCATTGTCAAAGGCAATCCTGGATGGAAGTTTTCTTCACTGCTTCGCAACATTCCATTGAACAATTATGATGTGATGTTGAACCTGGACAAAGGGTTGAAGTGGTTTGAAGGAAGCATGGGAAACAACATCAAAGAAACTGGTGTTCCATTTGACATTGACAGGAAACTGACAGAAGCAGAAATTGCTGAAACAGTGAAATATTGTGTGCATGATGTGGAACAGACCATTGAAGTGTTCTTGCAGAGAAAAGAAGAATTCAATGGAAGGTTGGAACTGGTGAAACTTGCCTGCAAGGGCAAACCACTTGACCTGTCCTTGATTTCAAAGACCAAACCACAGTTGACAGCAATTGTCCTGGATGCACACCGACAGGGTGACAGGGGTGATGAATTTGACATTGACTTCCCTGACACAAACCAGGTGAAGAAATACAAGGATGTTTTGGACTGGTATTCAAACCCTGATAATAGATGTTATTACAGACACATTCCAGGCAAGAAACAGCCTGAAAAAAACCAGTATTCAGTGATGGTTGCAGGATGCCCACACACATTTGCATGGGGCGGTGTTCATGGGGCATTGGAACAATACAGTGGTGAAGGATATTATCTGATGATGGATGTTGCTTCCCTTTATCCTTCTTTGATGATTAGATACAACCTGCATTCAAGAAACATTGCAGACCCACAGAAATTTGTGGACATCTATCATGAAAGACTGGAACTGAAAAAGAAAAAAGACCCATTGCAGGCGGTTCTGAAAATCGTGTTGAATTCAACCTATGGTGTATTAAAGGACAAGAACAATGACTTGTATGACCCTTTGATGTCCAACAAGGTTTGTGTGTATGGACAGATTCTTCTGCTTGACCTGATTGAACACATAGAACCTTATGCACAACTGATTCAGTCCAACACAGATGGTATTTTGATAAAGATGCCTGATGGGCAGGATGAAGAAGAATGGTTCAACCTGATTGATGATATTGCTTGGGAATGGGAACAAAGAACAGGTCTGACACTGGAATTTGATGAATACAGAAAAGTATTTCAGAAGGATGTGAACAATTACATCATTGTTGCACCTGATGGGCATATCAAGTCAAAAGGTGCTTATGTGAAGAAGTTGTCAAATCTTGATTATGGTGATTTTCCTATTGTGAATCATGCATTAGTTGAATACATGGTCAAGAATGTTCCAGTAGAAAGATTCATTCACAATTGTGATGAACTGAAAGAATTTCAGATGGTCACAAAGATAACAAGTAAATATTCCACCATCTTACATGGTGATGAACCGATAAAAGAAAAATGCATCAGGGTGTTTGCTTCTACCAGGGAAGCAGATGCAGGTGTGAAGAAGGTATCAATCAGAACAGGGAAGCCTGAAAAGATTGCATCCAGTCCTGAACACTGTTTCATGTTCAATGAAAACATGACTGATGTCAGATGTCCTGCATACCTGGACAAAGACTGGTATGTGGAACTTGCAAAGAAAAGACTGAAAGATTTTGGGGTGATGTGATGGATATACAAATCAAATATGACAATGGACAAATGAATATTCATATGGATGCATTCTTTCCAACATCCCAGGCACGATTGAAGAAGCTGTTGAAGATTGTTGACTTGGATTTTGAACATAGAAATGACATTGTTCAGACCATGCAGCAGTTCTTCCAGGATAAAGTGAAAGAACTGGAAGAAAAAAGAATCAGTTCAGGAAGGAAAGCAGTTGAATATAAACAGAAGGTTGCAGACACAGCTGCAATCATTGAATCCAGGAAACATCCAAATGGTGTTCCATTGACAAAGGATGAACTGGCAGACATGAAGGAACAGAACAAACACTTCAAAGCAGTATATGCAGGATGCATTTCTGATTTCAACAGATGCATCAGGCAGAAGGATTTGTTCTTGAAGCATTTGGAAATTTTAGAGCAAAGGAAGTGATGAAGGATGTTTTTCAAAGGTTATGTTGAAACCAAGGACAAAAAGTGCATTGAAAAATTCAAAAACAGAACAGACTTCAAGACTTATGAGCAAGTCAAGTCACTTCCTGAATTTGCAGGAATTTTGGATGAAGAAACAATCCTGGTTGACATTGATGATTTTGAACAGTCAGAAGTGTTGATGAATATTGTGGAAGACCTTCAATTGAATTGCAGGGTTTACGCAACAACCAGGGGAAAGCACTTTTTGTTCAAGAATGCAGGTGTAGACAAATGCTTTACACATTGCAAACTGGCAATTGGTTTGACAGCAGACATCAAGGTTGGTGTGAAAAACAGCTATGAAATATTGAAATATGATGGACATGAAAGGGAAATCATATATGACATATACCTGGAAGATGGTGAAGAATATCAGGAAATCCCAAAATGGATGAAACCAGTCAGGGGAAAAGCTGAATTCCTGGACATGGATGCAGGTGATGGAAGAAATCAGGCATTGTTCAATTACATCCTGACATTGCAGTCAGCAGACTTTGAAAAGGAAGAAGCAAGGGATTGTTTGCGAATGATAAACAAATATGTCCTAAAAGAACCACTTGCAGAAGATGAACTGGATGTCATCATGCGTGATGAAGCATTCAGCAAGCCTATTTTCTACAAGGGAACAACCTTCCTGTTTGATAAGTTTGCAGTGTTTCTGAAAAATAATCATCACATCATCAGGGTGAACAGTCAGCTTCACATGTATAAAGATGGAATCTATGTTTCAGGTCAGGAAGAAATTGAAGCGGTAATGATTCAGCATATTCCACAGTTGAACAGAGCAAAAAGACAGGAAGTCATGGCATACCTGAATATTTTAATCAGGGATAACACAAAGACAGCACCTGCATGTGTGATTGCATTCAGAAATGGTCTTTACAATGTCTTGACTGACAGTTTTTCAGAATTCACACCTGATGTGGTCATTACAAACAAGATTCCATGGGATTTCAACAGACAGGCATCCAGTGAAGTGATTGACAACATGCTTGACAATGTGTCTTGTGGTGACCATGAAATCAGGTCATTGCTTGAAGAAATTGTTGGTGCTTGCATGTATAGGTCAAACACCCTTGCAGGCGGTAAAGCATTCATTCTGACAGGAACAGGAAGCAATGGAAAAAGTACATACTTGAAAACACTGTCAAATCTTATGTCAGAAAAGAATATATCAGCACTTGACCTGAAAAAATTGGGTGACCGATTCAGTACAGTCATGATGTTTGGAAAACTTGCAAACATTGGTGATGACATTTCAAATGAATTTGTGACTGACACATCATTGTTCAAGAAGGTTGTCACTGGTGAAACCATAGATGCAGAACAGAAGGGTCAACCAAAGTTTGACTTCAAACCATTCTGCAAGTTGCTGTTTTCAGCAAATAACATTCCAAGAATGGGAAAAGGTTCTGATTCACAGGCAATCATGAGAAGACTTGTCATTGTTCCATTCAATGCAAAGTTCAAATCTGATGACCCAAATTTCAGACCAGGAATTGAAGAAGACCTGAAAGGTCAGGAATCAATGGAATATCTGATTCAGCTTGGAATCCAGGGATTGAAAAGAGTTCTTGCAACAAAGAACTTCACAACATCAAACAAGATTAAGCAGGAACTGGAAGAATATGAAGAAAGAAACAATCCACTTCTGATGTTCGTGAAAGATTGTGAAGATGAAGAATATGACATTGAAAGTGAACCAACATCAGCAGTTTATGACAGATACAAGGAATTTTGTCTTGCTGAATCATTGCAGGCACTTTCAAAGATTGAGTTTTCAAGGCAGGTTGTAAAAACCTTTGGTTATAAAGTCATTGATAAAAAAATCAATGGTAAAAAATACAGATTATTTCAGAAGGTGGTGAACTAATACATGGAAGAACAAAAATTGCAGATTCTTGAACTGTTCGGTGGAATTGGTTCACCAAGGGTTGCTTTGAAGAATCTTGGTGTTCCAGTGAAATCAATTGATTATGTGGAAATTGATGAAAAGGCGGTCAGGTCATACAATGCAATGTTTGCTGATGAACTGGAATATAAAACACAGTCAGTGGTTGGATGGAATCTGAAACCTGACATCCTGATTCATGGAAGCCCTTGTCAGGATTTCAGCATTGCAGGACATCAAAAGGGTGCAGATGAAGGTTCAGAAACAAGGTCATCCCTTATGTGGGAAACAGTCCACATCATTGAACAGATGGGTGAATGGAAACCAAAGGTTGTGATTTGGGAAAATGTGAAGAATGTTCTTTCAAAGCACATGAAACATAATTTTGACAGATACCTGTCATATATGCAGATGCTTGGATATACAAACAATTATGAAATCTTGAATGCAATGGATTTTGGATTGCCACAGGCAAGACAAAGGGTCTTTACAGTTTCAATTCTTGATGGTGAAGCATTTGACTTTGACCTGATGAAAAGAAAGCCTATGGAAAACATTGACAATTATCTTGAAGATGAAGTTCCTGAATATTATGTTGTAACACAACCATCAATGTTGAACAGGATTGCAGAAGGTGATTCAGTATTCAATGGAAGGGTTGAAGTTATCAAAGACCATGCAATGACAATCACATGCAAACAAATGAGGTGTCCAAACAGCGGTGTTGTGGAACTGGAAGATGGTGATTTCAGATATTTAACAGAAAGGGAATGTTGGCGATTGCAAGGATATTCTGATGAAGATTTTGAAGCTGCACTTTCTGTTCATCCAGGAAGACCAAATTGTCTGAATGGTGCTTTATATAAACAAGCAGGGAATTCAATTCCAGTCAACATATTTGAAGCAATGTTTGAAGTCATGCTTCCAAAATTTTTTGACATAAATGTATCTTAAAAATAGACATGAAGGAAGTGATGTATCTTGAAATGCTTGTTTTGTGGTGCAGAAGTTGAAGTTGGCAAGCGGTGTGAATACTGCGGTTCAATGGCAGAATCTTCATATTATCCAAAAGAAAAGCCAAAGAAGAAATCCTGCATCATGCTGAATTGTTCTGATTTTGATGAATATGCAGTTGTAAAAGGTGATTGCCTTTGGAATATCACAAAAAGATACTATGGAAAAACTTCAATACCTGTTTGTTGCAAGATTGCAGAAATCAATGAGATTGAAAATCCAAACCTGATATATCCAGGGCAAATAATAAAACTACCAAAAGGGAAGGTGATTCAGTGATAAAACCAACAATGATTCAGGATGACTTCATGGGTGACTTTTATCTTGGTTGTCCATCCTGCAAAGAAGCAATTCATTTTCCTTTGATAAGGAATCCAAATCATATCTATGACAAAAGACCAAAGCGGTGTTCAAAATGCGGTGAAGAATTTGACTGGTCAGATGAAATGAAAGGGGGAACACAGTGATGCATGATGAAGTGGATGATGCTGCACAGGTTGAATGGTGCAGGAAATGGTCAGAAAAGAAGATGCAGAAGAAAATCAAAAGGGTTCAGCACTGGTGTAATTTCAAAATTTATCTGAAATATGCTTGGTATGAATTTAAAGCAGCAATAAAAGGAAGGTGAAGTGAAGATGTCAAATGTGATTCATCCTGGACATTATAACATCCCAGGAAGGAAAGAATGCATTGAAGAAATGCTTGATAAATTTGGTTATGGGAAAACAGAAGCATTTTGTGAACTGAATTCCTATAAATACCAGTACAGACATGAACAGAAGAATGGTCAGGAAGACCTGGAGAAAGCATCCAACTATCAGAAGATGCTGATGGAATATATCAGGAAAGACCCAAGATTCAAGGTTGCAGACCACTATGGACTGGAAGTTCAGATGCAGCAGTTGATTGAAGAAATGGCAGAACTGGCACAGGCAATTTGCAAATATTTCAGAATCCATGGTCAGGGTCAACCAGTATCAAAGAAGCTGTCAAGCTATGACATTGAACAGAATCTTGTGGAAGAACTGGCAGATGTCAAACTGGTGCTTGACCAGGTGGTGTTCCTGCTTGCGTGTGAAGATGAAGTGCAGGAAATAATGAATCAGAAGGTCAACAGATGTATTGAAAGGATAGGTGAAAAGAATGCAGGCAATTAAACCATATACACAGATTTATAAGGATTTTGATGGACAGAAGGTGTTGCAGAAGATTGAAGCTGCTGCAAGAACTTGTTACAAGTCAGAAGGAAAGATTCAGGAAGGTTCTGCTGCAAAGTTAGTTGCAGGACTTATCAAATCAGGACATGAAGCAATGCTTGAACATGCATCAGTCACAGTGAAGTTTGTTGTTGACAGGGGAATCAGTCATGAACTTGTCAGACACAGACTTGCATCCTTTGCACAGGAATCAACAAGATACTGCAATTATTCAAAGGATGACTTTGGTTCTGAAATCACCTTCATCATTCCTGATTATTTGGAATACAAGTCAGAAGGTTGGAACATTTGGAAGGAATCCATGAAGCAGGCAGAAGATGCATATTTCAAAATGCTTGATTTTGGACTGTCACCACAGCAGGCAAGGGCGGTTCTTCCAAACAGCTTGAAGACAGAAGTGGTCATGACTGCAAACCTTCGTGAATGGAGACACTTTTTCAAACTTCGTGCCTTGGGAACAACTGGAAAACCACACCCACAGATGCTTGAAGTTGCTGTTCCACTTCTTGAAGACATGAAGAATCTGATTCCAGTGGTCTTTGATGATTTGGTGGTGTGATGATATGAACAGACAGCAAAGAAGAATGGCACAAAAGAAAGGTCTTCCAGTGGCACATGAACCAGTCTTCAACATGAAGCAGTCTGACATCAAGAAAATTAAACAGGAAGCAAGCGAAAAGGCAGTGAACACAGCAATGATTCTTCTGCTTGGGATTCCAGTGAAAGTCCTGAAAGAACAATATGGATGGGGTATGAAGAAAAGACTTCCTGAATTTTGTGAAGCAATGATTGATGTCTATACAGATTTTTCAAATGGTGACCTGACACTGGAACAGTTTGCAGACCTGATTTATCAGGAATGTGGGGTGAAATTTGTAAACAATGAATAAATACAACAGTGAAGGTTATCCTGACCCAACTGCATATTATGGAACAAAAGAAATTGTCAGGGAAGAATCTGAACAGGAAAGAAGAATCAGACACCTGATGCACATTATCAGGGAAGCTGCACACCTGGCAGGATTTGAAGTGGTTGGAAGAATTACCTTCAAGGACAAGAAAACAGGAAAGGAATTCAGATAATGACAGTAAAAAATTATATTGAAGCAGATTTATTGATAAATAAAATAAGAGAATTCAAAAGTGTTTGGGATGTAGAAAGATTTGTTGAAGAAGAAAAAATGCCCATTACTACAATCGTTGATGAAATGGTTGGAAAAAGAGAAATGAAAGAAGGAAATCAATATATTGCTTTTTCTAAACAATATGTGATTGAACATCCTGAAAAGGCAAAGGAATGTTTTGAAAAATTTATGGAAGGATGTGTAAAAAATGAATGATAAAATTGCACAGCAACAATTTCTTGATTTTATGCAGATACATAAAAGACCCATCATCAATGTTGACACAATGGACTGGTTGATTGGTCAGGGATTCTTTGTGAAGCCTGCTGCAATCAAGCACCATGGCAACCACACAGGCGGTCTGTTTGAACATTCCATGATGGCTGCACAGGTTCTTGTGGAAATGACACAGAAGTTTGACATCCCTTGGACAAGACCTGAATCACCATACATTGTGGGAATGCTTCATGATGTATGCAAACTGGATGACTACATAGATGAAAATGCATCTGATGTGGTGGTCATGGGAAGTGGTTCACCTATCAGTAAAGACCCAAAGTGGACATACAATCCTGCACCTATGTTTGCAGGACATGGTGACAAGTCGGTGATGATGCTGTCACAGGTGATGACCCTGACAGAAGAAGAAATGTTGTGCATCAGGTTTCACATGGGTGCTTATGTCACAAGTGAATGGGATGCATTTGACAGAGCAATCAGAAAATATCAGTCGGTGCTTTTCACTCATACAGCAGACATGTATGCATCAAAAGTGAAAGATGTTTGATGATGGTCAAAGATGCAGTTCAATATGATATTGAACTTCTGAAAGCCTTGATTTTATTGAAAATTTTTGTATGCGGTTCAATATGGTCAAGATATATTCAATTTAAGAATATATAAAGATAGAAAATGATTGAAATTTAATGATTTTCTAAAAAATATCTATAATAGAAAAACAGTATGAGATTTTGAACCGAAAGTTGAAAAACCCAGTAAAATCAAGGCTTTTTGACAAGTCCATGATGTAGATGAATGATGAACCGATAAAGAAAGAAGGTGTGAAGGTGACAGCAAAAGAATATTTGTTGCAAATAAAAGAACAGAAGCAGAATATCAGGAAGCAAGAAGAATATATTCAAAGATTAAGGGATTCATTGACCATTACAGGAATCAGTTATGACAAGGAAAGAATTCAAAGTTCCCCTGACCCTGATAAATTTGCAAAGATATTCGGTCAGATTGATGAAGAAGAACAAAGGCTTGAAGACATGAAGACCAGGTTTGTGAATACAAGGGTGAAGATTATCAATCAGATTCATCAGCTTGCAGAAGAAAAGCATCAGAATGTTTTGTATCTTGTGTATGTTGATGATAAGACCCTGAAAAAAGCATCCCAGGAAATGTGTTTTTCATATGAGTATGTGAAAGAACTTCATGGTGCTGCATTGCAGGCTTTTGACCTGATGTTCCCACCACAGTCTGCTTGAATCCCACCACTCATGTTATATATAATATAACATGAAATGTTAGGTCAATAAGACATCCTTTGAAGAAGGGGTGTCTTATTTTTATGTTATTTTCAGAAGAAAGGAAGGGGTGAACCTTTGAATGGCAAAAGGAAAATATCAGGAATGGTTGACAGAAGAAGGTTTACTTCAACTGGAAGCATGGGCAAGGGATGGTCTTACAGAAGAACAGATTGCTCATAATATGGGAATAAGCAGAAAAACATTGTATGAATGGAAATCAAAGTATAGTGACATTTGTGACACCCTAAAAAGGGGAAAAGAAGTTGTTGACATTCAGGTTGAAAATGCTTTGCTAAAAAGAGCATTAGGTTATTCATACAAAGAAGTGACCAGGGAAAAGGTTTTCAATCCTGAAACTGGTCAATATGAACTGATGCCAACAAAAGAAGTCACAAAAGAAGTTGTTCCTGACACCACAGCACAAATATTTTGGTTGAAGAACAGAAGACCTGAACAATGGAGAGATAAAAGGGATGTTTCTGTTGAAGGTGAATTGAATACAAACAATCCATTCCAGGGTCTTTCAACTGATGAATTAAGAAAGATTATTGAAAATGAAGAATAAATCACTGATTCAGGCTGCAAAATGTGAACTGTCAAAAAGGGAATTTTGGACATATTGCAAGACCAAAGCACCTGACTTTTACAAGAGTGACAGAACATTTTTGCATAATTTTTGTGATGACCTTCAACAGTTTATTGAACCAACAGACCAACATGATATTTTAGTTGTAAATATGCCACCAAGACATGGAAAATCAAGAACCATAGGAAATTTTGTTGAATGGGTTCTTGGTAATGACCAAACACAAAAAATCATGACTGGTTCATATAATGAAACTTTATCAACTAACTTTTCAAAAGGTGTGAGAAACACCATTCAGGAAATAAAAGCTGATAAAAACAAAATTGTATATTCAGACATCTTCCCTGGTGTAAACATAAAAAGGGGTGATGGTGCAATGAATATGTGGTCACTTGAAAATGGGTACAACAATTATTTGGCAACATCACCAACAGGAACTGCAACTGGTTTTGGTGCAACAATTATGATTATTGATGACCTGATAAAGTCTGCACTGGAAGCAAATAATGCAGACACACTTGAAAAACAGTGGACATGGTTCACAGATACAATGCTTTCAAGACTTGAAGAAGGTGGAAAAATCATCATAGTCATGACAAGATGGCATAGTTTGGATTTGGCAGGAAGAATCATTGAACAGTATGGTGATAAAGTCAAAGTTGTTCAATATAAAGCGGTTCAGGAAGATGGTTCAATGCTATGTCCTGAAATCCTTTCAAAAGAATCTTATGAAACAAAGGTTCAAGCAATGGGTGTTGAAATTGCAGAAGCAAACTATCAACAGAATCCTATTGATATAAAAGGAAGATTGTATCAGTCATTCAAGATATATACAGAACTTCCAAAAGATGCAGCAGGAAGACCTGTTTATTCTGCTGTTAAGAATTACACAGATACTGCTGACACAGGTGATGACTACTTGTGCAGTATTGATTATGTTGAATATAATCATGAAGCCTATGTCATCAATGTTATTTACACAAAGGATGGAATGGAAATCACAGAACCTGCTGTTGCAAAAATGCTTTATGAAGACCAGGTGAATGATGCGGATATAGAATCAAACAATGGTGGAAGGGGATTTGCAAGAAATGTGGAATCAATCTTGCGGAACACCTACCATTCAAATAGAACTATCATCAATCCATTCTTCCAGTCTAAAAACAAAATATCAAGAATATTGTCCAACAGCACATGGGTTATGAATCATATTTATTTCCCTGTCAACTGGATGGACAGATTTCCTGAATATTACAAAGCAATGTCCAGGTATCAGAAAGAAGGAAAGAATGCACATGATGATGCACCTGATGCAACAACTGGAATTGCTGAAAAAATAAACAAAGGACAAACATTCAGTTTTGATTAAAAATATACCCCTGCAAAGGGGTCTTTTTTGCGTATTTAGAAAAGGGAAGGTGAAAAACGATGACAGTTGATGTTTTAGGAACAAAATACACAATAACAGAATCCAACAAGGTGAAAGACAATGAACTGAACAATGGGGATGGATATTGTGATTATTCCACAAAGCAGATTGTCATTGACACCTTCCAGGATTCCCCTGGTTCACTTGCTGATTTGGAAACATACAGACAGCAGGTCATCAGACATGAACTGGTTCATGCATTTTTGTTTGAATCAGGACTTGGTGCTGATAGTTGGGGCATAAATGAAGAAATTGTGGACTGGATTGCATACCAGTTCCCAAAGATGGCAGAAGCCTTTGGAAAGGTGGATGCACTATGATACATAGAAAGGTGGTGAAGAATGATGTTCAATTTTGCTGAATCCTTCAAAGCAAAACTTGAAAGACTGGTCAATATCAATGCTGCATCCAAGTTGACAGATGAACAGTTCATTGTGAAGGAAATCAACAGATTCAAGCAGTCACAGAGAAGAAAAGAAATGCTTGATGGTGAAAGATACTTTGATGGATGTCATGACATTCTGTCCAGGGAAAGGACAGTCATTGGAAAAGATGGTGAACTGGAAACAGTCAAGAATCTTCCAAACAACAGAATTGTTGACAATCAGTATAAAAAGATGGTCATTCAGAAATCCAACTATCTGTTGGGTCAACCTTTCACCATCCAGTGTGACAATGATGCTTATGTGAAGATTCTGAAACAGTTCCTGAATAAAAAGTTCATGCGAACTTTGAAAGCAGTTGGTGAAGATTCCCTGAATTGTGGAATTGCTTGGTTATTCCCTATGTATGATGACCAGGGCAAGTTCATTTTCAAGCGGTTCAGACCTTGGGAAATCATCCCAGGATGGAAGGATGCAGAACACACTGAACTGGAATATTTCATCAGAATCTATGAAGTGACTGGATATGTTGGAAATACAGAAAAGGTCATTGAAAAGGTTGAAGTCTATGATGAATCAGGTGTTTCCTATTTTGAACTGACTGATGGTGGTCAGCTTATTCCTGATGGTGAACAGCATGTTCCATATTTCAGCATTGAAGACCAGGGATTCAACTGGACAAAGATTCCATTGATTCCTTTTAAGTACAACAACAAGGAAATCCCATTGATTAAGATGGTGAAGTCCTTGCAAGATGGTCTGAATCTGATTGAATCCAACTTTCAGAATCAGATGGAAGAAGACACAAGGAACACAATCTTGGTTCTTGTGAACTATGATGGTGAAAATCTTGGTGAATTCAGAAAGAACCTTGCAACCTATGGTGCAGTGAAGGTCAGAACAGTTGATGGTGCAGGCGGTGATGTCAGAACACTTCAAGTTGAAGTCAATTCTGACAATTACAAAGCAATTCTTGAACTGTTCAAAAAGGCAATCATTGAAAATGCTATGGGTTATGATGCAAAGGATGACAGGATGTCAGGAAATCCAAATCAGATGAACATTCAATCAATGTATTCTGACATTGACCTAGATGCAAATGGAATGGAAACTGAATATCAGGCATCTTTTGAAGAACTGTTGTGGTTCATCAATTGTCATCTGTTCAATGTTGGTATGGGTGACTATGAACAGGAAGATGTGGAAATCATATTCAACAGGGATATGATGCTGAATGAAGGTGAAGTCATTGATAACATCAGCAAGTCTGTTGGAATCATCAGTGATGAAACTCTTGTTGCACAGCATCCATGGGTTGATGATGTTCAGGCAGAACTTGATAGACTGGAAGAACAGAAAAAGAAGAACATGGAAGAGTATGGACTTGGATTCAATCCTGGTCAGAATGTTCCACCTGATGGCCCAGGCGGTGATGGGGAAGGTGCAGGTGATGAATAATGGCAAAGAATTCATCTGCATACTGGCAGAAACGATTTTCAGCACTTGAAAATGCACAAAACCAGTATGGACAGAACACCTTCCATCAGATTGAACCTGCTTTTGATAAAGCAGAAAGACAGATTCAGGCACAGATTGAAACCTGGTATGCAAGATATGCTTCCAACAATGGAATCACACTGGCAGAAGCAAGAAAACAGTTGTCTGCTGCTGAACTGAAAGAATTGCAATGGGATGTCCAGGAATACATCAAGTATGGACAGGAAAATGCAATGAATCAGCAGTGGATGAAGGAACTTGAAAATGCATCAGCAAGATTCCACATCAGCAGACTGGAAGCATTGAAACTTCGGACACAGCAATCATTGGAAGTTGCTTTTGGCAATGAACTTGATTCCCTGGATGGTATGGTCAAAAGACTTTATCAGTCAGGATATTATCACACCTGTTTTGAAGTGCAGAAGGGTTTCAATATTGGTTGGGAAATCGGTCAGATTGATGAAAGGAAGCTGCAAAAGGTCATCAGTAAACCTTGGGCAGCAGATGGAAAGACCTTTTCAGACAGGGTGTGGCAATCAAAGACCACAATGGTCAATGAACTGCATCAGCAGATGACAAGGACAATCATTCAGGGGAAAGCACCTGATGAAGCAATCAAGTCCATGACCAAATATCTGCAAAACAAGAC
>OKVF01001899.1_pt1 | contig 13750 bp, 11 predicted proteins | sample 1604831 | NCBI WGS metagenome assembly OKVF01 (sample SAMN01760980, study PRJEB22395) | human gut metagenome
AAGACAAGATTTTTGGAGTTTTGCAGCGTGTGGGAAGATCCTTTATGCTTCCGATTGCAATTCTCCCTGTTGCTGGTCTGCTGCTTGGTATCGGCAGTTCCTTCACAAACGAAACAACCATCGCTACTTATGGATTACAGAAGATCCTGGGAAGCGGAACTTTACTTAATTCTCTTTTGATCATTATGAACAAAGTCGGAAGTGCAGTATTTGACAACCTGCCGCTGATCTTTGCAGTGGGTGTTGCCATAGGTATGGCAAAAAAAGAGAAAGAAGTTGCAGCTCTTTCCGCATTGATCGCATATTTTGTTATGAATGTTGCTATCAGTGCTATGCTTCTTATTAATGGTGAAATTACAGCCGACGGACAGATCGCGAAAGATGTACTGGAGGGAACTGTTACTTCTGTATGTGGAATCCAGTCCTTGCAGATGGGTGTGTTTGGCGGTATTATCGTAGGTCTTGGCGTCGCAGCGCTTCATAACCGTTTCCATAAGATCGTACTTCCGAATGCGCTGTCATTCTTTGGCGGTTCCAGATTTGTGCCGATTATTTCTACGATCGTATATATGTTTGTGGGAATTCTGATGTATTTTGTATGGCCGGTAGTTCAGAATGGTATTTATGCTCTGGGCGGACTGGTAACAGGAAGTGGATATTTTGGAACTTTAATCTTTGGTATTATCAAGCGTGCGCTGATTCCATTTGGCCTTCATCATGTATTTTATATGCCATTCTGGCAGACAGCAGTCGGTGGAACTATGGAAGTTGCGGGTCAGATGGTACAGGGCGGACAGAATATCTTCTTTGCGCAGCTTGCTGACTCTGCAAATGTAGCACATTTTAGTGCAGATGCAACCAGATATTTCTCCGGTGAATTTATTTTTATGATCTTCGGTCTTCCGGGTGCGGCGCTGGCTATGTACCGCTGTGCAAAACCTGAGAAGAAAAAAGCAGCAGGCGGACTTCTTCTTTCCGCAGCTCTGGCATGTATGTTTACAGGTATTACAGAGCCGCTGGAATTCTCATTCCTGTTTGTAGCTCCGGCACTGTTTGTAGTGCAGGTAATCCTGGCAGGTGCGGCTTATATGATCGCACATATCCTGAATATTGCAGTAGGACTTACTTTCTCAGGCGGATTCCTTGACCTGTTTCTGTTTGGTATCCTGCAGGGAAATGCAAAGACAAGCTGGCTGAGAATCATCCCGGTTGGTATTATCTATTTTATTTTGTACTATGTGATCTTTACATTCATGATCAAGAAATTTGATTTCAAGACTCCGGGACGTGAAGATGACGATACAGAGACAAAGCTTTATACAAAAGCAGATGTGAATGCAAGAAAAGAAGGCGGAAAGGCAGCAGGTGCAGCTGCAGTAACATCTAATGATCCGGTAAGTGAACTGATCACCAGAGGTCTTGGTGGTAAGAAAAATATTGTAGATGTTGACTGCTGTGCAACAAGACTTCGTATCACTGTTGCGGAGCCGGACAGAGTTCGTGATGAACTTCTGAAGCAGACAGATTCCAGAGGAATCGTGAAAAAAGGACAGGGCGTACAGGTTATTTATGGTCCGCATGTAACTGTTATCAAAGCAAAACTGGAAGAATATCTGGAGACTGCTCCGAATGAATTTGCGGAAGATGCACTGGAAATACAGAACAATAGTGTAGCAGAAACTGGAAATAATGCAGCAGGAAACGCAAATGGACAGAACAGTGCGACAGCGCAGGATCAGAGCACAGGAACTGAAAATGTAGACAATGCAGCACAGACATCAGCACCTGTAAAAGAAGAAAAGATCAGAAAAACAGCCATTATTTACAGCCCGGTAGACGGAATCGCAGCAGATCTTTCTACTGCACCGGACGAAGGATTTGCAGGAAAAATGATGGGCGATGGCGCAGTCGTAACTCCAACAGAAGGCACCGTATACGCACCTGCAGACGGTGAAGTTGAGTTCATTTTCGACACAAAACACGCTATCGGCTTCCAGACAGACTCCGGTATTCCGATGCTTCTTCACATGGGAATCGATACTGTAAAACTGGAAGGAAAAGGCTTCGAAATCCTGGTAACAGAAGGCCAGAAAGTGAAAAAAGGCGAGCCGATGATGAAACTTGATTTAGAGTTTTTATCTGCGAATGCCCCATCCCTTACCTCTCCAATCCTTGACACAGAACCGGAAGATAATCAGAGAATCAGACTTCTTGCAAACGGAGAAATCAAGGCTGGTGAACCGTTGTTTGCGGTAGAGACACTGGAATAATATTATAGGATAGAAATATCAAAATAAAAGAACAGTTGGATAATCAAATGATATGCTACCCTTATATAGGACAATGAAATATAAAAGTTCTATATGGGGAGAGCATATCAATGAATATCTGACTGTTCTTTTTAACCAAATCAAGCAAGTAGCGAAGCGGATTGCAAATATCCGCTTGACTAAATGGAATTGCAATTGGTTTTATTTGCTATTATTTTTTACTGATGGTTGGGCATGAACGAATTAAAGTTCAGACCAGTCGTTTTCTGCCTCTTCAAGTTTTTTTCTTAGGGTTTCTTCAAGAAGAATAAAAGCAGGGAGGAAACTGTCACGTATAAGAAGAAGCATTTCATCAATTTCATCTTCGTTATAGATATGAACAGATGTATTACGTTTCTTTAACATAAGCAGCCATACGGTTGAATCACTTATAAAACCAACTTTATAGCCAAGCTGTAAAATTTCCCTGGGCGAACCTGTAGCTGCCCCTTCTACACTATGCATTTTCAGTATTTCCTGTAAAGCCTTCCATGCAAGTTCAAAAGTCAGGTTAAATTGTCCGATTACACCTGTCCGGTATATTTCATTACTATCTGCAAATTTAAAATCTGCACTTTTCAGTACAGCAAGGCAGTTTGAAAAATTATCAAGCTTTTTCATAAATAACGACACCATCCTTTCTGATTTCTTCTTCTAATTCTCCTGAAATTCCAGCATCCGCCTCAATAACATCGAACATTAAAAGAGAATGTACATTTTCCTTAATGTCCCAGTAAAAAGAATCAAAATCTCCACCATATGCGGCGATATCTATATCGCTTCGCTCCGTATTAGTACCCCGTGCCCGTGAACCGAAGAGGATAACTTTTGTGATGGAATGCATTTTGGCAAAACGAGTAATATCTCTTAAAACTCTGTCTGGAAGATTATATTTCATATTCTATCGCCTCCCGATTTTACTTAGCATACCATATTTCGGATGGATGCACAATCTTTTATAAAGATATAGAACAAATGTTTGCACAAAAACAATTATATATGTTAAAATATGTATATACCAAACAGTGTAAGAAAAATTAGAATAAGATAAAAGCTGTTTTTGACGCATCAATGAAGTGGCATTTGATTGAGGCGTATGGAAGAGAAAGCTTTACGGAACTTCCTTACAGTTCTGGAACCAGAGTCGATAAGGAAGAAATTATTTCAGATTGCTTCAGAACTTACAGAAAAATACAGAGAGGAATAAGAAAAGTGACGTTTGATTTTAAGAAGGAAAATAAAACAAATTTGTATGGCAGGTAGGATTTTAAACAAAAATATGATACACTTGAATTAGCTAAAATAAATTTTAAAGAAATTATTTAAATATGGGCAGCAATGAATATAAATGATTTATATATTTCAATAATTCAAAAGATAAATTGTGAATATATATTCATCAAATAGATACCAGATAAAGAAAAGGAGCAGTTATAGCCGCCCAGGGATATTTGGAGGATGGAATCATTTTGATGAGTAAAAATTGTATAAGGATCAACAGAAATGACATGTTGGAATTAACCCGCAGAATGACATTATCCAGAAATTGTTTTATGCGTGCAGCAGGTGCATACATAGATGAAGATGGATTTATAGATAATACGTTTAATGTGAATTTTAAAAATATGGGAAAGCATGATCAGCAGGTAAATCTGGATCTGGCGAAGACAATTCCGTTTTCGAAAACCAATGAACAGTTAAAATGCTACAAGTTCCCGGCAGGAGATATGGCATATGACAGTATTCATAAGCTTCTGATGGCATTATCCCAGTATGGATTAAAGGATGATCTGCTGGTACAGACTCTCTGCGAACAGCTTGCAGAGGGAATCTGCGGAACAGAGGATGCACTGAATAGGGCAAATCATTTGCATGGATATGAATTTGGGATATACATTTATCATGGAATATACGATATTCCAAAGAAAGGTTCAGATCAGAGTGAACAGTGGGAATCGGAAGAAGTTTACAGCTTTCTGGTATGTGTAGTAGCTGCGGTAGATAATGATTACAATGCAGGAAGTCCGAAATGCGGATTCATTTTTCCGGCGTTCGAGGATCGTTCAGCGGAGTCTGGGAAAATAGATGTATTTTTTGAAAATCCTGATCGCCCGGATATGGGATTTTTGAGAAAAATATTAGGAAATTAATTATTGATGAGATAGAAGATGGAAATTCAATTTAGTCATTTTGGTTTTAATTTAGTCATTTCACTTCAAAATGACTAAATTGAATTAATCCATGAGGTAATTAGAAGTTATGGTTTTAACCGAATTGGACAATTAGCAGATGCGGATGATTTTATTCGCTTGACATGGCAATAATTCTTATAGAGGGGATTACAACAAAGATGTACAGAGTGAGCAAAGTATTAAACAACAACGGCGTAATAGCCATTGATATGAACGAAAACCAGGAATACGTGATTCTTGGCAAGGGTGTTGGATTTGGAAAAAAGGTCAGCCAGCGTTTTGAGAAACCACAGGAATGTACCATGTACCGCCTGGCACAGGAGACGGAGCGTGGATCTGCAAAAGAACTGGTAAAGGGAATTGCGCCGGAATATCTGGAGATTGCAGATGCGATTCTGACAGAGGCGCAGAGAGTATTTGGTGATTCTATAGACAGGGGAATTCTCTTTCCGCTTGCAGATCACATTTCGTTTGCAGTTGCCAGAATCCGCAGAAATGAGCAGATAAGCAATCCACTGACTGAAGACATCAAGGTCCTTTTCTACAGTGAATTTAAAGTTGCGGAAACACTGAAAACAATCCTGAAAGAGAGACTTCAGATAGAGATTGATGATCATGAGGTGGGGTATGTGGCACTGCATATTCATTCTGCGATCGGTGATGAGAAAGTATCTGTTGCCATGCAGACCGCAAGAGCAGTGAGAGAGTGTATTGACATGATCGAGAAAGCAACGGGCAAGCCGATTGATGTGTTGTCACTGTCTTATAATCGTCTGATGAACCATATGAAATATATGGTAGCGCGTGCGTCAACAGGAGAGAAACTGAACCTGGATATGAATGAATATATGCTGGATCAGTATCCTCAGGCTTATGAAATTGCCGCTGATATCTGTAAGAATCTGGAAAGTTGTATCGGACATAAGCTGGATGAAACGGAAATTGGATATTTGGCGATGCACATTCAGAGAGTATATAAAGATGCTGTATAATTAATAAAGTACAAAAGAACGTTTTAACTTGATTAAGAAGATAAATTTAACCAAATAGCGAAGCGGATTGCGAATATCCGCTTGACTAATAGTGGTAAATGCTTTTAGCATAAAAGAAAGTTCCCTATTTCAGGAACTTTCTAAGCAGTTTTTCATAAATTTTTCTATATGGCTGGTATCTCATTGGGAGGTCCAGCCATGTTTTTTTGTCTACAATACTCTTGTAATGAGAGAAAGTATTGAAACCATCTTTTCCATGATAGGAGCCCATACCGCTTTCTCCAAAGCCTCCAAAGCCCATTTCGCTGGTAGCCAGGTGGATGATGGTGTCATTCACGCAGCCACCGCCGAAACCACAGTGAGAGGTTACTTTTTCAGCGATTTCTTTGCTGGATGTAAAGATATATAATGCCAGTGGATGTGCCATGGAATTAATGGTCACAATGGCTTCATCCAGTGAATCATAGGTCAGTACAGGAAGCACCGGACCGAAAATTTCTTCCTGCATGACAGCATCCTGGAAAGTAACGTTATTCATTACAGTAGGTGAAATCTGCAGAGTGCCTGGATTACAGTCGCCGCCGCATACTACTTTATTCGGATCAATCAGGTTATGGATACGGGTGAAGTGTTTTTCATTAATGATTTTTCCGTAATTTTTATTATTCAGAGGTGCAGAACCAAACTGTTTTTTGATCTGTTTCTGAATCTGACGGATCAGTTCATCCTTGATCTCTTTGTCGCAGTAGATATAATCCGGTGCAACACAGGTCTGTCCACAGTTGAGATATTTTCCAAATACGATTCGTCTGGCGGCCAGTTTCAGGTTTGCACTTTTCTCTACGATGCATGGGCTTTTTCCGCCAAGTTCAAGAGTGACAGGAGTCAGATGTGCAGAAGCTTTTGCCATCACTTCACGGCCTACGTGCTGGCTTCCGGTGAAGAAGATGTAGTCAAAATGTTCATTAAGCAGTGAGGTATTCTCTGCACGTCCGCCATTAACTACTGCTACATAATGTGGATCGAAACATTCATCAATGATGGATTCGATCACACGGCTTGTATTTGGTGAGTATGCACTTGGTTTCAGCACAACTGTATTTCCGGCAGCAATGGCATCTACCAACGGATCAATTGTGAGCAGGAAAGGATAATTCCATGGGCTCATAACAAGAACCACACCGTAGGGAGACGGCTTCTTATAACTTCTGGATGCGAACTGTGCAATTGGTGTCAGTACAGTTTTTTCTTTTGCATAAGATGGAGTATGGCGGATCATGTAGCTGAGTTCTGAGAGTACAAGGCCTACCTCGCACATATAAGATTCAAAGTTACTTTTTCCCAGATCACGTTTCAGTGCTTCGTTAATAAGCGGTTCGTATTTCTGAATACAGACTTTTAATTTCTTTAAAGCTTCCAGCCTTTTTTCTACCGGTAATGTTGCACCTGTATAGAAATAGCTGCGCTGTTTCTGTACGATTTCTTTGATTTCTGTTTCTGTCATTATATAAAACTCTCCTTGTAGGATGTACGATTTAAAAACTGCATATCAGTTATTGGGTTATGAGTTATTAGCAAAGTGAATGATTTTATCTACTTGTATAAAATAGGATAAGTTGCAATGAAAGTATGGAACGGTTGTAGCTTATTCCTGAACTTCAGGGATCAGCATATAATAAAACTTTTCAAGTTCAGAGGCATCCATCAGTTTCGGTACAGGATATAATGGATTCGCTTCTTTATCTGCGTAATGTGCCAGTTTCGGAATATCTGTTTCCTGGATCTCTTTTACAGTATTTCCAATTCCAAATTTCTCTTTCATTTCTTCAATTGCTTGGATAAAAAGTTCTGCTGCTTCATGATCCGGTGTGCTTTTGTCCGCAAGTCCTGCAGCAACAGCCAGATTGTGGAGTTTCTTATCAATACAGCTTCCATATTCGCGAAGTACCATTGGCAGCAGGATCGCATTGGCAAGTCCATGAGGAACATTATATTCTCCTCCAAGTGAATGTGCAACTGCATGTACGTATCCTACATAAGATTTGGTAAAAGCGCAGCCTGCATAGAAAGAGGCGTGAAGCATATTTCGTCTTGCCTGAATATTATCGCCATGGTCATATGCGGTGTAAATATTTTCGAAGATCAGCTTCACTGCTTTTAAAGCGTCCTTACGTGTGTCAATGGTGGTGGAGTTTCCGATATATGCTTCGACTGCATGAGTCAGGGCATCCATGCCCGTGGTTGCAGTAATAAAAGGAGGAAGGCTTAACGTAACTTTTGGGTCGAGCACTGCGTAACGGGGAATCAGCGGAAAGTCGTTGATCGCATATTTATATCTGGTGTCTGCATCAGTGATAACAGCTGCGAGAGTAGTCTCACTTCCCGTACCGGCAGTAGTAGGAACTGCCATAAGAAGTGGAAGCTTTTTATGTATTTTCAGGATTCCTTTCATCTGGGCCAGAGACTGGTTTGGTTTTACTGCGCGTGCGCCCACAGCTTTGGCACAGTCCATACTGGAACCTCCGCCGAAACCAATAATGGCATCACAGCCGTTTTCGTGATAGAGATTCAGTGCCTCCTGAACATTTACAGTAGTAGGGTTGGCAACTGTTTTGTCATACATGGTATAAGGAATTCCTGCTTCTTTTAATGTTTTTTCCAGACGTCTGGTGAGTCCGAGGCTGGCGATTCCTGCATCTGTAATGATCAGTACATGTGTACATTTGTGACGCATAATGATTTCCGGAAGTTCTTTGACACTTCCTGCGATTTTAGGTTTACGGTATGGTAAAAATGGAATAGCAATATGAAAAGCTTTCTGAAAAGCCCTGCAATATATTTTTATGACTGAATTCATAATAATTTTCCCCTCTGATATTAATGAATAAGTGACTGGTACATTGCTCGGAACAAAGGGACTTTGTCTGAATCAATAGATAACCAAGAAAAATATAGCAAGGTGAAAAAGAAAAGTCAATATATTTTGAATATCAAAAATTACGAATAGCATAATATTTGTAATAAAAAAGAATCCTGCCCGGAGAGATTTTTATATCATAGTAAGAATATTATAAAGTAATTTCTTATAACATAAAAATACTGTATATCGCATGAATATTATAAAACATGGGAGATACAGTATTTTAATCGAAAATATATTTTGTACTTTACAGGCAGGACAGCGCATACTGCAGGGAATCCTCCAGATGCTGTTTCATCAGATCACCGGCTTTGGCAATTTCTCCATTCTTATATGCTTCAAAGATCTGCTTATGCATCTGCCCGATATTATGCTGTGGTTCAGCCTGCGTTTCATATAAATTGGAAAAGATCGTAAGCTGACTGCGAAGTTTCTCAGCTGCCAGGGTCAGACGACTGTTTGCACAATAGTCATAGAAAATCAAATGAAAATGGTCTGAATAACTGATCCATTTCTCGGTTTCTTCTTTGGAAAGAGGCGCCTGGTTGGCTTTTTCTTCCAGTGCCAGGGTGTGGCGGATGTTATCTTCTAATATTTTACAGATCTGCTCATGTTCAGGAGAATTTCCACTGTAAAGGATTGCAAGTCGGTCCAGATCTCCCATGAACTGATAGAGCTCTGTCAGATCCTGTTTTGATAATTCAATTACATTTACTCCGATATTAGAATAATAACGTACCAGGCCGTCTTCCGTCAGACGGGTAAGTGCTTCACGGATGGGAGTGGAGCTGACTTCAAACTGCGCCTGGAGATTCTTGAGTGTTAATTTTTCACCTAATGGGATTCTCTGATGCAGGATGTCAGAACGGAGAATCTGATAGATCTGTTCGGATAAGGTTGATTTATTTAATGCCATAATAGACTCCTTATAATATAGTAGATTAAAAATAATGCCAGAATCATTCCGGATTGCCTGCAGCAATGAAATTCATAGATATCAGGTTAGGGCTAAAATATCTTTTGACCCTAACATCATATTATTTGTAATGATATAGATGAAAGGCACAAAAGTCAAGAATTTTATATTTTGCAAAATACAAAATGTATATTGCAAAAAATCTTCAAAAGTGCTAAACTAACAGTAATTTAAAACTTTAACGGGACAACGCGTTAAGGCAGACAAGAATATAGCATAAAATGAACTAACAAAATAAGACAACCGGGGTGATCAGATGAGAGATGAAAAACTGTTAAAAGAGCTTACACAGCTCTGGGGCGTATCAGGTTATGAGAAAGAGGTACGCAGATATATTGAGAAAGAGGCGGCGCCTTATGCAGACGAGATGCTTACAGATGCAATGGGAAACCTGATCGTGAAGAAGAATGGTACAGGCGGACCGGATTCTAAGAAAATTATGTATGCAGCCCATATGGATGAAATTGGATTTATGGTTAAAACAATTGAAGCAGACGGAAGATTACGTGTCTGTAATCTTGGATGGAACTGGACAGGATCTGCATACAACAGCAGAGTACAGTTTAAGAACGGAACCATTGGTGTGGTAAGCTGCATGGGACCGATCGAAGAAGCTGCCAATAAAGCAGGCAAGCTTTACATTGATATCGGAGCTACTTCTAAAGAAGATGCACTGAAATATGTAAATCTTGGTGATCCGTGCGGATACAGAGGAGAGTATTTAGAACTTCATAATGACCGTGTATGTTCTAAGAGCCTTGATAATAGAATCGGATGTTATCAGCTTCTGGAAGCATTAAAAGAGAATGACGGAACTTATCCGAATGATATCTATTATGTATTCTGCGTACAGGAAGAATTAGGATGCCGCGGATCAAAGACAGCAGCAGAGAGAATTCAGCCGGATATCGGAATCGCAGTAGATATTTCACCTGCACATGATTATCCGTGTGATCTGGAGGGAAGCAACGAAGTGGACGGCGGAATCGGCGTTAAGATTTGCGACCCGTCAGTTGTATGTGATGAAGATGTAGTAGAAGCAATGTACAAGTGCTGTGAGGAGAATAATATTCCATATCAGAGAGAAGTGATCGATCAGGGTGGTACAGATGCTTCCAGCATGAATCAGTCACATTACGGTGTGCGCACCGGAGGAATCGTAGTAGTTACCAGATATCCGCACTGCCAGAGTGCAGTAGCTTCCAAGAAAGACATTGAAGCAGGTGTGGATCTGATGAATGCATTTTCCAGATACACATTTAAGTTTTAATCAGACCAGTATTAAGCAAGCAGCAACTGCGGATGATTTTATCCACCTGACTAAGAAACTTTCAAACCGGCATAAAAAGAAAGAGGACCAGAATTATGAGAATGAAAAAAGCCCTTGCAATTTTAACAGCTGTCTGTACAGTGACAGCATCTATGTGTTTCGCAACTGTTGCACAGGCAGCAGATAAGACAGACCTTGTCATTGCTCTTGACGCAGATATCGACACTCTCCACGCAACGAATTATTCCACAGGCGTAGAGCAGGATGTTTTAAATCAGATTTATGATACTTTAATGTACTATAATCCGGATGGAAAACATGATCCGGAGCCAAGAATTGCTGAGAGCTATGAGATCAGTGAGGACGGTCTGGATTATACATTCCATTTAAGAGATGATGTGAAATTTCATGATGGAGCTGCAGTAACAGCGGACGATGTAGTGTTCTCTCTTGAACTGTTCAAACAGTCTGAATATCAGGGCTCACAGATTTCTATGCTGTCTAGTGTAGAAGCAACAGATGACAACACAGTTGTATGCCACCTGGATACTCCGTATGCACCGTTCCTTCAGGGTGTACTTACTCCTTATATCTGTGAAAAAGCATACTACGAAAAAGATGAAGATGCATTTGCAACAAACCCGATCGGAACCGGCCCATATAAATTTGTGAACCGTGCAACAGGAAGCAACATCACTCTGGAAGCAAACGAAGACTACTATCGTGGAGCTCCTGAGATCAAGAATCTTACATTTGAGGTAATCCCGGATGCAGCAACAAAAGCGATCGCACTGCAGACAGGAGAAGTTAACTTTGCAGAAGTTGATTCTTCTGTACTTTCACAGCTTCAGGCAAATCCTCAGATCAAAATCGCAGAAGTAAAGAATTCAGGATTTGCTTATGTATCCATGAACCTTAAGAAAGAACCATTTAATAATGAAAAAGTCCGTCAGGCGATCAACTACGCCATCGACAGAGACAATCTTGTTTCTGTATGCTATGACGGTGAAGCAGAAGTAAACTCTAATATTTGTGCTAAAGAGAGAAGCGGATATTCTGATGACCAGCCGCAGTATACATATGATCCTGAGAAAGCAAAAGAACTTCTGAAAGAAGCAGGAATCAAAACTCCGTATGACCTGGGCGAGATTCTTGTAGCTGAGAAATATTCAAACCTTGCAACTGTTATTCAGAATGATCTGAAAGCTGTTGGACTTGAGATGACTATTTCCGTAAAAGAGTTCAACTCTTATATCAGTGATCTGACAAGCGGAAATTACGGAATCACAGCTCTGACCATGACCCTGGATGGTGATACACAGAGCCTTGAGATGGCATTTACATCTGATTATATCGGAACTGCAAACAATGCAAGATACTCTGATGAAGAAATGGATAAACTGTTTGATGATGCAAGAACAGAGACAGACAGTGATAAGAGACTTGAGATCTTTGACGAGATATTTACAAAAGCACAGGATGAAGCGATTTATGCAGTTCTCTGCAATCCGCTTACACTGTATGCATATAATGCAGATCTGACCTGCCCGGAAGAGTTCCCGTTTGAAGGAAACTACTATGTATATGATTTCAACTGGGCATAAACAGATTTACCACAGTACAAAATGAGTTACTAAAAAGATAAAGAGCTAACTGAATTTGACTGATCTAGATGAATAAACAAAGGACTGTTGCATAAGCAATAGACATGGATCGCCCAGAAGCGTGTGTGAGTTCATGGAAGTGCTTACTGCAGCAGTCTTTTATGATATGAAAGGGGCCGCTTATATGGCTAAGTACATAATCAAGAGAATTTTATATATGATACCGGTTCTTCTTGGCGTGGCATTTCTGGTATTTACGATTCTTTCTCTGACACCTGGTGATCCGGGAACTATTATTCTGGGAATTACTGCCAAACCGGAAGATGTTGCTGCACTGAATGCGCAGTTTGGCTATGATAAACCGTTTTTTATCCGATTCTTTTCTTATATCGGAAATATTATTTTCCATTTTGATCTGGGAACTTCTTATGCTTCCCGTCAGCCGGTTATCAATGATATTCTGGCAAGATTTCCGAACACATTTGTTTTGGCATTGCTTTCCATGTGTGTTTCCTCCATTATAGGAATCTCTCTTGGAATTCTTTCAGCAGTACGCCAGTATTCTATTACAGATCATGTATGCGTTGTTGTTGCGCTGGTCTTTGCATCTATGCCAGGATTCTGGCTTGGACTGATGCTGCTGATCGTATTTTCCCTGAAATTGGGATGGCTTCCGTCATTTGGTGCTGCTTCACTGAAGCATTTTATTCTGCCGACTCTGACGGTTTCGCTGACTTCGGCTGCAGGACTTCTGCGTCTGACCAGGTCTGCGATGCTGGAGACGATCCGCCAGGAGTATATCCGTACAGCTAAGGCAAAAGGTGCTTCCGGTAAACGTGTGATCTGGAAACATGCATTGAGAAATGCACTTCTTCCGGTAGTCACTGCACTGGGAACCGGGTTCGGTGCATCTCTGGGCGGTGCGATCATTGCTGAGACAGTTTTTGCAATGCCTGGTATGGGAACACTGATGACAACTGCGATCCGTCAGAAAGATATTCCGATGGTTATGGGTGCGACCCTATTCCTGGCAGTGCTTTTCAGTTTTGTTATCTTGCTGGTTGATATTTTGTATGCGTTTATTGATCCGAGGATCAAGGCGAAATACCAGAATGGAGGAAAACGCCATGAATAAAAGAAAAAAACATGCGCAGCTTTCAGAGTTCTGGCGCCGATTCCGCAAAAATAAGGCTGCAGTTCTGGGACTTGTACTGCTTGTGCTGATTATTGGAATGGCAGTATTTGCAGATCTGATCGTGCCTTACAGTAAATGTATTGAACAGGTAGGTGCAGACCGTCTGCAGGGACCGAGTCTGAAACACTTCTTTGGAACAGATGAACTTGGACGTGATCTCTTTGCAAGAATCGTTCACGGTTCCAGATATTCCCTGATGATAGGACTTGTCACAAGCCTTCTTGCGCTGGCAGTAGGTGCGGTCCTGGGTGCAAGTGCCGGATATTTCGGCGGAATTGTTGATAATGTGATT
>OKVF01001931.1_pt1 | contig 13468 bp, 8 predicted proteins | sample 1604831 | NCBI WGS metagenome assembly OKVF01 (sample SAMN01760980, study PRJEB22395) | human gut metagenome
GCATACGCCGTTAGCGCAAGCAGCTCGCCGACCGAAAAATAAAAGCTGGTCAGAATCATCCCAAGAACGGAAAGAATCAGCAGACCGCTCTTTCTCTTCTGAAAATGGCGATCCACGCCCAGCAGAGCCAGCAGCAGAAACGGCATATAATTGACAAACATAAGCTGATTATAGGAATGATATAGAAGTGCGGTAGAACACGTAAAGAAAAGTGATGTAAAAAGACAGTTGCCGTAATGCAGACCCTTTTTGCTGATCCATCGATAAAAAAGCACTGCATCCGCCGCATACAGCAGCGCGGAGGAACCCATCACCCACAGGTCCATCGGGATGAACGGGAAAAGGTAGGATAACAGCACGGTCGGACTCAGCAGTCCGTAGTAGGCAAAATGGTAAATATTCTGACCTCCTCCCAGATTCCATGCGAAATCCGGGAAGAGGTTTCCGGTCGCGTAAAACCGCTTCCGGAAGTAATCGGCAAGGGTGCTGTGCTGGCTGATCCAGTCAATCGAGGAGCCGAATACGCCGTATTGCAGGACGAACAGCCGGCACAAAAGCAAAGAAAAGAAAAACAGACCAGCCGCCGTAAAATCCTTTCCGGTAAGACCTTCCAAGAAGCCGTTCCGCCGTCCTTTCGGCTGACCTTTCTTTTTCCGTGATTTCTCCGGCTCTCTTATTTCCTTTAAGATTTCCTTTTTCATGCCCGGATTTCTCCTCTTTCAGACGCATGGCGTTTGTCGGCATACTCTGGAAAATACACGTTTTTCTTTTCTGCCGTATGGGTATCTTTTCTTCTCTTTGCAGCACTCTCCTGCTTTTTCACCGGCTGCACACTGTGCATCTTGACCGTCTCTTCACTCGTCTCCTTTAAGAGATAGATCGGACGGTGCTTTGTTTCAAGATATGTCTTGGAAAGATAAATGCCTACAATGCCCGTGCAGAAAAGCTGTACACCGCTCACCAGAAAAAGGATGCATGCCATCGACGGCCAGCCCGCAACGGGATCGCCAAACAGCAGCGTTCTTCCGATGATGAACACGATCAGAATCATAGAAATCAGGAAAAAAAGCACGCCCATGACAGATGCAAGTGACAGCGGGGCTACGGAAAAGCCTGTGATGCCGTCGACCGAGTACGCGAGGAGCTTTCGAAGCGGCCACTTCGACGTCCCGGCGCAGCGGTCCTCGTGCTCAAATTCCAGCCATTCTGTGTGAAAACCGACCCATCCGAAAATCCCTTTGGAAAAGCGGTTGTACTCACTCATTTCCAGCACGGCATCCACCATTTTGCGGCTCATCAGACGGTAGTCCCGTGCACCGCTTACAATCTCTGTTCTGGAAAGGCGGTTGATCACACCGTAGAAGGCATTTGATAAGAAGGATTTGATTTTTCCCTCGCCCTCCCGTGAACTGCGGCGTGCCGCTACACAGTCACAGGTGCCGCTCTGCAGCATCGCGTACATTTTCGGAAGAAGGGACGGCGGATCCTGAAGGTCGACATCCATCACCGTTACGTAATCGCCTTTGGCCGCCTGCAGTCCGGCGTACATGGCTGCCTCTTTTCCGAAATTTCTCGAAAACGAGAGGTAACGGCAGCGCATATCCTTCTGCGCAAGCCGGCGCATCTCAAACAGGCTGTGATCCTTCGAGCCGTCGTCAACAAAGATCAGCTCGAACTGAACCTTCTGCTGTTCTTCCATCTCATCCATCTGACGTACCATCGTCTCGTAGTAAACCGGAATTGCTTCCTCTTCGTTGTAGCATGGTATGATAATACTGATTGTCTCCATTTTTTTCCTCCCGGGGATTACATACTCTCTCAGAATCCTTCTGCAGATCCTTCCTGCTGCAATCCCGCTTCTGTCTCATTCTTATGCAAGTCAGGTTTTTGTGGCTGTTTCTCCCGCTGCAGAATCCTCGCCTGCCTCCGGGAAACGCAGGATGACTTTAAACAGATCGCCGTCTGCCGCAAGCTCCATGCGGCCGCCCATGTTGGCCGTGTAGCTTGATGCAATCGCAAGGCCAAGGCCGTGCCCCTCGCTCGTCCGTGATTCGTCGCCGCGCACAAAGCGTTCCATCATTTCCTCCGCTTCAAAATTCATCTCATAGGCGGAAATGTTTTTCATCGTCACGAAAATCTCCCCTTTTTCCTTCCCTGCGTCAATGTAAACTCTCGTTCCGCCCAGGCTGTATTTCAGGATATTTTCCACGAGATTCTGTATCACGCGGTACATTTTCCCATTATCCCCAAGGAACGGCAGCGGCTCATCTCCGAGCGCCGTGCGGAACGACAGATTGCTCTGCGCAATCGCATCGTCCATATCGGCGAGGGTCTGCTCGATCAACCGTTTCATATCCATTTTTTCCATCTGGAATTTTTCGGTTCCGCTTGTCGATTTGGAGAGCTCGAAGAGGCTTTGGATCATCTCCTTTAGCTGTTCCTGTTTCACAGAAATCACTTCGACGTAATCCTGTGCCGCCGGTGTCAGATCCTCTTTTTTCAGAAGATCCGTATAGCCGACCATCGAGGTGAGCGGGGTTTTCAGATCGTGCGATACGTTGGTAATCAGGTCAATTTTGAGACGCTCCGCCTGCATCTGTTTTTCTACGCTCTTCTGCATAGCGCTCTCAATATTTTCCAGCTCTGCAAACGCCGGATACAGCAGGGATTTTTCGGATATTTCATGGATCCGGCTTTCCATGCTGCCTTCTGCCATCGTATGGATCTGTTCCATCAAAAGGCCCATCTCCCGGTTCAGGCGACTGCGGTATGTTTTCCAGGCAAACAGAATTAAAATCAGCGTGGTCAGCCCAAGAAGAATGACAAACAGCACCTCGCCATCCATTCCGTTTATCAGTCCGGTGATCATGGTAATCACGATTAGAAGTTCCGCAATCAGTGCCACACGGAACGGCCATTTACTCTGACCGGCAAGCTGCCGTTCCAGGCTGGTCCGATCTCTGTAACGCTTCCTTTCTCTGCAAAAAAAGGACATTTCTCTCAGTTGTTTCTTTTCATAGCGACAGACAAGAATGCCGGCACTGAGAAGGAAAACGCCACAGATTCCAAAAAACAGAAGACCTGTCTGCACACACTCTATTACAGTACCCCATTCGGCAACAATGCGGTATCTGGCATAGCTGTGCCGGAGCGGCTGAAGCCATCCGAAAAAAGCAAATCCTCCGACAAGAACCAGAAGCTCATTTGGCACCTTTTCGGATTTTTTCAGAAACAGCTGCTCTTTCTCTGCTTCCGCAGCGGCTCTTGCCTCAAACTGCATCTGCCGGGATTTTTCTATTTCATCTGTCTCGGACTTATCTGCGGCTGCCCCTTCGCTGCTTTTTGCTGTTTTTCCCGCTTTTTCCGGTTCGCTGCCGGCAAAAGCAGTCATTTTCGAGTTCCCGGTATTTTTTCGGAATTTCCATACCAGATACAAGGCTGCGGCTATGCCCAAAACGCCGACTACCGTCACTCCAATGCCGATACCCCATTCGATGTTGCGCCACATTCCCCATTCGAATTCACTGGCCCATTTCCGCAGAAGCTTTCCGCACAAAATCAGTACCATAGAAAGATCGGTAAGCATCCACAGCAGGATGCGTTTTTCAGTTTCCGTCAATTTTTTCAATTTTGTATCCAATTCCCCACACCACCTTTAAATATTTTGGATTTTTCGGCGTAATTTCGATTTTCTCACGAATGCGCCGGATATGAACCATGACGGTATTTTCTACGCTGTAAGCATCCTCCTGCCAGACCTGGCTGTAGATTTCTTCGGCTGAGAATACATAGCCGGGATGCTCCATCAGAAGCTCCATAATTTTGTACTCGGTTGCGGTCAGGCGGACAGGTTCACCGTCCACCAGGAGTTCTTTGGTGTTTCGGTTCAGCAGCAGACCGCCGTTTTTCAGGATATCCTGGCTTTGTGTGGTTCCGTTTGCGGCGCCTAAGGAGAAGTAACGGCGGAGCTGGGATTTAACACGGGCCATGAGTTCGGCGGTATTATACGGCTTTGTCACGTAATCATCGGCGCCCATCGAAAGTCCGATGACTTTATCGCTCTCTTCGGTTTTCGCGGAAAGCATGATAATCGGGATGTTGTTTTTTTCTCTTATTTTCATCAGGGCGGAAAGGCCGTTCATTTTGGGCATCATGACATCGAGCAGGATCAGATGGATCTGTTCGGTCATGAGGATGTCGAGTGCCTCCATGCCGTTGTAGGCTTTTTTTACCCTGTAGCCTTCCAGTTCTAATAGTTTGCCGAGAGATCTTACGATTTCCCGGTCGTCGTCTACGACTAATATGTTGTATTGGCTCATCTCGTTTTTCCCCTCTTGGTTCTATGGTGTTTATCATAGCAGAGAAAACGGAGATTATTTGGATAAAAAACTGACATTTTTCTTAAAATGTAATCCCCCATTACGTTTTCCTGCTTTTTTTACAAAAAAAACACTGATTGGTAGAATTGTAAGCTGGTGTAAAAAATAAAAACAAACGCATATAAATTAGTAAAAATGCCTGCCATAGCACCTGAAAATGTGGAAAAAGATAAAAAAAGTCAATATAAGTGGACAAAATACACAATATCAAACTGGGATTTTATTTGATATGATGTAAATATCACAAATAAGCAAAGAAAATGCGTAATAAAAACGCACAAAACAACGGAAAGGATGGGGAGCATGGCGAAGGAAAAGGTGAAAAAGAAAAGAGGACAGAAAATCACACCTGCAATTTTGTGGAAACAGCGCTGGCTGCTTGTAATGTCAGTACCATTTGTAATCTGGCTGATTATCTTCAAGTATATTCCACTTTGGGGATGGACGATGGCGTTTCAGGAGGTAAAACCGGCAACGTTCGCACTTCCGATCTGGGAGAGAACCTGGGTTGGATTTAAGAACTTTACAGATGCATTTAAAGACCGTCTGTTCACACAGACATTAATCAACACATTGGGAGTAAGCTTCCTTGACATCGCGGTTGGAACGATCGCAGCAATCGCATTTGCGGTTCTTCTGAACGAGATGTTCTTTATGAAGTTCAAAAAAGTAACGCAGACCATTTCTTATCTGCCGCACTTTGTATCCTGGGTTATCATTGCAAGTATTGCAAAGAATATTTTCAACGACGGCGGTGTTGTTGACAGTATCTTCGGCAAGAACCTGCACCTGATGAGTTCCAACTCACCGCTTATCTGGGTAACCATTATCCTGATTAACTGCTGGAAAGAGGTTGGCTGGAACGCAATTATTTATCTGTCCGCCATGGCAGGTATTGATCCTGGTCTTTACGAGGCCGCTGATATGGACGGTGCAAGCCGTCTGCAGAAGATCTGGCACATCACTCTGCCGGGTATCCGACCGACCATCATCGTACTGCTGATTATGAGCATCGGTGGCGCCCTGAACGTAGGTATGGAGCGTCAGATGCTTCTTAGTAACCCGCTGGTTGAGGATCACACGATGGTACTTTCCTGGTTCTCTTATAAGAGAGGTATCGGAAACAGCAACTACGGTCTTGGTACCGCAATCGGTGTATTCCAGTCTGCAGTCAGCGTTACCCTGCTGCTGATCGCCAATAAGATTGCCGGTCTGGTAGGCGAAGATAAACTTATGTAGGAGGACGCGAATATGAACAAGAAAGCAAAAAAATTTGACTACGTACTGGCGGTAATCTTCGTATTCCTCGTCATCATCACCATTTATCCGTTCCTGAACGTACTGGCGATTTCGTTCAACGATTCTACGGATACCATTAAGAATGTAAACTTCATCATTCCGAGAAAGTTTACATTAAGCAACTATAAATATGTATTTAAAGACGGCGGCATTGCAATGCCGGCTGTGATTTCTGTAACAAGAACCATCATCGGAACAATCGTAGGTATTGTATGTACCTCGATGGTTGCTTACACATTAAGCCGCAGAGACTTCGTACTCCGCAAACCATTCCAGCTTCTGTTCGTTGTTACCATGTATGTCGGTGGCGGAATGATTCCGGAATACCTTCTGATTATCCGTACCTTAAAGCTGGGCAATAACTTCATGGTATACATTCTGCCTGGTCTGATGTGGGTTTATAATATGATTCTGGTCCGCTCTTATATCGACGGACTGCCGATGGCTCTGCAGGAGGCAGCAAAGCTCGACGGAGCAAACGATTTTCAGATCTGGTATAAAGTCGTTATGCCGCTTTGTAAACCGGTTATCGCAACCGTAGGTCTGTACTATGCAGTAGGTCAGTGGAACTCCTTCATGGATACTTACCTGTATGCGAAAAAACTCCCGACTCTGCAGTACAAACTGTATGAGATTATGAACCAGGCGACCATGAAAATGGACGTTCATGCAGGAACCAATGTACAGACGGCCGTAACACCAATGTCCGTACGTATGGCCGTAACGATTGTAGCAACTGTGCCGATCGTTATTGTATATCCGTTCCTTCAGAAATACTTTATCGGCGGTATGACACTTGGTTCTGTTAAAGACTGATAAAAAACAGTATTAAAAAATTTTTAGAAAAAGATGATGTTTATTCCTGCCAGGCGAAAGCAAGAGTGCAGGATGACATAAACCATTTTAAGGAGGGCTTTTATGAAAAGAAAAGTAGTATCACTCATGTTAGTATCTGCTATGGTGGCCGGAATGCTCGCAGGATGCGGTTCCGACAGTGGCAGCAGCAAGGGAGGATCCAGCACAGAGACTGGATCAGCGGCAGAGGCAAGTTCTTCAGGCGAGACAGCAGATGATGCAGATGACAAATCTCCGATTACCTTTGAGTATTTTAACGCTGATGGTAAAAACGGCAACTGGGATAACCCGGTAGCAAAAGCAATCACAGAGGCAACAGGCGTTACACTGGATGTTTCCTATCCGGTAGCATCCCAGGGTGATGCAAAAGAAGATATTGCGCTGATGATCGCAAATGATGAGTATCCGGACATGATTTATGCAAAAGGCTCAGCAACGGATTTGTATCAGGCAGGCGCGCTGATTGATATGACAGACCTGATTGAAAAATATGGTCCAAACATCAAAAAAATGTACGGAGCAGAGATGGAAAAACTGAAATGGAGCCAGGATGATCCTGGAATCTATCAGCTTTCCTACGCAGGTGTAAACCAGAAAACCCTGACAACAGGCGGAAGCTGCCAGATTCAGTGGGCTGCATTAAAAGAGAACGATTATAAATATCCGAAGACACTGGATGAGTATGAAAAAATGATCAAGAGCTATCTTGCAGCACATCCAAAAACAGAAGATGGTCTGGATATGATCGGTATCACCATGAGTGCTTCTGACTGGCACTGGATGATTACCCTTGGAAACCCGGCAGGACTGATCGCTGATGCATCCCCGGATAATGGACAGTGGATCATTGACGACGAGTACAACGTACATTACAAACATGTAACAGATGAAGAGAAAGAATACTTCAAATGGCTGTGCCGTATGTACAACGAAGGTATCCTGGATCCGAACTTTGCAACGCAGACAGATGATGACTATATTGCAAAAGTTGCCAGCGGCCGTGTTGTTGCCATCACCGATGCTGAGTGGCATTACAGCCAGTGCGAAGCTACTCTGGTAGCAGACGGAAAAGTAGATCAGACTTATGTTGGACTTCCTGTAACCTTAAGAGAAGATCAGGTAGAAAAAGCCCTTCTGTATCAGGGAACTACCGTTGGCTGGGGTATTGGAATTACCAAGAGCTGTGAAGATCCGGTTCGTGCCATCAAATTCCTTGACTATCTGTGCTCCGATGAAGGACAGATCCTGTATCACTGGGGTATCGAAGGCGAGAACTACTTCCTTGATGATGATGGACAGCCATATCGTACTGACGAAGAAGTAGCAAAAGCTCAGTCTGATCCGGATTATGCAAAGAACACCGGTATTGACAACTACACTGGATTCCCGATCTACGGAACAGGTTCCTACTCTGAAGACGGATTCCCATACACTCCAACTACCAAAGAGTCTGTTATTGCAAACTACAATACAGCAGAAAAAGAAGGATGCGAAGCGATGGGATTTGAAATGCTGACCGACATGTTTGCACAGCCGGAGGAGTTTGACCTTCTTCCATACTCTGCACTGTGGGCATATCAGCAGCCACAGGAACTGGCTGAGAAACAGACTATTCTGGATGAAATTGCATGGCCAGGACTGGTTAAGTGCGTAACTGGTACAGAAGATGAGTTTGATGCAAACTGGGAGAGCATGGTACAGGAGCTGACAGACAATGGTCTGGCAGATGCAGAAGAAGCTATGACAGAGTTCCTTGCTACCAAACTTGTTGATGTAGAGTAAGTAAAGCAAAAACATAAAAACATAAGGTTTTGCCGTTGAACGGAAGGCGGCACAAAAACATGGTCTGATATTATTAAATGTCAGGCCATGTTTTAAAATACAGCGACAGTAATGGGAAATGTGAAACATTGTAAAAAGATAACAGTATATGGAAAATCTGCAAACAATTTCATGAGACAAAATAATCGGGAGGTTTTTGGAAAATGACAGAAAAGAAGGAGTTTCAGGTAAACAAAAACACACCGTTCTGGGATGCATCACTGACGGATCAGGAAAGAATCGACTGGCTGTTAAAAGAAATGACGGTCGAAGAAAAACTGGGATACCTCGCCAGCTCTTCCCCGGATCTGCCGCGCCTTGGCATTCCGGGTGTCTCTGTGGGCGGTGAGGCGGCACACGGCGTTGAGGGCAGAAACGATCAGAACGGTCTTGGAAAACCGGATGTGACAACATCCTTCCCACAGCCGATCGGTATGAGTGCATCCTGGGATCCGGAGCTGATCAGACAGGCCGGTGAAATAACAGGAACCGAGGCGCGCGTCGTATGGCACCGCCATCAGGGCCATGGACTCAGCAGATGGGCTCCGACCGTTGATCTTGAGCGCGATCCGAGATGGGGAAGAAACGAAGAAGGTTACGGAGAGGATCCTGTGCTGACCGGAAAAATGGCCGGTGCTTATATCCGGGGAATGCAGGGCGATGATCCGAAGTATCTGCGCTGTGCAGCGACCTTAAAGCATTTCTATGGAAACAACACGGAGGTCGGCCGCGGATGGAAAAATTCTTCCATTGACCCGCGGAACAAATATGAGCTGTATCTGGAGCCATTCCGCAGATGTATTGAGGATGGCGGCGCAGAGGGCATTATGACGGCATATAACAAGATCAACGGAACGATCGGTATCCTGAATCCGGAAGTGACCGATATTCTGAAAAAACAGTACGGTCTCCGTCACGTTGTCAGCGACGGCGGTGCGATGGGACTTGTCGTGAATCTGCATCACTATTTCGGACAGCATGCGGAGACGATCGCAACGGCGCTGAAAGCCGGTGTGGATGCCATGTCTGACGATCCGCGTATGGTAGAGCAGGCGGCACGCGAGGCATATGAGCTTGGCATTCTGAAAGAAGAGGATATGGACCGCTCTATTCGCTGTATGATGGAGACGAAGCTTCGTCTCGGCGTTTATGATCGGGAAAATCTGAATCCGTATGACCGTGTGACCGAGGACGATATCGATTCCCCGAAGGCACGTGAAATCTGTAAAGAGCTGAGCCGCGAATCGATCGTACTTCTGAAAAATGAGAACGGAGCGCTGCCACTTGACAAAGCCCTGAAAGCAGAAGATATTGCCATTGTCGGACCGCTTGGTGATGCATGGTATCAGGACTGGTACGGCGGAACGGCACCATACCGCACAACCTTCCTGCAGGGGATGGAAGTACTGAAGCAGGGGATGGAAGTACTGAAGCAGGAGAACATTACATTCGCGGATGGTCTGGATCGCGTTGTTTTCCGCTGTGATGGAAAAGGTCTTGCCGTAGCAGAAGACGGAACACTTCAGATGGCAGATGAGCCAGATGTGTTTATCAAGGAATACTGGGGTGAGGGAAGCTATACGTTCAAGAGTGTCCGTACCGGAAAATACCTCGGCGCAAGACTCTCAGAGTCGCAGGGAGAAAAGCCGAAAATGGGACAGATTGCGGCAGACCGGGAGGAAGCCTTCGACTGGTTCGTGATGGAGATTTTCCACGTGGAGCCACAGGAGGATGGCAGCGTTGTGCTGACCAACCGTTTCCATTACCCGGTTTATAAGGATGCAGAGGGATTTTTCTCCTTTGAGCAGACGGAGGGAATTCCGATTACGATGGAGGTTGTCGAAAACGGAATTGAAAAAGCAGTTGCTGCAGTCCGGGGCAAAAAGCAGGTTTTACTTGCGCTCGGCTGTAACTCCGTGATCAATGCGAAAGAGGAGATCGACCGCAACACACTGGAGCTGCCAGAGGAGCAGGAGATGCTGCTTGACCGGATCGCAGAGGTCAATCCGAATACCGTTCTGGTGCTGTTTACGAATTATCCGTACACACTTCAGAAAGCGATGGAAAAACTGCCGGCGATCATCATGTCTGCAACGGGAAGCCAGGATATGGGAAGCGCAATGGCAGAGGCTGTGCTTGGAATCTATGCACCGGCCGGCCGTCTGAATATGACCTGGTATGAGAGTATCGATCAGCTGCCGGACATTGATGATTACGACATCATCAAAGGAAAAAGAACGTACCGCTATTTCGACGGGAAGGAATTGTATCCATTCGGCTATGGCCTGACGTATACCACATTTGCGTATGAGAACTATAAGGTTTCCTTAAAAGACGACCGTCTGCTGCAGATCTCTCTCGATGTGAGAAATACGGGCGCTACCGCAAGCGACGAGGTCGTCCAGATCTACGGTTCCGCTCTGGAATCCTGCGTAAAGAAACCAATCTGCCAGCTGCTTGATTTTGTCCGTGTGAAAAACATTGCCCCGGGCGAGACGAGACACATCGCACTGGAAATCCCGGTGGAGGAGCTTCGCTTCTACGATGTCATCAGCCGCAGACTGATGGTAGAAGAAGGAACGTATGAAATCTATGCGGGCGCATCCTGCAAGGATAAAGCCGTTTCCGCAGAAATCTTTATTCCGGGCGGAAAAAGGGGAGTACGCGATCTGAGTGCATTTACCGCGGCAGACCACTACGATGATTACGAGAACATGTATCTGACGGAAGGCCACTTCAATTTCAAGGCAGTCCGCGTGCAGGATGAGACGAAAGAAGGTGTTCTCGTTTACCGTGACTGTGATCTTTCCGATGCTGCTGTTCTGGCGCTTCATGTGAAGAGCGAACGCGGCGGCAGTGTGGAAGCCTTTGTGGATGGTGTTTCGATGGGAAGCTTTACCGGTGACACAAGAACCTGTGAGTTCCGCAGCGCCCCGAAACTGGACCGCTATGCGGAGGAAGAAGTAAAAGAGCGCAACCGGTACCGCGAGCCGGTTTATGAGGATGTTGAAATTTCCCTCGCAGACAGACCGCAGACTGACGGCGCATCTGAGATCCGTCTCGTCCTGAAGGGAGATATGCGGATCTGCTATCTGCGTGTGCTGAAAAATAAGAGCACAGGAAAAATTCAGATGGGCGTAGCAAACTAACCAGATCATGTATTGTCTGAAAAAAGTATTGACAAATTGTGTGAATATGAATAAAATGTTCCTGTAAAAACAAAATACGGAGATCTTCAGGGCAGGGTGTGATTCCCTACCGGCGGTATAGTCCGCGACCCGCTGCGATATCAAACAGCGGCTGACTCGGTGCAACTCCGGGACCAACAGTTAAAGTCTGGATGAAAGAAGACGAAATAAAGTTTATTTGCATGGAAATATTTTTGGTGCCCTGAATTCAAGAAAAGGAATTCAGGGCACTTTTTTTCGCGGGCAACGAGCCAAAGTCCGTGCTTGCACGAGACCTTGGCGACTGCCGCGAAAACGAGTTCAAATTCGTGGAGCGTATTTGGACTCGTTACTTCCGGCAGAACCGGTCAAGATCTCCAGAAAAAAAAGGAGAAATGCAGTTATGAATGCACAGACAACAGCAAAACAGACATCAAAGATGTCACAAATCGGAAAAACCCGTTACATGGTACAGGTGGCAATGCTCGGCGCAGCCGCAGTCGTATTGATGTTTTTTGACATCCCGCTTCCGTTTGCCCCGAGTTTCTACAAGATTGATTTAAGCGAAGTTCCGGTGCTGATCGGAGCCTTTGCGATGGGACCTCTTGCCGGAGCTGCGATTGAGCTGATTAAGATTCTGCTTAACCTTGTCATGAAAGGAAGTACCACCGCAGGTGTTGGCGAAGTGGCAAACTTCCTGATCGGCTGCGCGTATGTTATGCCGGCCGCATGGATCTACAAAACACAGAAAACAAAGAAAAATGCCATGATCGGTATGGCAGTCGGAACCGTATTTCTGGCAGCAGCCGGCGGTCTTCTGAACGCTTTTGTACTGCTTCCGGCTTATGCAGCAGCCTTTGGAATGCCGATGGATGCCCTTGTGGGAATGGGATCTGCAGTCAACAAAGCAATTACAAGTCTTCCGACCTTTGTTCTGTTTGCCGTTGTACCGTTTAATATCATCAAAGGTGTTGTGGTATCACTGGTAACCATGCTTCTGTACAAGCACATCAGCAGACTGCTGAAGGGTGAGGCGATGAATTAGTTCATCATTTCCGAAATCATTTCCGTAAACGGAGAATCCAATAAATACGTTGTAGAGAGACGGACAAAATGCAGAGAGAAATCCTCTGTTTTTTGTCCGTCTTTTAAAATTTTCGGGGAATGGCGGCAATGGATTGCCCACACAGGTCTTTTAGTAGTACAATGAAGCATAATCGATAAAAGAAAATACGCAGCGAAATTGGAAAGGAGCGCAAAAAAAAAGAGATCCGCACATTGGCTGAAATCTCTTTTCTATCACATTTTAATATTGTTATTATGTCTCGAAACTGTTAAGCGCTTTCCAGATGTTCCATCACTTGAACGCCCCATTTAAAAAGGGCGGTTCGCATGGCGAAGGTCAGGACTGCGGTAAGCAGAATCATCACGCTCGTGGTGATGTGGATGTTGAGGTGAAGTTTTCCGTACAGCAGGTAGCCGGCTCCGATCAGGATTGCGCCGACGGTGAGGTCGATGAGGACGGAGATCAGGGAGCGGTTGTTGGATTTTATGGCGGCGGTTTCGTTTTCCCAGTTTAATTTCGGAAATGCAAGGTCAAAAAGGAGCTGTTCATAGTTTACGAACAGGGTAAATAAAACCGTGATCGCCGTGGTGTAAAGAAGGGTCGCCGGGTGCAGACCGAAGACGACAGCAATCATGTTGAAGATCAGAGCGTACGGCAAGGTGCCAAGGAGACTGATCAGGATGCCGCTTACCAGCATGGCACGGATCTGGTCGTGATAGCTCATCGGAATGCATTTCATATAGATGTATTCGCTGCCCTTTCGGGACATCGCTGTGGCGGAGATCACGCAGAACATGGACATCATGACGGCGATTCCGGCGGCAGTAAGGACGGCAACTGCGACGGGCAGTTCCCCTTTCAGGAGGCGGAATATAGTGCCA
>OKVF01001941.1_pt1 | contig 13403 bp, 15 predicted proteins | sample 1604831 | NCBI WGS metagenome assembly OKVF01 (sample SAMN01760980, study PRJEB22395) | human gut metagenome
TGGATTGGCAGCGAAGGTACCCATTTCAATCAATAGCCTTTTTTTGACTGCTTACTGTATATGGTACTGCCAAGAAAGATTAATTTCACCCAAATGGGCCGTTACTCGGACAGCTCGGAACAACGCTTCCGGCAGTTGTTCGAACGTGAGTTTGACTGGATGCGGTTCAATCTCTTCCTTATGCGGCAGCGGTTTGGAGAAAGCGTTAGAAAGGCCATTGCCATAGACGCAAGCTACATTTCAAAGTCGGGAAAGAAGACTCCTTATATCGGCAAGTTCTGGTCGGGATGCGCTTCTCAGGTGAAACGGGGACTGGAAATTCTCGGCATCGGCATTGTCGACATTGACAGTCGGGACTGCATGATGCTGCGTGCGGAACAGACGCCGGACAAGGCGTATCTGGAAAAGCAAGGCGATGATTACAACCTTGTGGACTGGTATCTTGACGTGCTCCGCAAACACAAGGACAAGCTGCTCCGCATAACACGTTATGTCGTTGCAGACGCCTGGTTCTCAAAGGCGAAGTTCGTGGGTGAAGCCTGCCTGCTGGGATTCCATGTCATCAGCCGCCTGCGTGATGATGCCGCCTTGTGGTATGCACATGACGGTGTCCGCACGGGCAAGCGGGGACGGCCGCGTATCAAAGGCGAGAAGATTGATTTTGAGAAACTCGACCTTCAGCGTTGTGAGATTCTCGACATTGAAGGAGGAAAGGCATACGCAGTCAAAGCCTACTCAAAGGCGATGAAACGCAACATCAAAGTCGTGGTCCATTATCCGGAATCAGGAGGACATAAAATCTATTTCTCCACCGACCTTGACATGGCGGCCAAAGACATCATCGAATACTACCGTACAAGATTCCAGATTGAGTTTTGCTTTCGGGATTCCAAGCAGTTTACCGGACTCAACGATTGTCAGGCAAGAGACTTGAGGAAACTTGACTTCGCTTTCAATGCTTCACTGGCATCGGTAAACATCGCAAAGGTCATGCGCCAACGATACTATCCCTCGCTTTCCATCGGACTGCTAAAGGCCTATCTGAGTAATATTTACATGCTCAAAAGAATTTTTAGCAAGTCCGGTCTGAAACCGAACAGAACTTTTAATACTAAACTTATCAAAGAACTATTTGGCATAGTGGCAGAAGCTGCTTAGCCGATATGATGAATTTTTAACGGACTATTAAAATATGCGATTTTAAACTTTCATTGTCCTCTTATGATGCTGTAGAAAAGACAGAATACCAATCTTTTATGGCGATAGAGAAGAAATGGATGCTGCTTGTCCATAATTAGGGCATTTATGAATCAATTATGCTTATTTCTGGAAACAGATTCCGAATAAGGAGAATTTTTCAATTGAATTCTGTTTCCATTTACACAAAATTTTGGATAGTGTCTCGGTTAGTGACGTGTTAAACATTTACAATACTAAATTTTATGTCAAATATTTACTTTAAAGTACATTCCATCCTCCAAACAATCACAAAATATAATTTTATTATCATTGGTATATTTAAATTCCATTACATATGGTACTCTATTATGTCCAACTACTTGAGTAAATCCATGCAATGGGTCACTTAATTCCGAACTGTCTGCCCAAAATATTCCACCTTTTATATCAGAATCTCCTCCTCTGGCTGAACCTATTTGAAACAGTTTTACAAGTTGCTCATCAGTTGGATTATTCAATTGTTCAGCAATGTTTCTGTTAATATCTCCTTTAAAATCAAATTCAAACCACTGATGTGATATCCCGGCATGTGTGAATACAATATTATTGATTTGGTAAGCATACTGAAAGAGATTATAGTTATAGTTAAACAGTAATCCTGCAACTTCAGAAAGTTGGATATTATATCTTGTACAAATCTGGATATCATAATTTATATAATGTAAATCATGATTACCTAATAACAGAACAACCCTTTGCATATTGTTACGCTTGTACTCTATGATATCAGCGAGATTATTCAAAATATCATAACGGTTATATGGACCATACGGGTCAAGATAGTCTCCCAAGAAAACTACCATAGCGTCATTATTTTCTTCCACAATGTTTCTCCATTCTGCAGAGCCATGTATATCTCCTATAGCTATTATATTACTCATATACTTAAATTTAGTTCCAAAATAAGATTAGCTTGTAATAAACTTAATCATCATATAATATGTTTAATGATTACAATGCAAAAATAACTCTTAGTACTAAAATAAGCCATTAATTTCATTAAAAGCACATATTATAACTTGAAAATAAGTGTATTAATCATTAGATCATTTCCCTAAACAAGAGTCAGATTCAGAAAAATAATCAGATATAGAATTTAAAACAGAGAATCTCCGTGTATGAAATTAATGGCTTATTTTTTCTTTCTTATCTATCTTTGCATCACACAAAAAAACAATAGAGATATGAAGAAAGAAGTAACACCCGAGATTATCAAACGCCTGAATGAAATTTCTGACGCAGTATGCAAACTTTTAGTTGAAGAGAACTATGACGAGGCCAACAAGATTCAGGAGGAATATTATAAAATCGAATCGGAGTACAATCTCTTTGACTACACTTACGAAGAAAACGGTAAGATGGGAGTCAAGGATGTGACCGGAAAGATACGAGTTCCTGCCATCTACCGCAACTACTCGGAACTCTATAGCTATACCATCAAGCGTGATGAACCTGTAGCTGCTCAAAACGAAGTAGGTAAGTTTGCCTTGGTTACTACCGACGGCAAGGGTACACCCCTCTGTGACTTCAAGTACGACCTGATAGAGTGCAAGCACTATACCAGCTTTTATACTTGTTGCAAAGAGTCGAATGGTAAAAGATCTTTTGGTCTGTTGACAGCCAAAGGGCAAGAGCTTGTACCTTGTGAGATGGATGTTATTTATGGAATTTCTAACGGTATTATCGTTTTTGAGAAGGAAGGTAAATCTGGTCTCGTAACTTGTTGGGGATTATATGTTCCTCCTATATACAATGAACTGACAGAAGATGAGCAGGATTATGTACACGCAAACCTGAACGGACAATGGGGTCATATCAGCGATGAAGGGGGCTTCATTCCGGATGAAGATGAGGACACATTCGACTGCACATACTGTTTGAGTTTTGGTGTGGATGACTGATTACCTTGAAAAAATCATCCCCGATCCGAATTTAAAGACCTTTCAATATATGAAAGGTCACTTTTTTTCGTACCTTTATAGATGTTAATTATAAATCAGACAAACATGACACATCGCGTTCCCAAGGAGATCCAGAGGTTACTCATCGAGCAGTTTAACTTCGACATGAAGGGTAGCCCTACAAGAATAAGGACTGAAGCTCCAATCAATGATAATGAGTGTACATTATTTAGTAATCATGTGGCTGAAGTTACAGAAACTGAACCACTTCACATCAATACCTGGAAAAGAGTATTTGAGAGATTGGTAAACTCCAAGACGGGAGAGCCTTATGAATCGTCGGACACTACTTGTCAAATTATTGCCGAGTTCTTGGGATGCGGAAGCTGGAGCGAGTTAGAAGCTCAAAAAGATACGATGAAGCCCGGACAAAAAAAGACCGTCTCGGAGATTGCACCCAAAGAGGACAAAAGCACAATGCAGCCTGGCGATACCCTGGAAATCCAGTATGGACCGGACCGAAAACTGAGTTTGGTGTACCGGGGAGATACTCATTACAACTTTCAGGTAAAGAAAACAAGCAACACGAAGTTCGAACCTGGCGACTTGGTGCATGTGCCTTTCATTAAAATAGGAGAATCGTTGAATGGATGGGAGGTCAAGAGAAACGGCATTTTCATCGGCCACTATAACTCGGCAAAAGACCATCTGATTAACGAAAAACATATTATAAAACTGCCTAAAGACTGATGACATCTATGGAAGTATTCTATCACGGTTCGAACACTCTGTTTGAGCATTTTGACTTGTCCCATGCTCTTGAGGGCAATGGCAAGATCAAGTTCGGCTACGGCGTGTACGTCACATCTCACTACGATTCTGCAGCGCATTATGCTTCGGTCAACAAAGAGGCAACAGACCTCTATGTTTATACCGTAGAGGTGCCCGAGCTGAAAGAAGGAAACTACATAGCCTTCAAGCAGTGTGTTCATCCTGAAATCGTACGCCGCATAGAAAAGAAGCTGGGGATTAAGATTCCGGAGAAAGAATTGCAAGACGGCAAACTTTTCCGGAAGTTTCTGGCTAAAAAGCTGACAGGGAAAGTGGATTTCCAGGGAGAAAAAGCCGCAGCTGAGTTTCTGGATAGCATTGGAGTGGTATGCATCGTGTGGCCGTACAGATGGAGTAAGCCGGAAGCAGGAACCAACCGGGCCATCTTCGATACCAACAAGATAAAAATACTTAAAGTAGAAAAGATAGAGGAAGAACAAATAAAGAAAAAACAATCAAAAAAATAACAGTTTTGCCAATATGAATTCTCAGTCCATCGCTCCTTTCATACAGGAATATTATCCGCAATACTATTCCATTGAAAGCTATCCTGCCGCACAATGCGTCACCATACGCAAGGTCGCGGAGGAATGGGGATTGTTCTGCAACTTTGCCAGGACACCAATTGTGCTTGATGGGGTTACCTTCAAGTCGTCTGAATTACTGTTCCAACTGATGAAGTTCCAGGAAGAAGAACCGATCAGAGCGGTTTCCCAGGCTAACAATCCCAAGATGACGGCCAAGAAATGGCAGAAGACTCATCGCCGCCCCGACTGGGGCAGCATGATTGTGGATGCCATGAAATTCTGTCTCCAACAGAAGTACGAACAGAATGAAAACTTCCGGCAACTGCTGGAGGAAAGTGGAGACAAATTCATAGTAGAGGACCAGACTTACTTCCGGAAAAAGAATGCGGACACATGGGGCACGAAACTTTGTGAAGACCATTATACGGGACCTAACCTGCTGGGACGCCTGCTCATGGAGCTTCGCGAAAACAAAAGACTGGATTATCATCTGCCTGCCGATGCATTAGACTTTATTCAACTACTAAAAAAATAATTTTTCATGTTATCAAATGAACAAATAAAATCTAACCAGAAAGAAATCATCTCATTGTTGCGCAGCACCCAAAGAGAAGGCATTGAGAATGTTATAAAATACTTGTTCAGAAGCAATTTCTTTATAATCGACTCGTCGAGAGATCGTCATCACAATTGGCACGGTGGTTTGGCTCAACATTGTTTAGGTGTTTACAAGATAGCCCAAAAACACTCCGAAGGACTACCTCAGGACAGTGTGATTATAGCTGCAATTCTGCACGATGTCTGTAAGGCAGGAATGCTGGTATTTAACCCAAACGGGAAACCCGGTTCAAGAAAAGTGCATATACCAGGCCATGGTAACCGTTCAGTAAAGCTCCTGGAAAAGGTATGCCAATTCAAGCTCACGGACGATGAGCGGAGAGCCATACGCTGGCATATGAGAGGTTTGCATCATACTTCCGATTATGCCCAGCATGATCTGGACCTGGCTCATCAGTCCAAGCTTTGGCAGATTGTTCATGACGCAGACCACAAAGAAGCAGCAATTTGGGGTAAAAGATAAAGGGAAGAGGGTGTTTCGAGAATTTTCATTTCGATACACCCTCTGTCTGTATGCTATCCATCCTACTCAAAGTGGATTATTATTAGACATTATATCGAATAAGGTTTTAGGGTACTGATAACCAATACCAATAGTCCTGTTCCTTATTCTGTATAAACTCTATTGTATTGATTTTTACTTTTTCATGTATGTAATATCAGTCAATCTTCTTTCTTCCATTCTTCTTAAGGCATCATGAGTTGTAGGTCCATCACCATAATGATGGTCAACATCCATTACAATGTAAGAAACTCCATCATCTATATCATAATCATTACGTAACCCCATATCAAGCATGGTGCGAACGGCCACCTCTGCATCAAGCACTCTCCAACTATATTGGTCAGAAGCTATAATTCTGTAGAGCCGATTACTGTAATATACATAAGGACTGTCTTTCCATATATAGAATGGTAAATCGTTTGGAATATCATCATTAATTTCATAAGTATCCAATAGCCTTTTACTACCACTGACTCTTCCCTTTACCTGCAAGTCATCGGGCAGGCTCTCTATATTTGTAGACAATATGTTCAGGTTGCCACCAACCATCAATCGATCAGGCAATTGTTTAATTGGTGTTCCCTCCAGATTCAGACAACCATTCACTATCAATCCATCGGGTAATGACCGAAGACAGCTGCAATTGCTCAGGTTTATGTATTCACCTATACGAATACCCTCTGGAAGTGTTTCGAGTTTACTTTCTCTAGCCACTAGGCTTCCTCCAATCTTAATGTTTTTGGGAAGATTCTTTATTGGGCTTCCCATAATATTCAGATTCCCGAATACTACTTTAATATCGGGGAGAACCGAAAGGGAGCTACAATTATATAAGTTCACATCCCCTGAAAAAGCGATGCAGGAATCTGGCAGCCTTTTCAGGTTAGGGCAATTTATCAGCGACAAATCCTGATAAAAGAAACAATCCTCAGGCAACGCCTCTATATTGGAATCATCAATACATAAGAAAGATAGTTCCAGTCCATCGGGCAACCGTGTCAGATTGGGGCAATGTCTGATTTCAAGCTGAATGACCCCGTTTAACGCTGGTAAACAAGTAAGTCTAGGACAATTATCAATCACCAGCACTTCTCCTTGAAAATAGTTTGGCATTCTCTCTAACCTTGGACAATCGGTAATCTGGAGAACCGTGCACTTAAAGTAATCGGGTAGGCTTGTCAGATTGGGACAATTATTAATGTTTAGAATATGAAATTCTATTCCGTCCGGCAAACTATCGACAGAGGGGCCGGTTAGATTTATGGATGGATACTGCTCCAATTCCTCCATGGTGATTTCTGCTAATTTACAAATATCTTCTTTAGTCATTATAATCTGTCTGCTGTTTTTAGAATTAAATCAATACATGCCTCCGACTGACTCTTTCCGATGCCGAGAACGTGACTTTTAGGATTGTCATCCGGCACCAGATAAAGGATACTTTGTTCAACCAGATTGTCAGATCCGTAAAGTATAAAGTAAACATCCATAGACGAGGCGAGCACCTTAAAATGTTTTTCCTCCTTGGCCATAATCCGAAACAGACGGTCGTTGGCATAGATGTAGCCACTCCTTTCCCATATACGTTCCGTCAAATTATCCGGTACTTCGTGATTGATGGTGGCCCCCTGCAGCACATTCTCCGCAGCAACCACGCTTCCTCCCACAATCAGATCCTCCGGCAGTGAAGAAACAGCGGTATCAGTCAGGACCAAATCTCCCTTAACAATCAGACCTTTGGGCAGCTCACGGATAGATGTTTCCGATAAATCCAAGTCACCGTTAATCATAAGTCCATCCGGCAAAGACTTCAAGTTCTTACATCCGCTCAAAGAGATGTCTTTTCCAACCCTGATATGAGCCGGCAGTGTTTCAATGGGTGTGTTATATATCCACAGACTTCCTCCAACCTTAAGGTGCTCGGGAAGAAATGTTACCTGCGTGTTTCTCATATTAAAGTCCCCATGCACCACATTCAGGTTGGGAATAGAAGATAGATTAGGACAGTCCTCTATTGTAAAGTCCTTTGATATGGCCTTGCAGCGTGCTGGCAAATGCTTGATGCGGGCACATTCAATCAATACAAGAATTGAAAAACAAGTGGATTTCTCCGGTACGGTCTCTATGTCAGAACCAAACAGATACAGAGCGGCCAGTTCCATATTTTCCGGTAATCGCTTCAGGTTAGGGCAGCCCATAACGGATAGGTATTGAACAGGCAAATCTTCCGGCAGTTCCGTCAATAAGGGACAATTTTGCAGGGACAATGCCAAAAAGTCCAGGCCACTGGGCAAGGCATCCACCTCCTCACCACTCAATTCCACAATCTTCCTATAACCATCAAGCAGTTCCAAGTCGACGCCTGAAATTCTGCTAATATCTTCTTTTGTCAACATATTCTTCAAATTTTAAATTACAAATAAAATTTACCATCCGTATCACTTATTCTTCAAAGCATCTTTTCTCCTCTTTATCAATTCATCAATGGTCAAAACTTCCGAATTTCGATGAATCATCGAATGACAGTTAGAACAAAGTGGACGAAGGTCAATAACTGGATTAACTATATACTCTTTTCCAATCGATGAAACCGGTACGATGTGATGCACCTCAATAAATTCATGTCCAATTGAGCCATATTCCTTTTCAAAGTCAAAGCCACAGACAACACATTTATAACCAGAATGTTTAAGGCACTCTTGACGGGCTTTTTGATTTCTTTCATATCCGTTACAATGATTAACGAAAGCGCTTCCTTCTGTATGCAAGCTAAAAGCTTCAGTGGCCAAACCATCGCCAACAATATTATCGAAAGATTTTGGTGACTTTTCTTTTACGGGATAATAATCAGATTGTATAAACTGCATATAGCATTTTAGTCCACTTGTAAAAGTAGAAGCATGAGCATGTGTATTATATGACATCCACTCACGATTATTTCTTATTCGATCATAAATATTCTGTAGTTGGTTCAAATCAAGAATATCGTAAATGGAGCTAATTACGATTCCCATATTACTTTCCATAAAACGAGGAAGATAACGTTCCATAGATTCCGTATAATCTTTGGCTGTTTTAGGAGCACGACCTAACACTTCACAGGCAAATTTTTTTAAAGCTTCACGAATAATTAAATGCTTCTCACAAATATCAATTCTATCCTTCATCTTATTTTATTTTAGATTATATACCTAACTCCTATAAAACATACACTAGATAACAAATCAGCAAATCTTCTCATCTCTAGAAACGAAGAAGATTGCCTGCTATATAAATATTTGATAGATTCAAAATGCCATAATCTATATCTGGCATAGTTCCATCCTCCAAACATCGCTTACATATCATAATAATTTTACCAATATTGTTTTGCCCATACCATTCACCAATATCATCAATCTTATTGGTTTCGACATTTATCAGAAATTCAATTTCTCTTTTAGGCATTCCTTGATATTGTTCTCTAAGTCGTTTCTCGAGAACTTTTCGTTTTCTTACTAATTCTCGATTTTTACATCCCCAGAACTCGGCACTTCCACCATTGTCAGTCGTGGTATTTTCCACAAGAATCACGTCCGAAGGAATAGAGAACAATAAATTCCGGAAGTTCTCATTGCCCTTACATTTCTCCCACACACAATGCAGCATCCATTGAAGCTTAAATGAATTGAAATCACTTCTAACCAGTTCCTTGTTCGGTGTCTTATAGAAACGTTTCGCTGCATATCCGCTTTTAGCAGAAAGAATTAGATTCTGTATTTTCCTATGATCATCTTCATCTAGAGAGAATTCACCACATAGATATAAACGTTCACTGTCTTTCCACACCATTCCTGCGTATTCAAAAGGAAAGCCGCCAACCATATTGCTCAGCTTCAAGTTAATTCCATGAACAATGTCATCAACACGCTTGAAACTCCAAATCTTTGAAGATGCCTTATATGTTTCAATCTGCCCCAATATTATATCCTCATTCTTCATGACATAATAAAAATTATCTGTTGTAGCTAAATATACAAAATCTTTAAAATAAAACAAAACCTTGCCTTTCAAAAAGCAAGGCTTTGTTACAAAAAAGATGAGTCCTTTAAAGACGTCTCCCAAACTTTACATCAGCAAGGCTTGATACTCAGAATAATAATTTCCTTACTACGTGATACACTACCTCTTCTATACAATTCTTCCCTTGCTTCACTTTCTGTTCCTCCGTAAAGCATTAGGAATGTAGTACATCTGCTCATACCTGCCTGATAAATTACTTCAAATCTACTTCTTGTCATACCTTTACATTTTAAAGTTAAACATCTGATTTACTCGTTGCAAAAATAGATATTATGATCGTAAAATGCCATTAATTTCATACACGCCTACTTATCCGCACATACACGACTCATTTAAAAGTGGATATTCATAATTTAAATTGTATCTTTGTAATACTATTTTTCAAATAAACAGAAAGCCATGGTGAACAAAGAAAAAAAGGATATTTCAAAAGATATTAATGTTCAGTATCTGGTTTCACAGCTATTGAAACATATTGATTTTTATCTATCTAATACAGAACGTAAAATAGAAGCCTTTTCTTATATTTTATCTCTCTGGTATTTGGCTTCCGAAAATAAATTGAACCATACATGTACCGGACAAGCGGAATATAACGTTAAAACAAACCTTCGTTGCAGGGATGCGGTATTGTATTTCAAGTCTTTAAGAGATATGTATATATATGATAACGAAGAAGTTACCGACAGACTATTAAAAGAAGAGCAGAATATTACCTGTCTTATAAAATGTCTACACGAAAAAACAGGAAAAGAATACTATCAGGATTTCTGCCTGTTTCTTCTACACAATGAAAAATTTTCTGATCAAATTTTCCCCTGCAACAGATTTAACAATAATGACAAGGCAGTTGTTCTGCAATTAATTCTCAACTGGATGAAGCCCAATGAAAGTATATTCAATCCGATGTCGGGATTTTATGATTTTCCTTTTTTCATTCCTGAGAACTGCACTTACATTGGTGGAACTACTGATAAATTCAGTTTTCATCTATTCCAGCTTCTATGGGTACACAGCCAAGCAGAATATTTCATCTATTCGGAAGAATATCCGGCAATACGAAGCTACAAGTTTCTCATCTGGAGTGAAACTTTCTCCTCAAATTTACAAAAGGGTGTATTAAGCAACAAAGCCATTAAGGCCGACAAAAGATCCGACTACAAAAAAGTTTTTATTGATTTGTTGGATCTTATGGAAGATAAGGGAAAGGCTGCCTGCGTCGTCTCAAACGGTTTCTGGCACTATAATGTATACAAAGATACCAAAGAACATCTTATTAAAAGCGGATACATTGACAGGATTTTACTTCTTTCAGGTAATAAATCTGTACTTCTTATAGATAAAGAAAAAAAATGGAGCAGCATGGTTAGACTTGTAGATTTACACGACATTTCCCTAAATCATGCAGACTTACAGAGATACATGCGCAATAGCTCAAGAATCTACATGTTTGACACAGACAAGCTAAAAGAAAATAATTATCGGTTGGATTTATCGGATGAACTTCGAAAAAGACATCGCCCTTCAGCTTCTAAAGGTATGAAACTCGTAAAATTGAAAGATATATTGACTTATTGCCCCTTGGATTATTCATCTTCAATACTGGTTTCTCCAACATGGACAAGATATAATCCTTTAAAAAATCCATATATCAATTCCGCAGAAGGAAAAGGTAAAGATATGCTGGTTATTAACTTGAGTAACGAGCACGAATATACACCCTGTCTTTTCAGAATTACAGAGAATCAGCAACCCCATTATAATTTAGGGGAAACCTTTGATATAAACAATAACCTGATAGACAGCCGTTATCTGGTAAACGAATTGAATAAAGATTACTTTATAAAACAAATTTTCCCATTAAACTCATTCAATTATTTAGATTCTTCTATAGACGCTGCAAATATGTTCCTTTCATTATTTATACTGGTTCCCGACAATGAAACGACAATTGCACGCCAAAAAATATTATATGATGAAGAAAAAAGAAAAAGGATACGCAATGAAATGTTGTCTTATGGGTATGACCCTGACCTGCTGGCTCAAAGCAGAGCCTCTTTTCTACCAGAAGGGAGCTGGTTAAAGGGACATACATACCAAATAAAGTCAGGTCTTTCGTCAGGAGGGTTTGGCAAAACGTATAGAGCTGTATGGCATCTTCAAAACGATAAAAAGACCATCAAGACCCAGGTTGCCATAAAAGAATTCTTTTTAAACAATATCCAAAAGCGTGATGAAAAAACTCTGGATGTTTTAACGCCACTGGATCATGCAAAAGAAGTAAGCAAGGGTATCCATAACTTTATGGATGAAGCCAATAGAATAAAGGAATTTATAGATTCGCCGCATATAATAAATGTATATGACGCCTTTGATGAACATAATACGTGCTATTATGCCATGGAATATATTGAGGGATGCACTTTGGAAGAATATGTGGAGCAGACTGAAACACGCACCTTGAAAGAGAAAGAGGCATTAAGAATAATTTCCCAAATAGCTTCTGCATTGGACATAATGCACCAGAATCATATGAACCATCTGGATGTTAAACCTTCGAATATAATGATTGACGAAGATAATGATAACCGCGCCGTGTTAATTGATTTCGGTTCAGCACATTTATTCCGTGAGGATAAAACAAATGAGACAAGCTTACTCTTGGTGCGCAGCAGAGGCTTTACCCCCCCTGAGATACAAGACCTACGGGATTTTTCCCCTACAGTCGACATCTATTCTTTAGGGGCTACCTTATATTATATACTGGTAGGAGATACGCCTTCTGCTACCAATGACCTGCAAAATGACGCATGCCCTGATGATATATCAGACACTACATGGCATGCCATCAGTAAGTCCATTCGACTGAATCCGGCGGAACGGCCTCAATCTATTTCTGAATTTATGGAACTACTTAATATATAATGGGTTATATCATTATTAATTTCAGATGTATGAAATTAATGGCATACGGGAAATAAATTTTCTATTTTTGCGAAAAAGAAGTTATGAATCGTAAAAAGAATAGGATTATGAAGGATATTTTGAAGAAGTGCCTTAAGAAAGTAGTTGTAATTTTTATTTATACCATTGTTTTTATTCCTAATTTCATTATTGGCTTTATACAAGGATTAAAGGATAAAGAAACTAACAGACCAGCCTGATTGACAGACCTAAAAATATTATTACTAACTTTTTCTTAAAGATTAATGTCATGAAATTTACAAGAAAGTTTTTAGACGGTTACATTACGTACGATGAAGACGATGTCATCGTACATGCCAATTCATTTTTGGGCTATATTTTTAAATCTATAGTAGCAATAATATATGGCACAATGCTTGGAGTCATATTTACAATTATACTCGGTTTCTTGGCATATATTGGATTCTCCGCTATTGTGTGGCTCGGGTGTTTTATTTCCTTATAAATCTATCTGGCTAGGTTTATGTAGATAGAGCATAAGACACAATGGTTGTACAATACCTAACAAAGTAAAAATTCCTGCAACTGGTACCATAGTAATGTACAGCTTCTATTATGATGGTTTAATTCTTTTTTATTTAACGTGAGTTCGATATAAAATCAAAAGATAGTAAGTTGCCCGTCATTGATAAAATTAACATCAATGGCGGATTTCTTTTCAAAGAAACAGTATGCTGCAAGCTGCAATAGCCGACAAAGAGTTAGCAATGAAATTGTTGAAAGAACGGTGTCTGG
>OKVF01001948.1_pt1 | contig 13350 bp, 9 predicted proteins | sample 1604831 | NCBI WGS metagenome assembly OKVF01 (sample SAMN01760980, study PRJEB22395) | human gut metagenome
CCGTGGCGGGCGCCGTATTCCATATGAATCCCAAGACCCGCTCCAACCGGCAGGGGAATCGTCAGGAAATCATAAATGAAATGGACGGTTCCGTCATCCCGGGCAGCTGGGAGAATATGAACTGGGGCAATGACGGCTGGCAATCGGACGAAGACGGGAACAAGGTACTCCGGCTTATGGCCGGCTCATCGCTGCGCATGGGATATTCCCCTTTTAAAAATGAATGCGCCCGCACCGGGAAGACTCTCGAACTTGACTATAAGGTTGATAACGTGACGGATTATTCCGAACCGGTTATCACCATATCGTCCCCGTCCGGTGGTTCATTTGTCGGATTGAACATCTATGCGGATGACATTATCATGCACTCCCAGTCACTTAAAAACGATGATGTACAAAGTTTGCATACGTTCGAGGGAAAACGCACAAGACTCACGCTGACCATTTTGCCGGACGCCTATGGCAACAGCGGATTCAACCTTTGCATACTGTATGTCAACGGTGTCAAGAACAGGGAATTCACCTACGAGAGCAATGATTATTTCGCCCATAACGGGATGATCGTGATAGGTTCCGGATACGCGGACGTGGACATATACGGAATACGGGAATATAACCAGGGACTGACCTCACAGGGAGTCCTGCGTAATTACATCAACTGGCTGAACACCACAGATTCCAAGGCAATTGTGACAGAGAATAATGACATCCTGGACCTGCACGGTTCGGATATCGATTTTGAAAATACGAAGGACCAGTTTAACGTAATGACATTCGACAATACAATTCCTTACATGGCGGATCAATCAACTCGTACCGGCATGTTGGAAGTGTTCTTTTATGACCATCCGGAATGGAATGTTTCAATCAGCAACGTGACCGCCAAGGGGCAGGGTACGTCATCCATGAAATACTGGATCTGGAATACCCGTTACCAGCTTGACAAGAAACTCTCCGTCATTCGTTACGCCGACGGCTCGGACTCCACCGCGGGAGCGAAGTGGTCAATGACACCGTCTCTTCCGGCTGGACGCAAGTTTACGGCAAAGAAGAACTATGCCTCCAGTATGCAGTCTCATAAGATCGGTGCGGTAAACTCCTATACGGACCTTATACGTGAAGTGGGTATCCTGAATGAGGCGATGCGCGCAGATGCGAAGGTCCGCGTGTCAGTTTGGGAAGCTCCGTTCGTCTGCTTTGAGAAGCAAACCAATGACGAAGGGGAAACAATATACATATTCCGGGGATTGTACACCTTCGGTCCTGATAAGGGTGACGCCGACACTTTCGGCTATAACACCGATACTTATCCCAACCTGTTGAGTATTGAGGGATCGGATAATTCTCCCTTGCTCACCCTGTTCCGTGTGCCGTGGAATCCGGCAAAGGGATTGATAGCCTATAATGAGGATGAAGAGGCATTCCAGTACAATGGCCAGAACAGCTTCGACCTGGGCGAAGGGGAAGTGGAAAACATATCAAGCTTTATTCCTGCCTACAATTGTGTTTACCAGTGCTCGCCAAGGCTGAAACCGTTTAACGGCACATTGGAAGAATTGAACGCCCAATTATCCGGATACAAGAACGAACCTTGCGAGTTCTGGATTGCCAAATCCGGTGACATCAATCAATATAATGTTTACTATTTTGAGTCGTCAGAAGGAAGGTTCATGCCATCTGATATCGGGGAGGGAACAATCAATCTGCTGTCGCAGCTTGCAGACAAGGGATATGGGCTTAATACTTCCGATCTTGCTGGGAAAACGGATGACGAACTAAACACCCTGTTCATTAACGCCCGTATACAGAAATTCCGCATGGACGCTCCCGCATACTGGGATATTGACGACTGCCTGTTCTTTATGAATAACGTAGAGTTCAATGCCGGAACCGACGAACGCGCGAAGAATACCTATCCATACTGTTTCGGTACGGAGACATCCAGGTGGCGTTGGCGTGTCGATGATGCCGACACCCGTTTTGATACAACCAATCGTGGTTTACCGGATAAGGAGTACAGTGTGGAAACGCATGATACGGACGAAACCGGAGCATCCGTCTGGAACGGCGAAACAAACAATTTCTTCAACCTGATGGAACTGGCTTTCCCGGAAGAAAAGATTGCCAGCATGCGCAAATCAATGACCGCCATGCAGACGCTGGGCGGGCTGAAAAGCGGCAACGACCTTGAAAAGCTGTTTGCGTTTTATCAGAAATACTACTTTGACCAGGCTCAGGAATATTTTCCCGCCAATGCCTATAATGCGGATGCGAAGTACTGCTATGAAAACGGGAAACTGGCATACAACAAAGGACACTATTCGAATGATACCGACCCGATCACCCAGTCGCTGGGCGACCATTATCTTGCGGAACAGCGATGGATTACGAAACGTATTCTGTACATGATGTCAAAGTATTCGTTCGGACTATTTTCTGCTAACGGGACGGATACTATCACCGTACGCGCTGCCGGTAACACAATCAAGTATGAACTGACTCCGGCGATGGATATGTATCCTGCGATTGCCAACGGTACAAGTATCATCCGGGGAAGAAGGACGAAAGCCGGAGAAGTATGTGAAATGGAGATTGAACTTTCCGGGTCGGGAGACCAGCAGAATGCGATACAGGGAGCATCCTACCTGCAGGATATAGGGGACTGGTATAATAAGAACGTTACCGGGTCTATGATCATTCAGGGAAGGATGCTCCGTGATATCCGGCTGGGAAGCAAGGACGCCCCGGTTGTCATCTCTATATCCTCCCTGACGTTGTCCAATTGCGTAAGCCTTCAGAGGCTGCTGCTGTCGAACATCGCCACCTTGGCCGGTACATTGAACCTGTCCGCATGCTCACATCTGCAGGAGATATATGCGGACGGTACATCCTTGACGCAGATTGTGCTTCCATCGGGAGGAGGGCTTCGTGTAATTCAATACAGCAGGCTTAACCAATACCTGTCATTATCTAATTATCCGTTACTGACAACGGAAGGCATCGGGATTGATTTGTGCAGGGATGTCATTACGGACTTCTTTATCGTGAACTGTCCGAACCTGTCTCCCATGCAGCTGCTTGTTGATATAATGAATGCGCAGACAGGGCAGGGAGATAACCATTCGTTGAAGCGTATCCGTGCTGTAGGTTTTGAGGAAACCTACAATGATTCAGGCATGTTGGATAAGCTCGCTACGCTTGCCGATGGAAGCTATGAGGGATTAAGCTCTGAAGGCATAGCCGGAGAGGATAAATATCCGGTCTTGGACGGAATTTTGAATATAGAAGCTAACCATTATGCCGATTCAATAGAAGCTTTGAGGAATACATTCAAAAAACTGGTATTGAATGTCACTGGCAAGGAATACGTCAGATTTAAGGATTCTGTAATAGGAAGTCTTATTATAGATAAATATGGAGATGGAGAAGGGGTAACTATGGGGCAAATACAGACTGTTAGATCATTAGATGTTTCTTTCAGAGGTAATAGTGATATTACTTCGTTCAATGAATTCATGTACTTTGCCTCAGTTACTAATACTAATCGCTTTTTCTTCGAAAATTGTATTAACCTAAGGTCTGTAAAACTTCCTGAGTCTTTAAAAATTATAGATACTAATAGTTTTTATAACACTGCAATAGAAGATATCTACATCCCGGCTAGTGTTGAAAGAATATACTCTGGATCATTTAATAAATGTAAGCAGTTACAAGTCGTGACGTTTAGTGCGGGAAATTTATATGAATTGCAAAATTCGACGTTCAGAGATTCAGGTATTAAAAGCATAATATTGCCTGATACAATCACAGAGATGGTTGGTGGGTATGTGTTTTATGGATGTAGCTCTTTGGAAACGGTTCATTATCCGGTTAATGAGAATATTACCGAGATATCTGCCAGTCAATTTTGTGAATGTTCCTCTTTGATAGAAATAAACATAAGTGAATATATAACGTCTATAGGACAATCATGTTTCAGGTTATGTAAAAGTATGAAGGAGATAGAAATAACTGACAATATACATACTCTTGGAAAAGGTGCTTTTTTTCAGTGCGAATCTTTGGAAAATCTTCATATACCATCTTCCATAACATCTATTCCTGATGAATTAGTGAGAAGATGCTATAATCTTACGCATTTGGATATTCCAGAGGGGGTAACATCATTAGGGATTTATGCAATAGCTGAATGTACGAATATGGAATACATCATAATGAATCCTGTAGTTCCTCCGACTATTGTGGACCTTACATTTAATAATACACCATGTAAATTTTATGTTCCGGATGGCTCTCTGGAAGCCTATAAAACGGCTGGTATTTGGTCGAAATATGCTAGTAGGATATATCCATTATCTCAAAAGACAGAATAAACCAAGAAGAGCTGTTAAATAAAAAACCGCCCTGCTCATCACGAGTAAGACGGATATAAAACACAAACAAAACAAACATTAAGGGAAATATCCCTAATTACTATGATATAAATAATGACAGGCAAAGGTAGTATTAATAATTAGATAGAGAAAAGGAATATGGGATTAAATGAATGGCTGGCGCTGATCGGGGCTTTGGGAGGCTTCGAAGCAATCAAATGGATAGTTAACTTCTACGTGAATCGTCGAACGAATGCAAGGAAGGAAGATGCGACAGCGGATAGTATGGAGGATGAAAATGAACGCAAGCAAGTCGCATGGCTTGAAGATCGTATCGCTCAACGTGATGCCAAGATTGACGCTATTTATGTTGAACTCCGGCAGGAACAGTCCGCTCATCTGGAAGATATTCATAAGAAACATGAACTGGAGCTTAGATTGAAAGAAGCCGAAATAAAAAAATGTGATGTACACGGATGCACTAACCGGCAGCCGCCAAGTGACTATTAATTATAAGGAGGAAAAGAAATGAAGTACTTTACAATTGCGGAACTCTGCAAATCTACGACTGCAGACCGCTTAGGAATCAACAACAGATGCAATCAAGAACATGTAGTTAATCTGACTGCACTAGTGAATAATGTATTGGACCCATTGCGGGAATGGTATGGTAAACCGATCACGGTTAATTCCGGTTTCCGCTGCCCGGCATTAAATAAAGCAGTGAAAGGATCTGCTACCAGCCAACACATGACCGGACAGGCTGCTGATATTGATACCGGTGATCGGCAGCAAAATAAGTTGCTGTTTGAGTACATCCGGAAGAACTTGCCGTTTGATCAGCTTATCGATGAATCCAACTTTGCCTGGGTGCATGTATCATTCCGGGCAGATGGTATGAATAGAAATCAAGTATTGAAGCTATGAGACGCCTAGTATACTTCCTGATCATTTTGCTGACGTCAGCAATATGGTTCACAAGTTGCCGGAGCGTTCAGTATGTTCCGGTAGAAACTGTGAGGACTGAAATACAATACAAGGATAGATTGCAACGTGATTCCATTCACGTACATGATTCAATCCATATACGTGATAATGGAGATACCATTTTCGTGGACCGATGGCGTACAGAATATAAAGATCGGTTATTACGTGATACTTGCTATGTACATCGAACAGATAGTATTCAGGTGCCATATCCAGTCGAACGTGAACTTTCCTGGTGGCAATCTGTTAAGCTACAAGTCGGAGAAATAGCTATAGGCACAATTATTGGTTTGATCATTATAATTGCCTGGCTACTCCGTCGAAAGAACTAACTACTAAAATAACACTAAGATTCATAATAAAAAAACTTTTGGGTGCCTTTGCTTGCGAAAGTAGGGGCATTTCTTTTGTCCTTATCTACTATTACTAATGAGAATCTAAAAAGTTCGATCGAATAGAAATAATATCTCATTTTATATACATCGATAGAAATAAAACGTATCTTTGTCGCAGGAATCATCAATTCCACCCGTGACGACGGGATTTGCCCTGACTGAATGGTCGGGGCTTTTTATTAGGATAATTTTTCTAAAACAAATATTATGGCAGAAGAAAATAAAAACGATCAAGAAGCCGTTCAGGAGTTGCTCACATGGGCGCAAGAAACGCTCAATAATAAAGCGTATCCTGCGGGAGAATATCAGGTAAATAAGAGCACAAAAATACTAGATTGCGCTAAATACCTTGATTCCATGATTTCGGTGATAAGTAAAAACTGGGAGAATCCTACTTTTTACCCTACTATCGATCAGCTGCGGGAGTTTAAAACGAAAATAGAAGAGGTAGCCGAATAAGCTACCTCTTACTATAAATTATATCATCATCTGCATTTGAGCACGAAATGAGATAAAATCTTTAAATGCATCCGGATTTTGGATGTATTCAATGACTCTATTGACTGCCATTTCCGCTTGCCTTTGCTTTACTTTAGTATAAAAACGTATTATACCTCTCTGTTTCGCAGAATGTCCAAGGCAATAATCGATAACATGATCAGGTATTCCTAGGTCGGACGCGAATTGTGCGAAACTCTTGCGAGCAGAGTAAAATGTTAGATCTTCTTTGATATTTAGCTCTTTTGCTAGCAATTTGAGACATTGGTTGATGTAGCATTGTAAGTTCTTAGTGCTGTATTTATATCCAAACTCTAGCTTGCCATCTTCTCTTATATACTTATTGATAATTGCTAAGGCTTCGGTGCGAACAACAATCCTTGTTTTGCTTGCGCCTTTTTGTGTGCTGGCTACTTTCTTTCGTGTATATGCTATTTCATTTCCATGAAAGTTGATTTGTATTATGTCTGCAAAGTTTGCTCCGCCCAGATAAAAACTAAGTAGAAACATATCTTTAGCGAATGTCAGCCTCTTGCTGTGCGAAACATCACCATTTACTATTTTTCTTATTGATTCAACCGACAGGTCTAAATCTCTTGGTTCTGCCGTTGGAATTTGAGTATAAGCGAACGGGTGAATATCATAGCGGACGAGGCCATTTTTAATAGCCTCATTAATTCGGGCTTTTATATGGCAGAGTCTTATTTGTCTTCCTCCATCGGTGTGTCCGTCAATCTTCATCCATCTGTCGAAATGTTCTATTGTTAGATGGTTCATTATAATAAGAGGAACACTGCCTTCTGCTTTTTCAAATAACTTTAATGTGTCTTCCTGCATCTTGGCATAGCTATCTCTACCTTCTTCTCGCATCTCTTTAATACGTGCTCTAAAAAACTCATTGAATGTACGAACATCAGGGATAATCTTGTCAAGTTGAGTGAGTGCAGCTTTTAATTGACTCGCTGTGTAGTATTCATAGTTGTCTATGTATTGTAACCGATCCTTATACCTTTTTAATTCGTATAGAAGACGCTTATTCATTATTGCAGCTTGGTTATGCGCAACGACTTTGCCGTTGTACCATTGCGCTACGTCATCTAGTTCGTATTCCGTTTTTATATACGATTTATCGTTCTTGACGGAAATACGGATAAAAACTGGGAATTTTCTAGCCGATGTAGGCTTAGAAGGGAGGATTGTTAATGCTAATGTTGCCATAATTATAGTTTTTGAGACACTGTTTGAGACACTGTTGGTGTCCTGCGGGTAGAAAATTGCGTCTTTTTTTATAGCTGACAGTCGCTTTTATGGAAGTGTAAAAAGCTGATTATTAATTGAATATAATCAGCTTTTTCAAGAGCCGCTAGCCAGACTTGAACTGGCGACCTACGCGTTACGAATGCGTTGCTCTACCAACTGAGCTATAGCGGCGGTTTGTTTCTCGTTTACGGCGTGCAAAATTACAGCTTTATTTGAGAAAACAAAAGGATTCTGAATATTTTTTGAGCTTTAATTTAAAATCTTCCTTTACCATAACTCTTTGCATAAAGTAACGGTAGTTTAACTTTCGAACATTCTGCTGCGTGCCAGCATACACGCGCCTACAATACCTGCTTTATCCTTCAATTTGGATGTAATGATGGCAGAGTCTTTGTTGACCAGATTGAGTGAATACTTACGTACCGCTGTTTTGATGGGTTGGGTGATATAATCTCCCGTTAAAGATAAAGTTCCGCCTATAATGACCAGTTCCGGATTGAAGATATTGATTAATCCTGCAATTTGTTTTCCCAGCTTTTGCCCTATTTCTTCAACAATTTCAATACAAAGCAGATCTTCCTTGTTGACGGCTGTGATGATTTCGTCAAGCGTGATGGGGTCTTCTTCACCGGATATTCGGGTGGAAAGAATAGAGCTTTCTCCGCTTTTAATACGCTCCAAAAGAATGCGATGAAGGGCAGAGCCGGATGCTTCTGTTTCTAGACACCCTTTTTTGCCGCAATGGCAGATGATTTCATTGTCGTATGCATTGACGTGACCGAACTCTCCCGAGAAACCGGATTTTCCTGTGTAGACTTTGCCGTCGATAATGATTCCGATGCCGACTCCCCAGCTGACGTTGACGAAAATAATATCTTTTTCTCCTTTTACACACCCTTGCATATATTCTCCGTAAGTCATGGCACGGGTGTCGTTGTCGATGGTTACTTTATGACCCAGCTTTTCCGATAGGACATCCGCCAACGGGCGTTCCTCAAAATTGAACTGGCTAAAACTATATCCGGATTCCGGATTTACTCGTCCCGATACATTTACATTGATATTTAAGATCTTCTCCTTATTAATAGGGAGCTTTTTGATGAAGTTGAGAATGAGTTTGCACAACTCGTTCATCCCTTCTATCGAATTCTCAAATTTATAGGGGATATTCATTTTTAGCTCTACCATATCACCTTTAAAATTGATCAGTCCGATATTGACTGCAAATCTTTTGATGTCTACACCTATAAAATAACCGGATTCCGGATTTAGTCCATAGAGATTCGGGTGGCGTCCACCGCTGGTTTCCAGTTTTCCGTAATCATTGATATATCCGTCCTCACACATTTCACCGATAAACTTGGTGACTGTGGGCACGCTTAGATCTAGTTCTTTTGAAAGATCGGGAATAGTGGAACTACCATTATATATATAATGTGTAATGATCCTCTTTTTAACGAGGGCATTTTTAGAGCCCATTTCTATTTCTTTCAAGAATTGTTGGTTCATACGTCTCTTATATTTTGTAATATCTACAAAGATAATTAATTTTTTTATTAACTAATAAGGTTCTTGACGAAAAAATTAGAATTGAATCTGAGATGATGCTGTGCTGATTCCTTATAGAAAGTGAATTCTCTCATTGATAGTTATTTGAAATCTTCTTATATAATAAGGTAATAAGGGTACTGGTATCTGAATAGCTTCATATTTATAGTCTTATTAATGAATAAAGAAGCAAAAATCAACTTTATTAATAAAATATTTTATTATCTATTGTTTATTTAATAAATATAGCTATATTTGTACCGTGATATTAATTAAGATGTACCGTAACCAAATCGTATTATGATGAAAAACTTATTCCAAATACTCTGTGGGCTGTTTCTGGTAGTATCATACTCTTCTTGTATGCACTCAGAGGAAGATAAGGTAGATGTACTTATTATAGGTGGAGGTGCCAGTGGTGTAACATCCGGCATCCAGTCTGCTCGTATGGGAGCCAATACACTGATTCTCGAAGAAAGCACCTGGCTGGGTGGGATGCTGACTTCTGCCGGTGTGAGTGCTGTGGATGGAAATTACAGATTGCCTGCCGGACTTTGGGGAGAATTTAAGAATAGATTGTCTGATTATTATGGCGGGCTGGATTCTTTGAAGACGGGTTGGGTAAGTAACGTATTGTTTGAACCGTCAGTTGGAAATAAGATTCTTCACGAAATGGTAGCGGCGGAAAATAATCTAAAAGTCTGGAAACAGGCTTGCCTTGAAGAAGTAAAAAGGACGGGAGATGAGTGGGTCGCTAAAGTGAAGGTGGAAGGACAAGGTGTGAAAACGGTTCGGGCGAAGGTCATGATTGATGCCACCGAACTGGGTGATGTGGCAAAAATGTGTGGAGTGAAGTACGATATTGGTATGGAAAGCAGAGATGACACGCACGAGGATATTGCTCCGGAAAAGAAGAATAATATTGTGCAGGATATTACCTATGTTGCCATATTAAAAGATTATGGTAAGGATGTGACTATTCCGGAACCTGAAGGATACGATCCTAAAGAATTTGCCTGTGCCTGTGCCAGTCCGGTATGCATAACTCCTAAAGAGCCGGATCGCGTCTGGTCTAAAGATATGATGATTACCTACGGGCGGTTGCCGAATCATAAATATATGATTAATTGGCCGATAGAAGGTAATGATTATTATATTAATCTGATTGAAATGACTCCGGAAGAACGCGTGAAAGCATTGGAATATGCGAAACATTATACGATGTGTTTTGTTTACTTCCTGCAACATGAACTGGGGTATAATACACTTGGATTGGCGGATGATGAATATCCGACAGAGGATAAGTTACCTTTTATCCCTTATCATAGAGAGTCCAGAAGAATTCACGGATTAGTCCGCTTTAACTTGAATCATGCACTCAATCCATATACACAGGATGAAAAGCTGTACCGTACTTGTATTGCTGTGGGTGATTATCCGGTAGATCATCACCATACCCGCTATCATGGTTATGAAGAGTTGCCTAATCTGTATTTTCATCCGATCCCTTCGTATGGGTTGCCGTTAGGTACATTGATTCCTCAGGAGGTAGACGGGCTGATTGTTGCAGAGAAATCTATTTCCGTATCGAATATTATGAATGGAACGACTCGTTTGCAACCGGTTGTACTGCAGATCGGTCAGGCGGCAGGAGCTTTGGCTGCACTTGCTGTGAAGAATAATCAGAAGATAAGTGATGTTTCTGTTCGTGATGTTCAGAATGCTATTTTGGATGCTAAAGGATATTTGCTTCCTTATCTGGATGTCCCTGTCTCGGATGTGAAGTTTGCTTCTTATCAGCGGATTGGTTCTACGGGGATTCTCAAAGGAGTCGGTAAGAATGTGGACTGGTCCAATCAGACTTGGTTGAGAGCGGATACGGTATTGCTGGCGTCAGAACTGGATGGTCTGTTTGAAGTGTATCCGGCTGCCAAAGATGAATTCAAAAAAACAGGAGCGGATAAATTAAGTATTGAGGAGGCAGTTCAACTTGTTCAGAAGATAGCAGAAACGGAAAAACTACATACTACTGTTGATCCGCAAGCGCTTTGGAAAGCATACGGAATGCAAGAACCGGATTTGAAACGGAATATTTTGAGAGGGGAGATGGCTGTAATGATTGATCAGGTATTGGATCCTTTCAATAAAAAACAGATCGATATCACTGGTAAGTATATTCAATAGGTTAACATATATCCAAGTAAAAACAAAAAAATAAAACTATGGAAACTAATAATCGTAGAGATTTCTTAAAGAAGGCAGCTTTGGCCGGAGCTTCCGCTTTGGTTGCCCCTTCATTATTTGCAGCTGACGGAGAGGGGAGAGGGGAACTCTCCCCGAAGATCAAGGCTGGCGATTTGGAAAGCAAATTGATTGTTCCCAAAAATAATGGCTTAAAAATTACAGGAACTTTTTTGGATGAAATATCTCATGATATTCCTCATCAGAACTGGGGTGAGAAAGAATGGGATCTGGATTTTCAGCATATGAAAAGAATCGGTATCGATACAGTGATTATGATTCGTTCCGGTTATCGTAAGTTTATGACTTACCCTTCACCTTATTTGCTGAAAAAAGGATGTTATATGCCGTCGGTTGATTTGGTAGATATGTATTTGCGTCTGGCGGAGAAGTATAACATGAAATTTTATTTTGGTTTGTATGATTCAGGACGGTATTGGGATACAGGTGATTTAAGTTGGGAGATTGAGGATAACAAGTATGTGATTGATGAGGTTTGGAAGATGTACGGAGAGAAGTATAAAAGTTTTGGAGGCTGGTACATCAGCGGCGAGATTAGCCGTGCCACGAAAGGGGCTATTGATGCTTTCCGTGCTATGGGAAAGCAATGTAAAGATGTATCGAACGGACTCCCGACTTTTATCTCTCCGTGGATTGATGGCAAAAAGGCTATTATGGGAACAGGGAAACTGACAAGAGAAGATGCGGTTTCTGTACAACAACACGAAAAAGAATGGAATGAAATTTTTGATGGAATTCATGAAGTGGTAGATGCTTGTGCTTTTCAGGATGGACATATCGATTATGATGAGTTGGATGCGTTCTTTACTGTAAATAAAAAATTAGCAGATAAGTATGGTATGCAATGCTGGACCAACGCCGAGTCTTTTGACCGTGATATGCCTATCCGTTTTCTACCCATTAAATTTGATAAGCTCCGGATGAAGCTGGAAGCTGCCAAACGTGCAGGGTATGATAAGGCTATTACTTTCGAATTTTCTCATTTTATGAGTCCTCAATCTGCCTACTTGCAGGCCGGACATTTATATGATAGATACAGAGAATATTTTGAAATCAAATGAGTGATATGAAGTCTACAATTAACTTTGGCTATCTTATTTTCCTTTCTGTTGTAGCAGCTTTGGGAGGATTTTTGTTCGGATATGATACTGCTGTTATATCCGGAACAATCGCTCAGGTTACTCAACTTTTTCAACTGGATACGTTGCAACAGGGGTGGTATGTGGGATGTGCTTTAATAGGTTCTATCGTCGGTGTTCTTTTTGCCGGTATCCTGAGTGATAAGCTGGGACGAAAAATGACGATGATTATTTCAGCGACTCTGTTTTCTACATCGGCTTTAGGTTGTGCGATCTCCGCAGACTTCACCCAATTGGTAGTCTATCGTATTATTGGTGGAGTTGGTATTGGTGTTGTGTCGATTGTTTCTCCTTTGTATATATCTGAAGTGGCTGTGGCACAATATAGAGGGCGTTTGGTATCTTTATATCAATTGGCTGTGACAGTTGGATTTTTAGGAGCTTATTTGATTAACTATCAATTGCTGGCTTATGCTGAAAGTGGTAATCAGTTAAGTATGGACTGGTTGAATAAGATATTTGTTACTGAAGTCTGGCGAGGAATGTTGGGAATGGAAACATTGCCGGCTGTGTTATTCTTCATCATTATCTTCTTTATTCCGGAGAGTCCTCGTTGGCTGATCGTAAGAGGTAAAGAAGAAAAAGCTGTCAATATATTAGAAAGGATATATAATTCAGTTTCAGAGGCTGCAAGTCAATTAAAAGAAACGAAATCTGTATTGACGTCTGAAACAAAATCTGAATGGGCTATGTTAATGAAACCCGAAATTTTTAAAGCGGTCATCATTGGTGTATGCATTGCTATTTTGGGACAGTTCATGGGTGTAAATGCTGTACTTTATTATGGCCCTTCCATTTTCGAAAACGCAGGACTTTCAGGAGGAGATTCTTTGTTTTACCAAGTTCTCGTAGGACTAGTCAACACTCTGACCACCGTTCTTGCTCTTG
>OKVF01001949.1_pt1 | contig 13349 bp, 7 predicted proteins | sample 1604831 | NCBI WGS metagenome assembly OKVF01 (sample SAMN01760980, study PRJEB22395) | human gut metagenome
TGGCTCAGCCGTTGGGGAACTGCCCGGGTATCTCTTGGTGTGGATGAAGATTTCAGCCTTAAAAGCTCGTCATTTGAATTTCTCCATCCCTGGTACGAAACGCCGGATAACCTGGTCTTCAGCCAGCACACACTTCATCGTACGGATGATCGCACTCAAACCAACCACGGTATCGGCTGGCGTTATTTCACACCGAGCTGGATGTCTGGCGTCAATATGTTTATCGATCATGACCTGACCCGCTATCACACCCGAACCGGGATGGGCGTTGAATACTGGCGCGATTACCTGAAACTGAGCGGCAACGGTTATCTGCGCCTCAGTAACTGGCGTAGTGCACCGGAACTCGACAATGACTATGAAGCACGTCCGGCGAACGGTTGGGATCTTCGCGCCGAAGGCTGGTTGCCAGCCTGGCCACAGCTGGGCGGCAAGCTGGTCTATGAACAATATTATGGCGATGAAGTGGCGCTGTTTGGTAAAGACGAGCGACAAAATGATCCTCACGCGATTACCGCAGGTTTGAGTTACACCCCCGTTCCCCTGATCTCCTTTAGTGCCGAGCAACGGCAGGGCAAACAGGGAGAAAACGACACCCGAATTGGTATGGAGTTGACGTTGCAACCCGGTCATTCACTGCAAAAACAGCTCGATCCGGCTGAAGTTGCAGCACGACGCAGCCTTGTGGGCAGTCGCTATGACCTGGTCGATCGTAATAACAATATTGTCCTTGAATATCGCAAGAAAGAGCTGGTGCGGCTGACGCTGACCGATCCGTTGAAAGGCAAGCCGGGTGAGGTTAAATCGCTGGTTTCTTCCTTACAAACCAAATATGCGCTGAAAGGTTATGACATTGAAGCCGCCTCCCTGCAATCAGCGGGCGGAAAAGTAGCAGTTTCCGGCAAGGATATTCAGGTCACTATTCCTCCCTACCGATTCACGGCAATGCCTGAAACCGACAACACTTACCCGATAGCGGTTACAGCGGAAGATTCGAAAGGAAATTTCTCCCGGCGTGAAGAAAGTATGGTGGTCGTGGAAAAACCCACACTAAGCCTCGCCGATTCAACGCTTTCTGTCGATCTGCAAATCCTGCTTGCTGATGGAAAATCAACCTCAACGCTGACCTATACCGCGCGAGATTCCAGCGGCAAGCCGATCCCCGGTATGACGTTAAAAACACAGGCAAAAGGTTTGCAGGATTTCGCCTTAAGCGAATGGAAAGACAACGGTAACGGAACCTATACCCAAATAGTTACCGCCGGGAAGACGTCTGGCGCGTTATCGCTGATGCCGCAATTTAACGGCGATGATATCGCTAAGACGCCAGCGCTGATTGCTATCGTGGCGAATACAGCATCCCGCGCTGACTCCACGATTGAGACAGACCAGGATAATTACGTCGCGGGTAAGCCGATAGTCGTTAAAGTGACCCTGAGAGATGATAACGGCAACGGGGTTACCGGAAGAAAAGAACTTCTTAAACAAGCCGTTAAAGTAGACAACACGAAGGCAGATGCCGTTAGTGCCTGGACGGAAGAAAGTGAGGGAATTTACAAAGCAAGCTATACGGCCCATCTCATTGGCGACAAATTAACGGCCCAGCTGACGATGCCCGGCTGGCAAACCAAACATTCGGATGCGTTCAGTATTGTGGGTGATAAAGATACCGCCAAAATCGCTGCGATGCAGATCACCGCGAATAACGCAGTTGCCAGACGCGATCACAATACCGTCGCTGTGACGGTCAGGGATGTGCATCAAAATTTACTGCAGGGACAAAATGTTACCTTCACGGTCGTGAATGGTGCGGCGGTTTTTGCCGATCCAAATGGCGGTATTGTGACGACAGATAAAGACGGGATTGCCAGCGTTAACCTTGCCAGTGACCAGGCGGTAAATAGTCTTATCAAGGCCGAGACCAATGGCAGTAGTCAGTCTGTGGAAGTGAGCTTTATTACTGGCGATATCTCTCAGCTGACTTCCACCATCAAGACAGACGATGTGTCATACACCGCGGGTGGCAAGATAAAAGTGTCAGTTACCCTTATGGATGAGCAGAAAAACCTGGTGAAAGGGATGGCTTCGCTGCTGGCGGGTAGCGGTGTGGTTGAGGTGAGCGGTACAGATAAAAATGAAACGGGTAACTGGAGCGAAGAGTCTGATGGCGTTTACACCACCACCCGAACCGCGAAGATTGCTGGCGATCGCCATTACGCCACGCTGAAACTATCGACATGGAGTAGCGCGCAGCAATCTGATGCGTATGCCATACGCGAAAGCGGAGCTGTGTTGGCTTATTCCTCCATCGTTACCGACAAAACGGCCTACACCGCGGGCGGCGCGATAAAAGTTACGGTAACACTCAAGGATAGCTATGAAAACCTGGTCGGGGGGCAACGAGACGCTATCAACCAGGCTATCCAGCTGCCAAATACAAAAGCGGAAAGCATCGCCTGGAATGAAGATCAAAAAGGAATTTATACCGCAACGTATACCGCCTTACTCCCTGGCACCGGTTTAAAAGCACAGCTACAGATGTCCGGCTGGGCGAGCGCTTTGTCTTCAAATGATTACAGTATTAGTGGCGATGCCGCCAGCGCACAAATTGTCGCGATGCAAGTGACAACGGGTAACCCGGATGTGCTGGCGAATGGCAGCGATCGACATACGGTGAATGTCCGGGTGGAAGATCAGTTTGGCAATGTGCTGCCGGAGCAGACCGTCACCTTTACGGTGACGAAGGGGGCGGCTGTATTTGCCAATGCAGGGCAGAGCGCAGATATCAGGACGGATGCGCATGGCATGGCAGAAGCAGTCAGAGCCGGGATGTGACATTTATCGCCGATGTCAGGACGGCGCAGATCGCGGATCTGGTGGTCATTAAGGATGGTTCAGAGGCGGACGGTTCGACGGCGAACACGCTGCGGGCGAGGGTGACCGATGCGTTCGGTAATACGCTTGCCGGGCAGACGGTGAGCGTGTTGGGAGGCAACGGCGCAACGACTGCCCCGACGGTGACCACTCAGCCGGATGGCACGGTGGAAATCTCTGTCACCAGCCAGACCGCCGGAACCAGTGTGGTCACCGCCAGCATCAACAACAGCAGCCAGAGCCAGAACGTCACCTTTGTACCGGGTGATGCATCGCAGCTCACTTCAACCGTTGAAACAAATAAGTCGAACTATACGGTTGGAGAGACAATCACCATCACGGTAACGCTCCGGGATGCGTTCGATAATCTGGTAACCGGTGCAGCTTCACAGTTAGCCGCTAATGGTGTGCTGACGGTGGCTGGCACCGACCCGTCAGAAACGGGAAGCTGGGTTGAATCAGGTGGCGTGTATACCACAACCCGAATGGCGACGATTGCCAGTACCAATCAGCACGCCAACCTGCAATTGCAGTCGTGGAGTGATGGCGTAACGTCAGATCGCTATGACATACAGTCCGGTTCTCCGGCGCAAGCCACATCAACTATCGCCACGGATAAAAACGCATACACCGCTGGCGAGACCATAACCGTCGCCGTGACGCTGAAAGACGCGCACGGTAACCTGGTTGAAGGGGGCGAGTCCTTACTGTCTGGTGATAACGTAATAGTGGAAGGAGCCGTACGTTCAGGAGGATGGTCTGAAAACGCCGGTGTTTATACTGCTACATGGTCGGCGCAAATGGCGGGAGACTCTCACCACGCGACGCTGAAGTTGTCTGAGTGGGGCAGCAGTAAACAATCAGAGAGTTATTCCATCCACAGCGGTGCTCCGGTGCAGGCAAATTCTGCTATCAGGACAGATAAATCGGCATATATCGCCGGGGAGCCATTAACCGTCACAGTAACGTTACGGGATGAGTTTGGTAACCCTGCTTTCGGGCTGACATCAGAAGTCATCGAGTCTTATATTGATAGTTTCGCGGTAGGCGGCGCAACTCCCGATTCTATGCAGTGGGTCGAGCAGAATAATGGTGAATATACCATTGTCTGGACAGCATGGGTTGCCGAGGAAAATCTGGTTGCCAGTCTGAAATTAAAAACATGGGCAGCGGAGATTAAGTCCTCATTATATGGAATACAACCAGGTGCAGCGGCAAAAACTCAATCAACGATTGTCGCGGACAAAACGATATATATCGCTGGGGATAGCATAACGGTGACCGTTGTTCTTAAAGATGCCCAGGGTAACTTTATTACTGATGGTGTTGTTCAGCTTAATGAGGAAAACGTACAAGTCAGGAATGCGGATCCTATCCAGGGCAATAATTGGGTTTACAACGGCAATGGGCAATATCAAAGACAGTATATGGCACATTTTGCGGAAGCGAATTTGAATGCGCAACTGAAGATGGCTGGTTGGAGCGATGCCAATTATTCAAACAATTATACTATCAAACCAGGTGAAGTGAGTCCGCTTGGTTCACAGCTTCGTATACGAGAAGTTTTAGTAGTGGAAGGGGCGGATTTACCTGTCAGTGCTTTATTAGTTGATGATTTTGGAAATCCGGTGGATAACGGTCTGGATTTGCTGGATGATGCAGTGTACTTACAAAATGTAGAAAAGAAAGAAGGGGAAAAATGGAGATATGTGGGTGATGGCATATATGAACGTACATATATGGCCTACCAAGAAGGAGAAAATTTAACTTCATTTATGGAGATTAAAGGTTGGCGTATATACGGGCAACCATCCTATACCATCCTTCCTTTTGTGGAAGTCGAGTCGCTGAGTGTTAATGGTGTAAAATTCAGGGCGACAGATGGTTTTCCAGAAACAGGGTTTGATGGTGCAAAATTCACGCTGTTACTAACCCATAATATGAAAAATACGGATTATAATTGGACGGCTGGGATTTATGGAATTAATGTTGATAGTAATGGAGAAGTAACATTATCTGTGCTGATAAGAAGTGAAGTTACTATTACTGGGAAACCCAAGAATGGTAAAGGGAATGATGTTGTATTTAAATTCAAGATTAAAAAATGGTTTACTAGTTTAGGTGCTAGCAGTAGTAATACCTGGGATATCATAAATACTTCATGTAGCTATGGTCAAATGCCGTCATCTTTAGAATTAGCGCAGCGGCCAAGCGGTGGGGTAGTACCGCGAAAAGTAGGTACGTTGTGGGGCGAATATGGTAATTTAAAAACGTATGGGAACGCTTTTAGCAGTACGGATTATTGGACAAGTACTCAGCTCATGGGAGTACACGAGAAATTTAATCCTGAAACTGGTATATCAGAGCTTGGGACAGGAAAGTCTTCTGGCTTGTGCGTAGAGTATTATTAACGAAGTAATCACTAGATTGCCCTGCTTCAGCAGGGCAATTTATATTCGTTATTACGCAGAAGTACGCATCACACCAATAGTATTAAATTCGTTTTTCACACTGAGCAAACGGGGGTCATGAAGCAAAACATTTGACCATAAATCATTCTCTTTAATTAATTGTTGCCAGCGCTTTTCATATTCTTTTTTACCATACACAGTGTAAATTAACGGCAAAATAACACCATTGATTTTGTTGGTGCTAATATTTGCCAGTAACTTCATAATGTCATTTTTTATAGATGCGCCATAGATCAGAAACTTCGTATAAAGCGAGTTAACACAGGTGTAATCAAGACCATGTTCAGGCTCAAGTTTAAGCAATAAACTTTTGGCTTTATCATTATGTCCTTTCAGTGCCATGAACATAGCCAGAATAGAGGTAATAATTGGATTGTTACAGGTGTTTTGACTGTTAAGATTTAATGCAAAAGATATCGCGTTATCGAGGGGGGATGTGTAATAAAGTATAATTAATTTAAGAATGCTTATACCCATTTTATTGGGTTCAAGAGCAATGCTTTTTTCTATTAGATTAAATGCTCTTGCAAGGTCACCGTTCAAAAAACATAGCAGAGACTGATAATAATAAACGTCTGGCGAATTAGGTTTGAGTAAATGTGCTTGCTTAAATAGCACATTAGACACTGAATGTTCATCTTTTAGCCCACTGATTAAACCCAGTAAACCCAATGCCTGAGAATTTGAAGGGTTAATTTCAAGAGCCTTTTCAATGGAGGTTACTGCCGTAGTTATTGCTTGTTTTTGTTCACTGAGTCCAAGGAGGGCTAATGATATATGGCATTCCGCCAGGCAACAGTAGGGCAAGGTATTTTGCGGTTGCGTACTTACACAATCTCTAAATATTACTAATGCTCGTTTCAAACTCTCTGGTGTATAACGGTACATTTCCATTCTGCCATTCATATACATAACAGCAGAATCCAGAGATGGCATTTGTTGTGTATTAATAGATTTAAAATTAATGTTGGGTATTTTTTCAATAAGAATATTAATTACTTGTGATAATAATACGGAAAGAGGATTATCGGGATTGAAATCAATGCTTTGATGATCAATCAATTTATGTGTTCTGGCATGAATTAACTCAATAAATAAACGCCAGTTTTTACCATAGTGAACGACCTGACCCATAATATAATATTCTGGACCTGTTTTATTGATAAACTGATGGATAGTGGAGAAATCACTGGCCTCATTTGTTACCGAAGCGGGTAAAATATCTAAACCACAAAAAGCATATTTTGAAAGGCCCTGGACAAGTTCGTAATGGAGTTTTAGAACATTGATCGAACCTTCGGTACGAAAGGGAAAAACGGCAAGAGTGGTGGTCGACTTTACCGGTTCATTATCGGTCACAATCACAATAGGTACAGTAAAACGGTATCCACGACCATAGACCGTTTCGATATACTTACACTGTTTATTCTCATGCAAAAGTTTGCGCAATGCATAAATACATCGTGTTAGAGATTCATCACTGGCAACACTCGCGCTCCAGACCTTATCGATAATCTCTTCTTTGCTAACAATTTCACCGTCAGCATTAAGTAATAGAATGATAACGCCAAGTTCTTTCGGTGGAATATGATATTCTTTGTTTTTGAATAATAATATTCCATTGTTTTTTAATACAAAGTCGCCAAATATATATTGTTGTGTAGTATTTTTTCCATGTTGCAGTTGCATAGAACGCTCCTTCCGTTTTCTCTATTCATAGTATTAATTTGATCAATATAAAATAAAGTATTGGCAGAATTGCTCTATCAAAAAACGCTCATTTTGTAAGATTGTGATGAGGAAATGAATGAAAGGTGATGCTTAATAATATAAAGCGCTGGTCCCATTTTTCGGGACCAGATAGTGGATGATAATTGTGGGTGTTACTTAATCAGAAACGTAAATAATCCTTCGCTGAATCAAACAATGCAGTAATGGTTGACGATAATAATTTGATAATCGTATCGTAGGTGGAGTTGGCTGTACTGTATTTAGTCGTGATAACCTGCACGTCGGTTTTCATGTTTTCTGCCTGGCCGTTATAACCCGCCAGCCATGCCTGGTATTCAGCCGTGCTTATTTCGTAGCCGGTGAATTCTTTAGATATATTTTTTTCCTTCCCTTTATCGTCCCTGTGTACCATTGAGTCTGAAGACTGACTCATACTGTCAATAATCTGAGGGTTGGGAATAATAACATACAGACCGCTACCTTGCGGTTCAACTTCGACAATCGGAGAAGGTGTGCGGTGTTTGGGATCGGGTGGAATTACCGGAAGACCTAAAGCGGCGCACCATTTTTCTGCTTCTTCCAGTGGAACACCAATTTTGTCAGCTGGTGCCGGAGGGTATAAAACATAGTCTGGATTGTAATGATAGTGGAAATCACCATTAGGATATTTATCGATATAATAAAAATGCATCAAGGCCTTTTGAAATGCATTGACATCAAAAACTATCGCATCGCCTTTTTTATTAGAGTGAGTCCACTTTCCCATATTGCTTTGGATATGTTCACTGAAGTCCTGCCAGTATGCGCTCATTATCTCAACGCTATTTGCATAGATTTCGAGGTAGTCGCTACCGAGCACACTCATCAAATCAGCAATATCACTGCATATATATTTATCACTTTTAAATTCGCTTGAACTACTGGCAGTTAAAGTACTGCTGGTTTCTGAACTTCTCACTTCAGGTGCAGAACTCTCTAAAGAAGCGATAGCGTGAGTTAAGGTTCCTTTGGTCGTTGCCATTGCAATTGACCCGGTTGTGTTGTCAGCAACGTTAGCCAGGGTTTTTCTCACAGAGTTATGCAGGGTCAATATTTTAGCGGGATCCTTTAACTTTCCGTCAATAGTATTAACATTTTCTGTAAGCTGCAGAACGTTTTTTATCAGCAAATAACTTTCGTGTAAGAGCGCGGATCCTTTCTCTGACAGGTTCTCAGTTGGAAAATTTCTGAGCATGTTTTTAACGAAGTTAAGTTGTATGTCGTGCTGGCATTTCCAGTCTTCATTTCGCGGGCTACATTCACTGACTAAAGTTGATAGTTTCTCAACATCTTTCTTGAGCATAGCGCCAATATTATTATCCTTACTGGCGCTGTTATGAAAATTACCCTCGCTTTCGCTGTTTCCCAGTTGATGAGGCTCCTCACTTTGCGAGGATGCCTCTTTGAGAGGAATGTTTGCATTCTGCTGACGTAGAATATCTATATTTAAATTATTATCTTTATTAATCATGAGTCATTCCTCCTTAAATATAATTAACTATTATTGCAATTATTTATGAGCGAATGCCTTGATCGATAGCGCTATCAGTATCAATAATGGTTTGTATTATTTGCTGTAATAAATTAAGTGCCTGATCTCTTCCTTGAACATCACGACTAATTTGATCCAGATAGCTACTCATAACTGAATGCATAACATTTTTAGCCTGTTCAACAATGTCTTTTTCTGCATGAGTAGTGCTTTCTAGATATCTAGATGTTGCTCGAATTGATTCATTGCTAAGCTGTGAAAGTACATCTGCTTTACCTATAGTAAAATATTTATTATACCTATTGTTATGTTTTGTGCTAATTTTCTCGTTTGTATCTCTAATCTTTTCTAGAGTAGCTTCTTTTTCTTTATCATATGATTTCAGCGCCTCTTCTTTTTCTTTTTCATTAAGATTCGTATCTTTCGTTGTATTTTTTATTTTTTCATCTATTTGTTTGAGAGAAGCTTGTTGCTCTATAACTTCCCTTTTTGACGCGCGCTGTGCATTATCATCAGTTCTTTCGATAGTATGCTCTTGGTCAGGTGTAAGGGTTACCATCTTTTTGGGATGGCTTCTGTAATTTGCTACGGCAGATGCCGAGGCCCCGACTGCGCCAACTCCTGACCCGATAATAACACCTATCGAACTTGCTGCTGTGGCGCGTTCGGTTTCTTTTCTCTGATACTGGACAAGTTGTTCAAAAACATTGCTCATAATAGCCTCAGACATAGCTGAGGCTTTATACATTGATGTGAATACCCTTAAAAATTCCTCCATAACAGCTTGTTGTCGCATGGTCAAATTATCTAGCATATCAAGGATATTAAATTTAGATATTTTAATAGTGGTCTGCTCTGTAGAACTGCTTGATTGACTGGATGTAATTGTAGGTTTGTTAAGGTCACCCCTCAAATTATCTAGCGTATTCCTTGAATAATTAAGATTATCCAATAGTTTTACTCTTAGTTCCGGACAGACTTCTCTGTCTGTATTTTTTAATATTATAAACTGAGAGCTTATGTCATGCTTAATATCTTTAAGGTTATAGTATTGCACAATTTTATTATCATTTGGTATGTTGTTTTCTTTACTATAATCTCTATCAAAGATTGTTTTATCGAGATTGTTAATATTATGTGTGCTGGTCGCATTTTTAATTTCATAGGTGGCCATGTTAGAACCCTCTTATACGATAGAATGGGAAGCAAATTTTAAGGTTTCAGTTCGGTGTTGTAATACTCTTACCATCTGACTTACCTCTTGTTCGACGGTTTTATCCACCCTTTGCAATACTGAAAGCATTTGTTCACGCGTTTTTGATAGATTACTCATGTCCTGTTGTAAAATTGCCATGTCGGCAGAGTTTTCAGCAACACAATAATTCATTATCGATGTTGCTGTTTCACAGATAGCTAAGCCTATTTTCTCCAGAGCATTACTTATCTTGGCAATCAACTTCAAAACTACGACTGATGTTTGTATCATGCTGCATACTCTGTTTAATACCTTTATAATATTTTTTGAAACGGATTTAATAATAGATTCAATGGTTGATTTTATAGTGCTTGTTATTTCTTTGGTGACTTCTTCTGCGGCTGTTTTTGATAATGCAGAAACAACGGCCCCTATTGCTACAGAACATATTACAGCTGCACCAATCATTACTGTCGCCATGACAATAGAAGCGGCTGCACTTGCGTAAATACTTTTAACCAGTTCAATCGTATCTTGATCGACACCAATAACGTCCAGAAGCGCGGTGATTGCGAGCAGAGTGGGATCAACTGTTTTAATAGCAGCCGAAAGACCTTCTACAACTTTCCCTAAAATCCAGCCGGTAGCCGTGGTGCCCAGAGCGATTTGACAAGTGATATCTACACCTAATACTACTGCGCCCGCTATTCCTCCAATAAGTGCCAATGCACCCGCAATACTTGAACCACCACTTGGAACTGCAGCAAGAAGACCAACAACAATTAAGATTGCGCTCATGGCAATGGTAGCTACAGTTACACACTCATTAACGATTTTTACAACTTTTGTCCATTTAGTATATTTACGCGCTGTTTCATTGAGTTTATTTTCCCTGACATGGTTAATCTCTTTCATTACCTCAGACTGATTTTTAATAGATTCGCAATTGGTATCACCAATAACTTCCATTACTGAGGTAATCAAAAGGATAAATGTGGCTGTCGCGTTTCTGTTTTTCTGGTTTTCCTGGGTCAGGCAAATATTGGTGGTAAAGTTATTAATCTGTTCTTGCTGTTGAATTTCGTCAAAAATTTCCATACTTTGGCCGATCGCAGCATCAGCATCCATAATGGCTGTATTTAACGATTTCTCAGCTAACGATTTTTTTTGTAATGACAGCGTGAGTGTTTTCTCAGCCGCATTTTTTTGCGTCAGCACTTTATTATATTGCGGATCGCCAGGTTGCAGTTGCGACAGCTCTTGATTCAATGCATTGACTTTTTTCTCCAGCGATTGCACCTTTTTATCGACCGCATTGTAATTATTATTGGCCTGATGCATGATGTCGTCGGCTTTTTGCGCGGAATCTAATGACGAGGAGTAAGCGTCACTTAATTCACGAAACTTATTATGTGCCATTTCGTGTCGAAGCAGGGTGCTGTCAAGGTTATTATGCAATCGTGTTGTAATATCCTGATCGGCAATGCCTGTTAGATTACCCAAAATCATCGTCAGGCGGGCATCGTTCGTCTTTGCTGTAGTGGCGTTGTCTGAATCTAAAACCTGCATTTCAGGCGGAGCAAGCATCGGTTTGTTTTCAAGACGAGCGCGAATATCATTATCAAGGGATTTCGGGTTTTTATTAAGCCGCATGGGATCAACTTGCGTTTTGCTGCTGTCCTGCAGTCTTTTTTCCGCATCGCTATACTGTGTGCGCAATGTTTCGCTGATTTGTTCAAACGTGATCGTTTGTCCCGTAATCGGTGCCGACATAATTCACCTCCTTTTTAAGCTATCATCGGGTGTAATTAATTCTTTTTTATTTAACTCATGGCAGATGTTTATTCCCATCTAAAATGGCATCAACGGGAAAGTAAGCAATGTGTTTATTGTTATTCTTCTCATTTATTTTATCGCTATGGTTATTTTTAAATCAACCGGGGCTTTCTCATGATATTTCCTGGTTAACTCTTCAGGCGTAAAAGAAGAGTTTTTTCCGTTTATGTTCATTTTGCCGACTCACTCTGTTTGAACTTCCTCTTCGGTATTGGCTGTCAAGAGTTCAAGATAAGCAGTAGCCATCTCTTTAATTTTTTCATTTTGGCTGTAGGTTACGACTGTATTAAATAACTCCGTGGCCATTTTAGTGTTTTTTAAGCCCATCTGGCACTGGCCCATGTAATAAACCAAAGAGAAATCGTTATCGGGAGATAGCATTAAACAGATATGATACATGTCGAATGCCTTTTGATAATCTTTCTTCAACTGACAGACGGCGGCATATCCTTTTAAATAGTTATAATTTTGGAAATCATAAATACAGAGAAATTTAAAAAAGAGTTCAGCTTCGTCAAGTCTTCCTTTTTCATAAAAGTTATAAGCGTAAGCATAAACGCCTTCAAGTGTATCCGGAGTAATGCCATGCAGCTCTGCAAGTGTTGCTCCCATACCTAGTGCACGTTCGAACTTACTGGCAATTTCTTTATTTTCTTCTAAATCCAGATTTGCGCTTTCCATCTCTACTCTCTCCTTTCGAACATTCTTTGTGCAGACTTCACCATTTTTTAGAGGGTGGTGATATCAAAATTCGCTCATTTTTATGCCCATCCGTTGGGCTTCCTTTTCTTCATTAAAAACAAGTATTGTTTCAATGAGATAAGATTTTCTATGTGATGAAATGAAAACAATGTAGAGGGAAATTCCTCCACAATCCTGATGAACGGGTGCAATTTTGATTGGAATTTGAAAAAGCAGGTGATTTACTGATGTGCGAGCGTACGTCAGCGGCTGCTGGCCTGAGCGCGGAGGTGTGCGAAATTCACATATCCGGGCATTCCACCTTACCCAGCGCTTCCCAGTAGTTATTCTGATTATTACGCTCCATCGCCACAATAGCTTCGCGGATATGTTGTTTGTTATTCTCATCAGACAACATTAATTTTTCCCACGCTTCGTCTGATAATGACGCCTGTGGCGTGCAAATTTTACGTAAATCTTGCAATACCGTGGTCTTTTCTTTTGCCGACTGTAGAGAACTGAATGGCGATTCGGCCTGAGAAATGGCTGAAAAAGTCAGGAATACGGTAATCATGAGTAGCATCGTTGGCTTCATAGCTGCAACCTTCTGCAAATGTGCATCGAATGAAGCATAAGTGTAGTTTGCTTTTGCCGCTCTCATCATGCTGTACGAAAGGTGTTTGCGTGGTCAGTAAGAAGTGCCAGTTTTATATACCTTTTTCTTCTATTCGATAGCTTTTCGTTTTTTAAATCGTAGTGATCTTGCCATTATAGTCAGTTAACGATTAAAAAAAGGATAAAAAAGTGAAACTGACAACACATCATCTACGGGTGGGGGCCTCATTATTGCTGGCAGGAATTCTGCTGGCAGGTTGCGACCAGAGCAACAGCGATGAAAAGCACATTAAAGTGGGCGTTATTAATGGCGCAGAACAAGATGTCGCGGAAGTCGCTAAAAAGGTGGCAAAAGAGAAGTATGGCCTCGATGTTGAACTGGTAGGATTTAGCGGTTCGTTGCTACCGAACGATG
>OKVF01001953.1_pt1 | contig 13335 bp, 8 predicted proteins | sample 1604831 | NCBI WGS metagenome assembly OKVF01 (sample SAMN01760980, study PRJEB22395) | human gut metagenome
AGCATGACGCGTGAACTGTAACAAATAAATAAAAATGCATAATTTTTTTTCTGTAAATTGTTCACTTTTTGAAAGAGATGTGCTATAATAACGACAAGTACTAAAAGATTACAGTTCCCCAAACGCCTATTCACAAGACTGCACTTATGTGCATTCACTGTTAGACAGTTCTATTTCACTTGATGACAGGCGCTTGGTGAACTGATAACACAACAATTAAAGAACAAAGGGGTGATTTTGTGGTTAGAAAGGAAATGATCGCCATGTTATTGGCGGGCGGACAGGGAAGCCGTCTTGGAGTTTTGACTTCAGAAGTAGCGAAGCCAGCTGTATCCTTCGGCGGGAAATACAGCATTATTGACTTCCCATTAAGTAACTGCATTAATTCAGGGGTGGATACAGTAGGTGTGTTAACACAGTATCAGCCACTTCGTTTGAATACCCATATCGGCATAGGTATTCCGTGGGATCTTGACCGTAATTATGGCGGAGTGACAGTACTATCTCCATATGAAGCAAACGAGAACAGTGATTGGTATACTGGTACTGCAAATGCAATTTACCAGAACATTCGTTATATCGACAGCTTTAATCCAGAGTATGTATTGATTTTAGGCGGTGATCATATTTATAAAATGGATTATCAAGTGATGCTTGATTATCATAAGGCAAACAATGCAGACGTTACGATGGCTGCTATGCCTGTTCCGATTGAGGAGGCAAGCCGTTTTGGCGTGCTGATCACAGATGATACAGGCCGGATCACTGATTTCGAAGAGAAGCCTGCACATCCAAGAAGCAATTTAGCTTCCATGGGTATTTACATATTTACATGGTCTGTGCTTCGTGAGGCATTGATCACAAATAAAGATATTCCAAACTGCGACTTTGGTATGCATGTCATTCCATATTGCCATAAGCGTGGTGACAGAGTATTCTGCTATGAATTTAATGGATATTGGAAGGATGTTGGAACACTTCATTCCTACTGGGAAGCAAATATGGAGCTGATTGATATCGTTCCTGTATTTAATCTGTATGAAGAGTTCTGGAAGATATATACTAAATCTGATAACCAGCCGCCGCAGTATATTGCAGATACGGCACAGATTGAGCGCTGTATCATAGGTGATGGCTCTGAAATCTATGGAAGAGTACGAAACTGCGTTATTGGACCAGAAGTTATTGTTGAAGAAGGTGCAGAAGTTTATGATTCCATTTTGATGCAGGGTGCTGTAATCAAGAAGGGAACAAAGATTTACAAGTCAATCATCGCACAGGATGCAGTTGTTGGAGAAAATTGTACGATTGGTGTCGGTGAGTATGCAGACAGCCAGTATAATAAGAAGGTTTACTGCTGTGATCTTGTAACCGTTGCAGAAGGCTCCGAAATTCCGGATGGCGTTACAATTGGAAAGAACGTAGCAATTGCCGGAAAGACCGCTATTGAAGATTATCCGGATGGAAATCTTGTAAGCGGCGGATACATCATCAAGGGAGGCGAGGAAGAATGAAAGCGATTGGTATAATTTTAGCCGGTGGAAACAACAAGAGAATGAAGGAGCTGTCATATAACCGTGCGATCGCTGCTATGCCAATGGTAGGAACCTATCGCAGCATTGATTTCGCGCTGAGCAACATGTCAAACTCCCGTATTCAGAAAGTAGCAGTTTTAACACAGTATAACACCGTATCCTTGAATGAGCATTTAAACTCTTCAAAGTGGTGGGATTTTGGAAGAAAGCAGGGCGGTTTATATGTATTCACCCCTACTATAACCGCTGAAAATAGTAACTGGTATCGGGGTACAGCCGATGCCCTGTATCAGAACCTGCATTTCCTCAAAGGAAGCCATGAACCATACGTGGTTCTGGCTTCTGGCGATGGAATTTATAAGCTGGATTATAATAAGATTCTGGAGTACCACATTCAAAAGCGTGCTGATATCACTGTTGTCTGCAAGGAAATGCCAGAGGGAGAGGATTTAAGCCGCTTTGGACAAGTGAAGGCAGATGATGACGGAAGAATCCGAGGCTACGAGGAAAAGCCAATGATTGAGACTTCCAGAAATGTTTCATGTGGTATCTATGTAATCAGAAGACGTCTTTTGATTGAGTTAATTGAGCGTGCAGCAGAGGAAGATAGATATGATCTGGTCAAGGATATTCTGATCCGTTATAAGGATATCAAGAGAATTTATGCATACCAGCTTGAAACATATTGGAACAACATCTCCTCAGTTGAGGCTTACTACAGAACAAATATGGATTTCTTAAAGAGAGATGTCCGCAGTTATTTCTTCAAGGAAGGCAACAGTGTATTCACAAAGGTAGATGATCTGCCGCCGGCAAAATATAATCCGGGTGCTAATATTTCAAACAGCCTGATCGCATGTGGAAGTATTGTAAACGGTACAGTTGAAAACTCTGTTGTATTCAAGAAGGCATATATTGGAAACAATTGTGTTATCAAAAATTCTATTATCATGAACGATGTTTATATCGGAGACAATGCAGTCATTGAAAACTGCATCGTAGAGAGCAGAGGAACCATCGAAGCAAATGCATGCTATAAGTCAGAGCCAGGTGATATTCGCATCGTTGTAGAGAAGAAAGACCGCTTCATCATTTGATAATACCAGGGGATCAAAGTCACAAGCGAATCATGCTTGCATGAGAAAGCTTGTGACCTTGGTTCCCGCCAAAAACATGAGGATTATATATTTATAAAAGAAGAATAAAAATTAGCTGCACAAAGGCGTGCAGAGGACGGAAAGGCAATACTGGGATGGAAATTACAGATGTGAGAGTGCGCAAAGTTGCACTGGATGGTAAGATGAGAGCAATCGTCTCTATTACGCTGGACAATGAATTTGTGGTTCACGATATCAAGGTGATCGAAGGAGAAAAGGGAGTATTTGTTGCGATGCCAAGCCGTAAATCGGCGACAGGAGAATACCGAGATATCGCACATCCCATTAACTCAGAGACAAGAGATTATGTGCAGAAGATTATTCTCGAGAAATACGAGGAGGCTTTGCAGGAAGCATAAACTCTGAATAACAATTCGAAAAAGATATGTGAATACTTATAAAAGAAAGACTGCCTTCGGGCAGTCTTTCTTTCTCTTGCAATTGTCGTCTTCATTCGGTATAATGTGGCTGAGGGAAAATGTAACGTAATTATTTTTGGAAAGGCGAGGTTTTAAAGTATGAAAAGGAGAAAAACAGCAGCGGGACTATTGGCGGCATCACTGCTAGTAGGAGCAGCGCCGGTGGTGACAAATGCGGCGCCAGTGAGAATTGTATCAACAAGCATAACAGAACAGTCTTCGTTAGGCTATCGTGTAAATGTAACATTTTCGGCAGATGCAGGTGTGAGCCGTGTTATGATGCCGACATGGACAGAGGCAAACGGACAGGATGACATTGTGTGGCATCAGGCAAGTGTTAGTGGTAATACTGCATCATTCTATGTTCCAGTCAGTGCCCATAAAGGAGAAAGCGGTGCATATATTACGCATATTTATGTATATGATAGACAGGGACAGTTTGCGCTAAAGGGCGAAAATGTAACAGTTCCAGCATCGACATCTGCGTCATCAAGCCTTTCAATTGGTGACGTTTCTATTACGGAACTTAGTGCATCGGGCTACCGAGTTACGGCAAAAATAAATGCACCGTCAGGAGTAAGCAAAGTATTGATGCCAACATGGACAAACGCAAATGGACAGGATGATCTAGTGTGGCATCAGGCAAGCGTAAGCGGTGATACAGCTACATTTTACGTGCCATCAAGTGCCCATAAGGGAGAGAGCGGAGCATACACGACTCATATTTACCTATATGATAATGCAGGAAAATTAGCACCATTAAAGGGAGTCAATGTAACTGTTCCATCAGGTGCAAATCCTGGAGGCAGCTCAGGAAATAATAATGGCAGCGGTACAGGTGTGCTGTCGATGGCGATTCCATATGTAACAGAATTATCATCAAATGGTTTCCGTGTGACAATTCAATTTAATGCACCTGCAGGCTATAAAAAGGTTTCAACTGCAGTGTGGACAGCAGCAAATGGACAGGATGATCTGGTATGGCATAACATGACCGTATCTGGAAACACAGCGACATGCTATGTTCCAGTAAGTGAGCATAAAAACGAGCACGGTTCATACATTGTGAATGCGTATGTATTTGAGACTGATACAAAATATGTACTTCAGGGAATGACCGTTCCAGTGCCGTAAACAAAGAAAATGGAGGAACAAATGGCAAAGAAAAGACGCAGCTGGGAAGACTATCAGAGAAAGAAAATAAAAAGAGGCCAATCAGGTGCGCCTATTGTAATACTTTTGGTGCTGCTTGTAATTGCATGTGCAGGTCTTGGTGCAGTGGCATTGGTATGCCTGCGCCCAGTGACGCTTCCGCATGTGCAGTCAGATCAGGCAGCATCAACAAAAGCACCTGTGGAATACGAAACATGGAAGGCAACAGAGGCGGCTGCGGATGGTGCTCTTGTACAAAGCAGTGATCCAGTCGTACAGGCTGCTAATTTAAAAGCAATGCAGTACGATTATGACGGTGCAATTGCACAGATTCAGTCAATACCTGGCTATGCAGATAATGAAACATATGTCAGCTGCATTCAAAGCTATGAGAGTTTGAAATCACAGGCTGTACAGTGGACAGACTATGATAAGATTACGCATATCTTTTTCCATAGTCTTATTGTTGACAGCGAGCTTGCATTTGCTAGCTATAAGAGCAGTGATTATGATCAGGTAATGACAACTATCGAAGAATTTAAGGATATAATGCAGTCTATGTATGACAAGGGTTATGTTTTGATAAGCCTTCATAAGATTGCAAAGATGGAAACGCAGCCAGACGGCACCGTGCAGATGGTGCAGCAGCCAATTTATCTTCCGAGAGGAAAAAAGCCATTTGTACTTTCCGAAGACGATGTATGCTATTATGAGTATATGACAGGAACTGGATTTGCGACAAAGCTCTGTCTTGATGAAAACGGTAAGGTTGTAAATGAGTATGTTGAGCGTGATGGAAGTGTATCATATGGTTCTTATGACGTTTTGACTGTTTTAGAGGATTTTATTGAAACACATCCTGATTTTTCTTATCAGGGTTCAAAGGGTATTCTGGCATTTACAGGATATGATGGTATTTTAGGCTATCGCACAAGTGATTTCTGGTACAATGAAAATTGTGACTATTACGTTTCTACACCTGCAAACGATAAAGAAAAGCGCGAAGATCATACGTCACCAAATAAAAATATTGAGCAGGACAAGCAGACAGCACGAGAAGTTGCACAGGCAATTCGCGATCTGGGCTGGGAGCTTGCCAGCCACAGCTGGGGTCATCTGAATATGACAAGTACAAGCTATGAACATCTTGTATGGGACACAGATATGTGGGAGCGCGAAGTAGAATCTATAATCGGAGATACAGATATTATTTTATATCCGTTAGGAGCAGATGTAGGAGACTGGAGACCATCACAGTATACATTTGAAAATGAAAAATTCAAAAAGCTCTGGGATGTAGGCTTTAGATATTTCTGCAACGTAGACAGTACTCAGTACTGGCTGCAGTATGGCTCAAATTACATGCGTCAGGGCCGTCGCAACATGGATGGCCAGATGATGTTTAAGCAGATGGTTTATCCAGAGAAGGTACTCACAAGTGATCTGTTTGACGTATATGATGTCTTTGACAGACGCAGACCGCTTCCTGTAAATGGAATAACAGTGCCAGAAGATTTTGATCTGCAGGCACTTGCCGATTCGCTTGGAATGAGTGACCGCATAATAAACTGAGCGCCATCGGGGACAGGGACGACGCGGCAATTGCTTTTTTAATGCCACCGTCCCTGTCCCCAGTGGCAGAAGGAGGAAAAAACATGTATATCATAGCAGGTCTGGGCAACCCAACCGCACAGTATAGAGGAACAAGACATAACGTTGGCTTTGAGGTTATTGATTACCTTGCTGACAAATACAATATTGATGTAACAACAAAAAAATTTAAGGGCTTAATTGGAACAGGCGCGATTGAGGGACAAAAGGTTGTTCTAGTAAAGCCTCAGACCTTCATGAATTTAAGCGGAGAGTGTATTCAGGAGGTCATGAATTACTACAAAACAGATATCTCTGATTTAATTGTAGTATATGATGATATTAACCTAGAGCCAGGACAGCTTCGCGTGCGCGGTAAAGGAAGTGCAGGCGGTCATAATGGTATGAAAAATATCATTCTGCACTGCAATTCACAGGATTTTCCAAGAGTGCGTGTCGGAATCGGAGCAAAGCCGCCAAAGATGGATTTAGCAGACTTTGTACTCAGCCATTTCCAGGGCGAAGAAAAAAAGGCAATGGAAGACGGCTATAAAGAAGCTGCCGATGCAGTTTGCTCCTTAATGAACAACGGACTAGAGGCAACCATGAATCATTATAACCAGAAGAAAACAAAATAATGATAAGGAGGGTCAATTGTGGGTATTTTTGCAAATCCGCTGACGGATCTGCTGGAATATGAAGACTTTTCAAGAGATTTTTTGAAGGGAACAGATCCAGTGGGCATGACAGGCTGTATTGACTCCGAGAGGGTGCATTTTATGAGCACCTTTCTTGGAGAGAAAAAAGTGCAGCTTGTTGTGACGTACAATGAACAGCGGGCAAGGGAAATTGAAGAAGATTATAAATTATTTTGCAGTCAGGTCTATGTGATTCCACCGCGTGACCTGATCTTTTTTAGCGCAGATCTGCAGGGAAATGCCATCATTGCAGAGCGCATGAAGGCATTTGCAGCACTTTATCAAAACGAGGCGAAGGTTATCATCACGACAATGGATGCGCTCATGAGCGAGGCAGTGCCGTTTGAACAGCTGATGAGTCATGTGATAAAGCTAAAAGAAGGTGATGAGCTTGATCTTGAAAAGCTAAAGCATGACCTGACTGTGATGGGATATGAGCGTGTAGGACGTGTGGAGGAGCCAGGACAGTTTACTGTTCACGGAGGTATTGCTGATGTATATCCATTGACAATGGAGGTTCCGGTTAGAATCGAGCTTTGGGGAGATGAAATAGATACGATTCGCTGCTTTGAACCGCAGAGCCAGCGCTCAATGGATCAGATCGAGTCCGTATCTGTTTTTCCAGCGGCAGAGGTGATCGCAGATGATACGGCAAGACGGCGTGCTGTTGGAATGATTAAAAATGAACTTGAGAGTCAGTTAGCTGTCTTTAAAAAAGCAAAGGAGCCAGACAAGGCGAAGCGTCTTCGTGAGGAGACAAACCGCATATTAGAGGCACTTGGCGAAGATGTTGTATTAGAGGCACCAGACAGCTATATAAGCTATTTTTATCCGCGCACTGTTCAACTTTCTGAATATTTTGATGAGAAGAACACGTTAGTTTTCCTTGATGAGCCGATGCGTCTTAAAGAGCGCGGTGATGGTGTGCAGGCTGAGTTTGAGGAAAGCATGAAAAATCGTCTGGAGCAGGGCTTTCTTTTGCCAGGTCAGACAGCGCTTTTAACACCGGCAAAACATGTTCTTGCTGCTTTTGAGCGCGGTCAGGTTGCAGCATTGTCTTCACTTGACAGCCGCCTGGCTGACTTTACGGTGGTAAACAGCTACGCAGTAAATGTTCAGAACATGAACACCTACCGTGAAGGTTTTGAACTTTTGATAAAGGATCTGACACACTGGAAGAAAGAAAAGTACCGAATTGTTCTTTTGTGTCCGTCAAGAACTCGCGCAAACCGCATTGTCAATCAGCTTATAGAGTATGATCTTTTGGCATATTACAGCGAGGACGAGGATAAAAAGATAAATCCAGGTGAGATCATGGTTACTTATGGAAATCTTCACCGTGGCTTTTTATATCCGATGCTAAAATTTGCTGTTATCACAGAGAGCGATATATTTGGTGTTAAGAAAAAGAAAAAAGAAAAAAAGAGCCACTATCAGGGTCAGCGAATAAGTGATTTTGCGCAGCTAAAGCCTGGTGATTATGTGGTGCATGAAAATTATGGACTGGGGATTTATCGCGGAACAGAGCGACAGATTGTGGATAAGGTAACAAAAGATTATATTAAGATAGAATATGGTGATGGAGGAAAACTGTATTTTCCCGTCACACAGCTTCATATGATCCAAAAGTATGCTGATTCAGAGTCTAAGCAGCCAAAGCTTAACAAATTGAACGGCCAGGAGTGGACAAAAACAAAAAGCCGTGTTCAAAAAGCAGTCAACAACATTGCAAAGGAGCTTGTGGAGCTTTATGCAGTGCGCCAGAGTGGTCACGGCTATCAGTATGGAGCAGACACTGTATGGCAGAAAGAATTTGAAGAGCTTGTACCATTTGATGAGACAGCAGATCAGCTTGCAGCAATTGATGCGACAAAAGCTGATATGGAAAGCACGAAAATCATGGACCGCTTAGTGTGCGGTGATGTAGGCTACGGAAAAACAGAGATTGCCATCAGAGCTGCCTTTAAGGCTGTGCAGGACAGTAAGCAGGTCGTATTTCTTGTGCCGACAACTATTCTTGCTCAACAGCATTACAATACATTTGTTGAGCGAATGAAGGACTATCCAATTCGAATTGAACTTTTATCACGCTTTCGCACGTCAGCGCAGATCAAGGCATCACTTGAGCGCTTAAAAAAGGGTCTTGCCGATATTGTAATAGGAACGCATCGTGTGCTGTCAAAGGATGTTGTATTTAAAGATCTAGGCCTTTTGATTATTGATGAGGAACAGCGCTTTGGTGTCACACACAAGGAAAAGATTAAGCAGCTTAAAAAAGACGTTGACGTGCTGACACTAACGGCAACACCGATTCCGAGAACACTTCATATGAGTATGATAGGCGTGCGCGATATGAGTGTGTTGGAGGAAGCACCGTATGAGAGAAGACCGATTCAGACATATGTAATGGAAATGAATTGGGAGATGGTTCGCGAAGCAATAAACAGAGAGCTTGCCAGAGACGGACAAGTTTATTATGTGTATAATCGTGTCAAGGATATTGATCAGATTACGGCACAGATAGCAAAGCTTGTGCCAGATGCAAATGTTGCCTTTGCACATGGTCAAATGTCAGAGCGTCAGCTAGAACAAATCATGATGGACTTTGTTAACGGTGATATAGACGTGCTTGTTTCCACAACTATTATAGAGACAGGCTTAAACATTCCAAACGTAAATACTATTATCATCCACGATTCTGATCGCTACGGACTTGCACAGCTGTATCAGCTAAGAGGACGTGTAGGCCGTTCAAACCGCACTGCCTATGCTTTTATCATGTATCAGCGAAACAAGATTTTAAAAGAAGAGGCTGAAAAGCGTCTTCAGGCAATTCGTGAGTATACTGATCTTGGTTCAGGTATTAAGATAGCCATGCGTGATCTGGAAATTCGAGGCGCTGGAAATCTGCTTGGCAGTGAGCAGCACGGTCATATGGAAGCAGTTGGCTATGATCTGTACTGCAAGATGTTAAATATGGCTGTCAAAAAAGAAAAGGGTGAGCTTGAGATGGAGGAAACCTTTGAAACAACGGTGGACATTCCAATCAGCGCTTACATTCCAGACAGCTATATACGAAACGAAGAAGACAGGATGGAAATTTACAAGCGTATTGCAGCAGTCGAGACAGAGGAAGAGTCAATGGATATGATCGACGAGCTTATCGACCGTTTTGGAAGTGTTCCAAAACCAGTCACCAACTTGCTTGAGGTGTCAATCCTTCGTGCGGATGCGCATTCTCTCTATATTAAAGAAATCAAGTCCTCGTCAACAGAGATTCGCCTGTTCATGCATCCAAGAGCAAAATTTGACACGATGCGTGTGCCGGATCTTATACAGTCTTACCGAGGTGCACTTCGTCTGCTTGACAAAGACAATCCTTATTTCTTATTGAGGGCAGGAGATGGCGCAGTCAAAGAAAAAACGCTGACATTGAAAACATTGAAAAAACTGTTAAGCGATATAAAAACGTTGATTGTTTCATAAAATCATGCTAAAATGAAAAGCAAAGTTCACGAGGCGCCCGATAAAGAAGATGCACTTCGGAGCGTTGATAGAGAATATAGAAATAGAGTGAGGTAAATTTATGAACCGAATTATGAAGTATGCAGCAGCAGCCCTCGCAGCAGCTACTGCCGTTAGTACATTAGGCGGATGCGAACAGTTAGAGAAAAAGGCACCAGAGGATACAGTTGCTGTTTCATTTGGCGATACAAATATCATGCTGGATGAGGTTACTTATATGATACGTTCCATGGAGTATACCTATGAATCATATTTTGGATCAAACATCTGCGGCAACGATATGGGCGATGGTTCAGGCATGACAGTCGGTGATTACATCAAGCAGATGTCTCTGTCACAGCTTCGCCAGACACTTGTATTAAATGAGTATGCAAAGAAAAATGGCATTGAGTTAAGTGATGATCAAAAAGCAAAGGTAGATGAGGCAATTGAAAAGCTTCAGACAGAATCAGAGGATTATCTGGAAGCAGTCGGCGCAACAGATGAGCTGATTGAAAAGACATATACAGAGAATGCAATTGCAAATCTTGTTTATATGGATCTTGTTGCTGATGTTGATACAACAGTTGGTGATGATGAGTTCCTTCGCAAAAAGATCGCATATGTAAAGCTGACGCCAAGTGAACTGACAGAGACGACAGCAGCCGATGGGGCAACTACAGAAGTGTCAAGTGATGAAGACAGCAGCGAAGAAGCATCTTCTATAGAGAATACAGAAGCAGAATCAGAAAGTGCATCCAAGGATGTAACGACTTCCACAGAAGAAGCAAGCAGTGAAAAAGCATCAACTGAGGAAGCATCAAGCGAGAATGTTTCGGAACTTTCCTCTGAGGCATCCACTGAAGATTCAACTGAGGCAGAAACACTTTCAGAAGAAGAGCAGGAACGTCAGGATGCGATGAACGATGCAGCAGACAAGATCCTTAAGGAATTTGAGGAAGGAAATGATGCAGCAGACTTTATCAGTGATTATCAAAATGACAGTCACTTTACTGCAACAAATTCTGAGATTTCCATTAGTGAGGATGGAACTGCTGTATATAATGCATCTGCATGGGCACTGGCAACAGACGAATGCACTGTATATAGAAGCGATGACGGCAGCATCTACATCATCCGCTGTCTTGATGATAACGATGAGGAAGCACGTCAGAGTGCCATAGATTCAGAGATCGAAAGCAGAAAGACAGCATTGTTCTCAGAGAAATATGCCGAGATTCAGGACGATTCTTCCAAGTTTAAGGTAGATGAGGATGTGATTGACACAATCCGCTTTACAACTCCGGTTTACGTCGCACCAAGCGAGGAAGAAACATCAGAAAGTGAAACTGGCGAGGAAGAATCAACAAAAGAAGAAAAATCAAGTGAGTCTGATGAGTCAGAGGAAGCGGTAAGTGAAGCTTCTTCAGAGGAAGAGAGTAAATAATTAAGAGCCACCTAATATCGGGAAAGGCACAGTAAAGTGTCATTTTCCCGATTGCAGGTGGCTTTTTTGGCGAAAAACGCGCTCTCTTTCTTAATCGTTATCCCGATTTTACTTGACATCTCGTAATAATTTTGTTATAATGCCCCTCGAAGTGTAATAATTTTGTAATATTTAGTAATAGTTCACTCGTGAATTGTTACTGTGAAACTAGCGAGGGAGTGCAAGCTTACTCGCTCGCAGATAAGAATGTAAAGAGGTTTTATAAAGAAAGGCTTGGTATATATGAAGATCAAAGGAAACAGATTTGTTACGTCAATCTTAGCAGCGTCTATGCTGTCTGGTACATTTTTTGTTCCGGCATCCGCAGGTGAGCTTGAGGGTGAGAGCGCAATCGCAGGCATGGCTGTTACATTGAATAACTACTACGCAGGAGAGGAAACTCCGGATGAGGCAATCTTAGATTATCTTGTTCCTAAGGCTCAGGCAACATCTGAGGCTGAGAGTGAGACAGAAACCGAAGAGCCAAAAACCGTTATGGCCGCTACTGTTGCTGTCACTTCAGATGCTTCTAATGTAGGACTGGTAAGCGCAGCAGGTTACTTAAACGTGCGTGAACAGCCATCCACAGGCAGTGTAACAGTCGGAAGACTTTTCAGTAACTGCCAGGTTAACATCAAAAGTTCCGTAAACAACAGCGAAGGCAGCTGGTATCGTATCACTTGCGGCGATGTAGAAGGTTATGTAAGCGCAGCCTACGTATTAGTTGGCACAGCAGCCAAGACTGCTGAGGACAATATCCAGAACCGCTATGCAGTTGTTACAGCAGATCAGTTAAATGTTCGCGACAGTGCATCTGACAGCGCAAATGTTGTTGGAACTGTATACAAGGATGAAGAGTACGCAATCATCGAGGATCAGGGTGATTTCGTAAAGATACATATTGCAAATGATGAGGTTGGATATGTTTCAAAGTCCGGTATCACCATTAAGACTCAGTTCGCTCAGGCTCAGAAGGTAGACAATGAATTTGTATCTCAGGAGCTGGAGAACTTCATGATCGATATCAACTACTCTAGAAACGTATACGAGCAGGCAATGGCAGAGGGAACAGGCGAAGGCTACTATCGTGCATATGCAGCTATCGTTTACGCAGCAGAGCTTCTTGGTTACTACAGCGAGTTTGCAGCAGATTCTGGATTAGAAGATCTGGCAGCAACTTCAAAGCAGGAGCAGGAAAGCGCACTTGCACTTGCAGATGCAGCATATAAGTTAGCATCAGATTCTGGTTACTTTACTCAGGTTGCAGAATCAGTAGCATCAAGCGAGGCAGCAGCAGAATCCTCCGCAGCAGAGTCTGTACAGGAAACTCAGACACAGCCATCCACAGATGCATCTTCTGAAGGAAATGTAACAAATGGTACAGGCGAGACTGCAGCACCAAGCAGCTCAGCATCTGATGAAACCATAAGTGTAGAAGTTCCGACTGCAGCATCTGTAACAGGCATTGAGGCTTGCTATCAGGGCGGTACAAAGTATGTGGGTGATGTTGTCTACACCGCAGAATTGTTTGTAAGAGTAAGCTACAGCGATGGAACTGTAAAGGATATTTACGACGGATGGTATTCACCACAGGTAGGTATGACCTTAAAGCAGGAGGGCTATAATGTTGTAACCATGTATTATGGTGATTTTAGCTCCAACCTTGAAGTATACGCAAACCCGGCACCGGAAACTCAGCCGGCAGCACCAGAGACACAGCCAGCGGCACCAGAGACACAGCCGGCAGCTCCAGCGCCAGCCCCAGAGACTCAGCCAGCGGCCCCAGAGACACAG
>OKVF01001954.1_pt1 | contig 13333 bp, 11 predicted proteins | sample 1604831 | NCBI WGS metagenome assembly OKVF01 (sample SAMN01760980, study PRJEB22395) | human gut metagenome
AATAGGCTACTCCGTGACCTCGAAACTTGGCCTCACCTGGAAAACCGATCATTCTTGGATGCGCTCCTGTTGCAAGGAGAACCCCAAAACTCTGGTATCTGCCCTTATCTGTAATTGTTTCCCATATATCTGCTCTAGGTAGGATCTCTGCTTTTTTCAGTTCAGAAACTTCGCCAAGTAAAAATTCAGCTCCGAAATTTTCTGCCTGTCTGCGCATGGTTTCTGTCAATTCTTTTCCACTGGTCTTCTCAACACCCGGATAATTTACGACTTCATCGGTAATTGTGATCTGACCGCCGAATTTCTCTTTCTCGATCACAAGAACACGGTAGCAGGCACGTGCCAGATATAATGCTGCTGTTAGTCCGGCAGGACCTCCTCCGATCACTACCACATCATAGAAATTTTCCTTTTTCATCAAAGCATACCTACCAGATCAAGACTTGGTTTCAAAGTCTCTGCTCCCGGCTGCCATTTAGCAGGGCACACCTGATCTCCATGCTCTGCTACGAACTGGCTTGCCTGCAGACGGCGGAAAAGTTCATCCGCATTACGTCCGACGTTGCCGGCATTTACTTCATAAACTACGATCTTACCTTCCGGATTCACAATAAAGCTTCCTCTCTCTGCCATTCCATCGGATTCGATCAGAACTTCAAAGTCTTTACAGAGTGCATGGGTAGGATCAGCAAGCATAGGATAGGTGATCTTACCAATTCTGTCGGAGGAATCATGCCATGCTTTGTGTACGAAATGAGAATCTGTAGATACAGAATAGATTTCGCAGCCTGCAGCCTGAAAATCGGAATATTTGTTCTGAAGATCTTCAAGCTCTGTAGGGCATACAAAGGTAAAGTCTGCTGGATAGAAGAAAAATACACTCCATTTTCCCATGATATCTGTCTTGGTTACTGTTTTAAATTCCCCATTCTGATAAGCCTGGACAGAAAAATCGTTTACTTCTTTATTAATCATTGACATTTTAAAATTCCTCCTTTTTTGTAATAAGCATTCCCGTTAATACTATGGTTTATACACTGGGTTAGATACAACTAACTGTATGTATAATATATCATTAACTTTTAGTATCGTCAACGGATTTTGCATAAGTGAATATCATTTTCAGTAAACCAAATCAAAAAATCTGCTGATTTATTGTATCTGCCAGCCTTCTGCCTGCTTGATAGTAGCAAGTCTGTGAGCTATGGTGATTATTGTTTTGCCGCGGGTTAACTGAGAAATTGCCTTCTGAATCAGGTGTTCATTTTCCGGATCTACACTTGCTCTCTGGCTGGCCGAATCTACTGTCTGGAAATATCCGGCTGCAAAAGTGAAAGTATTGCCTCGTACACAGATATATTTTCTTTGACAACTATGCAAAGATTTTCTTTTGCCTGATTCATCTGGTGAAACAGATTACGGACATCGGGCCAGTTCTTTTTATTGCAGTATTTGGAACGAAGATATCTGTTTTTATCATAGTAATAGCGGTCATCCATCAAAACAACGAGACGCTTAATATCACTGGTATTATTATAGATCTGTGATTTATATTGATAGTTATGACTGATGTAATCATCTAATAAAGTTCTGGCCTCTTTCTCATTATTTGCATATACGACGGAAACATGAGGATAAGGTTTTGAAGTTTTTCTGTCTGTGAGATGCATCAGATTCTGAATAAATGAGGATAGTTCTGCGTTGGTTCGGATGCGGTTGGTTAAGTGAAACATTTGAATGTCGGGCAGGTTTTCTATAAGTTTCATCGTATTTGAAGCTAATTCATCAGGGCATATTGCATCTTCGGAATCACTGGAAAAGATTATGGGAAAATGTCCATTGGACTGTTTTAATAAAATCTGCAGTTTTTCAGAAGAAAGTAAATGCGCTTCGTCAACCAGAACTGCACTGTAATGTTCCAATCGTGTGTTTTCGATCAGCTGGTCGTCTGAAAGGAATGCCATACGTTGTAACCGTTCATGTAATATTTTCCATTCGGTTCCTGCACTACCGCAGTGAATAATACATACCTGCTGATGTCTGGACAGTTTCATGGCTATATCATAGAGAAGTAGTGTTTTTCCGGTTCCGGGAAGACCTGTAAAGCAAAAAAAACCAGATCGGCCTATGCAAAGCTTTCTCAGAATCTGGCGCTGGATATCTCTCTGCTGGGAAGTAAGAAAATATTCTTTTTTCAGGAAGCGCGCCGGTTCGGTAAGTGGGGAGATCAGATATAGCTCTGCCTGGAACAGATCATCAATATTTCCCTGATAATCATTGCTATCTTTCTGTAATGCCCGGCATAGTTCATCCCAGTCTGCGTCTACAATATGATCATGATTTGTAAGCCTTACAAGTCGGTTTCGGCTGCTGATGTAGGTATAGGACTGGATGGGGCGTCCAAGTACAGAAAGATAATAACGGTTTTGGATAAGCTGTCTGCGGATTGCTTCGTCAGAAACTACACCACTTTTTAGTTCGATATTTATAATCTGATCCTCCTTGATCTGAAGAAGATCAAATTCTTTTCCAAGTCTGGGAATCTGGTAGGAATAGAAAAAGCGCAGGGAATAGACTTTCTGCATATGTGCTTCTAACTGATTTACCAGTAATCTCATGCTTTCCAGTTCCCACGCCCGCATTTTCAGAAAATATTCCCGGCCGGATAACTGACGTTCGAGTTTTGAAAGAGAAGTTATATTTTGGTTTCTTGTAATTGTATATATGGATATTGATCTCATAATATCAGCCTTTCAGTGTAGCCAGATTTAACCGAATCAAGCAGGTCACCTGCTTCAAATTGCAAATATCCGCTTGACTATCTACATTATAAATTGAACTTGTATGAATGTCTAATACTTATATTTTATTCTGCATAATGCTTGAAGCGCATGGATATGTATTAGGAGTAAGGATGGCAGTAAGGTATGCTTAATTATTGATGATAACTAATAGCCAAAAAAGGAGGAATGCCGCAACATTCCTCCTACAGAAATTATTTGGTTAAGCAAAAATGTAATTAAAAATTATTCAGCTACTGCAATAGCTTCTACTTCGCAGAGAACATTCTTTGGAAGCTGTTTTACAGCAACGCAGGAACGAGCCGGTTTGCTTGTGAAGTATTTTTCGTATACAGCATTGAATGCAGCGAAATCTGCCATATCTGCAAGGAAGCAGGTAGTCTTGACAACATTATCAAATGTAAGTCCGGCCTCTTCAAGAATTGCGCCTACGTTCTTGCAGGACTGCTCTGCCTGAGTTTCAATCTTATCGCCTGCAACTTCACCTGTTGCCGGGTCTACCGGAATCTGGCCTGATGCGAAAACGAAGTTTCCTACCATTTTTGCCTGTGAGTATGGTCCGATTGCTGCTGGTGCGTTCTTTGTTTCAAGTGTTTTCATGAGTGATTCCTCCCGTACAATTTTATTATATGTATTTAAAATCTGTATGTTTATCTTATCATCAAAAAAATATTTAGTCAATGGCAAAAACATTGTTGTCAGATAATTATTTATTGAGCAAATATTCTTCTGATTTATGATGAAATGTTAAGCAGATAAAAGTATCTGTATTGTTGATTGTTTTGGTCAAAGTGTAATGATTCGTCCAAGTTCTGCAGAAGTTCTGTGTGAAATAGAGATTACAGTTCTGTTTTCAGCGACCCGTTTCAGCGCACTAAGAACACTTTTCTCTGTTTCGGCATCAAGATTGGCTGTAATCTCATCTAACAGGAGCAGAGATGGCTGAGTTACTGCTGCTCGTGCGATAGACAAAAGCTGCCACTGTCCCTGCGAAAATATTTCTGGCCTGCATTGAGTGTCGTAACCGTGTTCAAGCTCTTCAATGGTAGTGCGCAGCCCGGTGATCTCGGCTACTGCCCTGATTTGGTCTTCAGAAATATTGTCATCGTACAGAGTAATCTGGTCTCTTACAGTTCCCGGAACCATATGAAAAGACTGTTCTACATAACCAAAGAGTTTCCGGCGATTATTATGGGAAATTTGAAAGGCAGGGATTCCGTGAATAAGAACTTCTCCACTTTGAGGTTCATACAGTCCAAGTAATAATTTCAATATGGTACTTTTTCCTGCACCTGTACGGCCGGAAAGTGTTACCTGATCGCCATCCATGATCTGGAAGTTGATATGTTCCAGTACAGTATGCTCATCATAGCCAAAAGTGACATCTTTAAATTCTACAAACGGCAGATACTCTGAATCAGATTTTCCATCAAACTTACTGATTACACTGGTATTTTCAGTTTCTGGGAGGCTTGATGTCAAAGTCTGTTTTGAGAAAGAATTTTCATCCAACGTCAGAAATTCATTAATGCGGTGGATTCCGGCGATAGCGGACTGAATGGTCTGGATTTCCATTCCAAGGCTTTCTACAGGTGTGAAAATCTGGGAAATATAATTTATGACTGCTACTGCTGTTCCGGCAGACATTCCAAACAAAGTAAGGATACGCGGATTACCGGATGCGGAAAGCAGCATGACAACTGCTACTACAACTGCATTCAGGATCAGTATAACAGGGGAATAAATCGCATCATAGAAGTTGGTTCTTTCCATCGCTTTGTAACTTTCATTGATGTACTGGTCGTACTGCTTCTCCATGTAGGATTCTTTTCTCAGACAGTGGATCGTACGGATGTTATGGAGAGTTTCCGGTACGTGTCCGGAGGCTCTTCCCACTGCCTGACGGTTCTCTATCTGTGCTTTGAGCATGTTCTTCTGTACATGTCTGGTGAACCAGAACAGGAATGGAAGAAGAATCAGAAGTACAAAGGTAAGTCCACGGTTCTGGAACCAGATCACTGCCAGGATACTGATAATTTTACATGCATCTGCAAACATACTGATGATTCCGGATGTGAAGAGATTCTCTACAGTATCTACATCTCCGACAAATCTGGATACTAAGTTTCCTGATTCCTGTTTGTTGATGTTGTCTGTAGTAAGATTTATAAATTTTTCCATCAGGCTGCTTCGGAGTCCATGGGTAATCTTTTGTCCAAATACGGTAAGCAGTCCCTCTCGTGCTGATTCCATCAGTCCGGTAATGGCAAGCATGATGAAATACAGCAGGATAAACAGAAAAGATGCAGATTTTCCAGATGTGATTCTATCTACGAATTTTGCAAGGATCAAAGGAGGAATCAGTGCAGTGATGATTGCGCCAAGTACAGTGACTACAATGCCGCCAAACAGAAATTTCTGCCCCTTTACAGTATTAAAAATTACATTTTTAACGTCGTTGCTATGTTTCGCATTGCTATGATCAGTGTTCGTATTACTACTGCTGCTGGCGCTGCTCTTTTCATAGTAGTTTTCATTATTCTTCATGGCTCTCATCTCCTTTCTGATCATTGAATAATCTCGCATATTCTTCGGATCTGTGTATCATTTCTTCATGAGGTGCAATCTGTGTCTGTCCATCTTCCATCCAGATAACCTGGTTTGTTTCAGGAAACAGGTACAGGCGATGGGAAATCAGGAGAATGACTGTATCGCTGGAAATCTGTCGAATGTTGTTAAAAATATGCCGTTCTGTTTTCCTGTCCAGTGCAGAAAAAGGATCATCCAGGATAAGAACTGGACGTTTATGGCAAAGGGTTCTGGCAAGGGCAAGACGTTGTGCCTGACCACCGGAGAGGCGGACTCCGCCATTTCCTACTAGAGTCTGCTTGCCCTCTTCCATTTCAGATACTTCTTTATTCAGGCATACCATCTGCAGGAATTTATCTGCATTTTCGTGAGTGCCCATCAGAATATTATTTTCTATACTGTCATTGAATAGTTCCGGATCATGGCCGAGATATCCGATAATGCCGGTACGGACAGATGAATCCAGATTTATCAGCTCTTTTCCGTTAAAGAGAATCTGTCCTTCATAAGGTGATTCACATAAAAAGGTTTTTCCGAGTGTGGATTTTCCACATGCGACTGGTCCTGTGAGGCCAATGATCTGTCCTGGTTTTGCACTAAATGAAACATCCTCAAATACTTTTCTGCCATCCGGATAAGTAAAGCTTAAATGTTTCACTTCCAGATTTCCTGCCTGCTGTACAGGAGCATCTGTCTGTTCCTGAGCCGTGTTTAACAGAGGATGGATTCGTTTCCAGGAGACCTGTGCTTTATGTACGGCGTTAAAGAGTTTTGCGGCACTGGATGATTTAACGGAGAGCTTCACAAAGCATGCAAGAAAGGTGGTAAATGCTGCGATGTCCCATGTTTTCCATCCGTTTCCAAGAACATTTTTCTGACCGAAATATAAGATGAACAATACTCCCGCCATGGAGATAATACGATAAACAGGCGGCATGATAGAGTTCCAGATATTTGCTTTTACCGCTGATCTTTCATAATCGGAGAGATTTTTCTCATAGGCATTCTGTCTCTCTTTTTCGCATCCGAATACACGGTATGTGATCGCATTCTGGGCACGGTCCAAAGTAGCGGCACTTAAGGTACCGGACTGTTCTTTGTAGGCTGTACCTGTGCGCTGAATCATGGTTTTCATTTTTTCTGCAGTGACATAAGAGATTGGTGGAAAGATCATGCAGAGTAAGGCCAGACGCCAGTCATACCAGAGAAGCATTCCTGCGTAAGCTGCCAGTGCAACTCCTGTATCAAAGATTTCTGTGGTAAATTTTCGCATGCCCTCTACGCAGTCGTCGACATCCAGGATGGCCTTTGTCATCACATTACCCTCCCCCTCTTCGCGGAGGCTGTTTCTGCTTTTTACAACAAGGTTACTGTAGAGGATTTCTTTCATTCTGCGGTTTATGTTATTGGCAAAACGTCTTACATAGAATCGTTTGATGTATCGTGAGATCTGTACGATGCCAATAATAAGTACGTAGCCGATCACAAGTTTCAACATGTCCGGATAGTGGTTGATCCCGTTCAGAATCCGTACCAGACATTCTGTCATCTGTCCTTCGAACCAGGGACCTGCCAGAAGCCCAAGGTTATAGATCAGACCGGATATGGTTACGAGCAGAAGTACTTTCCATTCTATACGGAAATACGAAAGGATTTTATTGGGCTGAAATTTTTCCTGCTTCATTGTCTGCTTCTTTCCTTTCTTCAGCTGGATTTTTTTGAGCCAGATAATCTGTTACATCTACGAAACCAGCACGGCGCTGTAGCTTGCATTTCCAGTACAGAGTATCAAGAGTCTGACAGAAAGCTGCCTTTTCTTCCGGCGGCAGTTCTGTCAGAAGCCATTCGTAGAAAACAGATTCGATATGTGCTTTGGAATTTTTCAATTTCTCTGCTTTTTCTGTTGCATATAACAGCTGGCTCCTGCCATCATCCGGGTTCGGTTTTCTGATTAGATAGCCTTTGGTTTCCAGATTTGCGACTCGTTTGGCTGCGGCTCCCTTGTCTATTTTCAGAGTTTCTCTTACTTTTGTCTGTGTGATTCCCGGATTGTGCCGCACCAGATGTATGACATCAAACTCGGCAGTGCCAATGCCATCTTCTTTCATTGTCTGGACAGTAAATTTACTGACTTCACGGGCTATCTTTGTCATTTTTCTTTCTGTGTCATCCATAAAAACTCCTCCGTTATCTGATTTACAAGCGAAGCATCCTGCTTGTAGGATGCTTCGCCTGTGATGGACCGCTTCAGCGACATAATAAAATAGTTGTACAATCAACTAAAAAGATGATAGTACAACTATTTTTATCTGTCAATATGTGATTTTAAGTAATAATTCTGTTATTGTTTATATGCAACGTGATTATGGCTTTTCTACTCTTCCTGCTCTCCTTCGTTTGCTTCTTCCATTGTGACAGATTCCTGTGTCTGCATATCTGTATAGTAAAGGCGCAGAACTGCCTGCGGCCAGTTGATGCTGATCACTGCAGTTTTATTTTTCTCAGCTCCGGCTTTGCGGATGAGGGTAATTAGTTCGTTAAGGACTTCTCTGGTAAGGTAGCCACCGCGCCAGTGAAAGGTGAGGACTTTTCCTTTCTTGGCTGCCTGGAGGGAACGTTTGTATACGTCTTCCTGTTTGGTAAAGGACAGTTTCTTTTCTTTATAATAGAAATGTTCATGGTCTGTACAGTGTGGTGCAGGGGCGATCAGTGGTTCATGGTCACGGAAAATCTGCTGGTCATCCAGATTGAAATAATCATAGCGGATTTCGGAATCTTTCTCATTTTTCTCATGTGTATTATTTTTACAGAGAGTGTTGTCGAAGGTAGCATCCAGATGATAATAAGTACCGTTGATCTTGACGATATTCCAGGTATGGCGGTATTTGATACCTTTGTCCGGATTATTGCCGCAGATGGCGATGATGCACCAGACACCCAAAGCATCTAACAGGACTTTAACTGCCTTGGCGATTCCCTCGCAGACTCCTACGCCCTGTCCTAACGGACCGATGATCTCGTGGGAGTAGGATTTTTTTAATTTGTCATAGCGGATATTTTCGCAGATGAAATCGTGGACATATTTTTCTTTTTCCAGTTCGGACAGTTTCTGCGCCGGACGGATCAGTTTGTCTATTCTGGCTGTCATTGCTTTCTGGTGTTCACGTACTTTGTTTTTGTCAAAAAGATACTCCGGGATGAAAATGATATTGGGAGAATCTTTGTAATAGCGATATTTATATCCGGTCGCCCAGAAAATCTCCGGATGGTCCAGTCTCATCTGAAAAAATACATTATAAAGCTCCTCTCCTGCCAGCGCCGGAATCTGAAATTCTGTGTCCAGATTTTTTACGCCCTGGAGGATGCAGTGGTAGGCGGATTGCTGTTGTTTGGTCATATGATTGTAATAGTATGGTTCCATTTTGGGTCTCCTGATCAGTTATTGTTAGTTGTAACAGTATAGCAGTATTCTGTAATCGCTGTTACTTTGTCATTATGATAAAACTTTAAATATTATAGCATATTTCTGTATATATAAAATTGAAAATAGAACTAATTCATTCCAGATTGCTGGAATGAGAAGAGCCAAACAGATAAGAACAATTGATAAACCACAAAGAAAAGTGCCGTCGAATCACTGAGTAATGATCCTGCGACACTTTTCCTGTTTCCCTTTTAAAAATCATAAAAATGATTTACTTGAATCAACTGAATTCGAAATTTTACGATGTCAATATAGCATAGCAAAAAAAATTGTCAAACTCTTTTCAAAAAGTCAGAAGAAAATCAGAGGCGGTATTGCACACCTCTGATTTTTTATACCATATAGCTGGTCAGATAGAACCAGATTGTGGTTTATTCTTTGCAGTTACATTCAAAATCAGTTGGGCTGTCAATTAAAGACGCCACCTGGAACTGATGTCTGTGTCCGTCGCGTGTATCAGTAAATGCTTTTGCAAAGTGAACGTGTTTTCCGTTTCCTACGTCAATCGCAGGGGATGATGTTCCGCAAAATTCATGGTAGTGTCCATCGGAGAAATCTGTACGGAATTTTACTTCGTGTACATGAGAATTTCCCATTCGGATAGCCTCACCGGAAACTGTGCAGAAACGATGATTGTGACATTCACGGCATCCATTTACGGTAGCTGTGCTTCCCGTGATTTCGTGAACATGTTGCTGACGATTATTGATTTATACTTAAAACTGACCCAGTTTTAACGAGGAAAATTGATCCACCTACAGCAGTGGCAATGAGTAAGTAGAACTGGTTCTGATTACACTGTACCTTGAAAATTTAATACTTAGAATTGACCCACCTGATAGAGAACGATACACTTCTCTCTGTATGCACCAATACAAGAGAGGAGGTTTGAAAGAAGGTGTATGATTTGCAAGATTGGGCAGCTGTTCAGCGAGTTTATAAACAGACAGGATCAAAACGAGCAACTGCAAAAATACTTGGAATGTCTAGGAATACCGTCAGGAGTCTTTTAGAAGAAAAAGAGGCACCAGTGTATAAACGGACAGTCTATAAAACCAAGATTGATGATTTTAAGGAACAAATCATAGAATGGCGATGCGAACCGTTTCTTTTCAATGGAACACGGATTTTCAGAGAATTGAAAGCAAGAGGTTATACAGGAAGTATTAGCCCAGTTTACCGGTATCTGTCAAGAATCGATGAGGACATTAAAAACCACATCAGTTCAAAAGCTACTGTAAGGCATGAAAGCCCGCCTGGTGATCAGGCCCAGTTCGACTGGTCACCTTATAATGTTCCTGTCGATGGAGTGATCACAACCGTTTACTGTTTTTCAATGATACTTTCAGCATCCAGAAAGAAAGCTGTCTGCTTTTCTTTGAAGGCAGATGCTGCCGCCATTTATGAAGCAATCCAGGAACTGTTTAAGGATCTTGGCGGAGTAACTCTGGAGCTTTTGATCGATAATCCATCTGCATTAGTCATCGAAAATAATCCAAAAACCGAAACAGAGATCCGTTATAATCCCCATGCCCTGCTTATGGCAAGACATCTGGGAACAGAACTTAATGCATGTCCCTGTTACTGGCCACGTAAGAAGGGAAAGATCGAGAGACCATTCAACTATATCGAAGAACAATTCATAAAAGGAAACCACTTTGCTTCGATGGAAGATCTAAATCGCCGCGGGAAGGATTTCGTTGAATCCTGGTGTAATGAAACACACACAACAACCAAACGAATCCCGAACCTGCATTATCTTCAGGAAGAAAGGGATATGTTGCTGCCATTGCCAGACCGTCGTTATCGACTGAAGGAATTGGAAAGCAGGATCATCAGTCCTGACTGCTATATCAGTATTGGAGGAAATAAGTACAGCGTTCCCGATATCTTTGCAGCCAAAACCATGTATTTCAGGGTGATCTATGGGTTCAGGATTGAACTTTATGATAGAAAGAAAAACTATGTCATGAAGCTGGAAGCATCACGCAATAAGCATGAAATCCTGACGAATCCAGAGCACTATAAAAATGTAGCGCCAAAGGCTCCAACATCGATCTCACAGATACGAAGGGAATTCACTGCCAGATACAGCAATGGTCTGGCTTATCTGGAAGCAGCCGGAAAAAAGTTTGACCAGCCCACGCATTACGCAAGAAAGATCATGCTGCTCGAAGAGCTTTATGATACAGATACCCTCAATCGTTTTATTGGATATGCAATACAGCATGATTCCATGGACATCCTGTCATTTAAAGAACTGCTCAAAGCTTACAATGCAGGCCGGCTGTCTCTTCCTGATGGATCTGAGCAGGGACAGGAAGTTCTGTGTAAAACCGGAGAATACCGTGATGATGATCCGGAACTTTTGCGGGATCTGGATTACTATGAACAGAATGTAGGAGAATCAGTAAATGCCTAGTGAGATAAGCGCTGTAAACGCAGCCTATATAGAAGCCAGAATGAAACAGTTTAAACTGGTCGATATGCGCGAACAGTATCAGGAACTCATACGTGTAGCTTCAGAACAGTCTATGACGTATGAAGATTTCCTGATCATGCTGTTACAGGCAGAAGAAACAGGGAAGAAACGCCGACAGGCTGAACGTCTGACAGATGCTGCCAATTTCGACTCCGACAAACGTCTGTCTGATATCGATTATCGCTTCAATCCAAATCTGGATGCGGAAAAGATCCAATCATTAGGCAGGCTTGAATTTATGGAGAATCATGAAAACATCATAATCATTGGGCCGCCGGGAGTCGGTAAAAGCATGATTGCCACCGGGATTGGCCGGAATGCATGCGAAGCCGGGCATAAAGTTCTCTTTGTAAATGCGAAGGAACTGGTCGATCAGCTGTATGAGGATATGCAAAATGGAAATCTGAAAGAGACACTGAAACGGGTTAGTAAGATCCCGCTCTTAATAATCGATGAACTTTCGTATTTAAAAATGGATAAAGAAAGAGAGAGCCTTTTCTTTCAGATCATTCGCCAAAGATATGAAAAAAGCTCCCTCATTATCACCACAAACCTGCCCATGGGCAGATGGGATGAACTATTTACCGGCAAGCTGGCTGCTACAGCGATCCTTGACCGTCTGGTACATCATTGCCATATCATAAGTATAACGGGTGACAGCTATCGTGTCAAAGGTCCAAAAACTGAGTATTAAAAGAGAAAAAAGAAAGGCATAAAAATGAGTATAAAGATTACACCAGATAAATATCCGCAGATCATAGAAGTTTACAATACAGAGGGAAAAACAGCCGCATATGATCTAATGCGAAGCTGTTATGAGATCAAAAATCCAACTTGCGTTATGAAAAGATTGAAAGCTGACAAGAGTCTTGGATATGACTATGATACAGACCGTTTTGAATCAGCCAACCGAAAGGAAGACGATATCTTTCTAAATTTAGAGGCCCTCTGCGAAAACAAAATCGAATCTTCTGTACCATCCTCTGTGCACTGTACCAGAAGTTGCTGCTCAACAGGGTTCTGGATCTGGCTTCCATTATAAGTCCATTTATAACTGATCCCGTTGTCTGTCTTTCCGACAAAATAATATTTTTCATCTTTTCCGGCGATGGTTTCCATCTGAGCCTGTGTGATGATACCGTCTTCCGGAAGCTGTGTTTTGGTTTTTAAAGGTTCAACGTCTGTGTTTTGGTCCTCATCAGAACTGTTTAGGATTTCTGCTCCTTTTTCTGAAAGTTGTGTCATGCTGTCATTTCCGCTTCCGCAGCCGGTAAGGGAACTGATTCCCAGAAACAGTGCAAGCCACAGGGCAGTTCCTTTTTTCTTTATATTCATTTCTTCTTCCTCCGCTTATGTATGAGAGCTTTTACGCCTGCCTTAATGCCGCTACCTGCCAGTCCGCCCGCCAGCGCACCTGTTGCTGCAAAACCGAAAATCATACCGTATTCCTTTTTCTTTTCAGATGTCAGTATACCGGTTCCGGTTTCACTGGAAGTGTCCATATCATGATCGGCTCCCGTATCAACCTGTGATGTTTCTTCAGATTCAACATATGGATCTGCATCAAAATCCCATCCACCGGAACTTTTATCGTTCTTTGAATTACTGTTTTTAGAAGTACTTTTGTAATTTTTGCCTGAAGATTTACCTGAAGAAGCACTTTTACCTGAACTTCCTGAGCTGCCTGTATTATCAGAACTGCCTCCGGAAGATTTGCCGCCCAGGGATTTGCCGGAACCGCCGGGTGTTTTCGTATTCACGCTGCCGCTGTTTCCCGATGGAGTTGCAGCTAGTGTCGGAGTCGGGATTGGAGTTGGTTCTTTTAAACCTGTACCGGTTCCATCACCTTTTCCGCCTTTGGTAATACTGACATCTGACATATCATAAAGACTTGTCTTGCCATCTTTGAGACGTTGATAGGCAACCAGTGCGTAGTAGCCCTGCTCTGTAGCCATACCGTCTAGTGTACCTGCGGCA
>OKVF01001975.1_pt1 | contig 13181 bp, 20 predicted proteins | sample 1604831 | NCBI WGS metagenome assembly OKVF01 (sample SAMN01760980, study PRJEB22395) | human gut metagenome
TCCTTGATGCGCCGGGGAATACTCTTTGTATGATCTATCGGTTGTACTACACCTCCCCGGGCCACCTCAAAATTGAGATGCGCCCGGGTGCGGTCATAGTTGCCGCCCTTGACGGCAACATTCCAGCTTCTGTCAGACCAACGCCGTTGATGCTCGTTGGACTGATTGGTTGACATTCCTGCCGAGGCATGGAAGTCAATTACCTGTTTAGCCATATAAATGTAAATTAGTGCGTTAAACGCAGTTGTAAAAAGGCCGAGCTTGCTCGTAACAGCCTGCCGGATACGGCAACTCCCAGAGGATTTTTAGTTCGAGGGGGGTATTAGGCTACCCGGGTGGTTCACAATCCGGCAACTTCGCGCAAGCGCGTTGTCTATAAGCCAGCCTGAACGGTGACCACGGAAATCGGTCAGGCATATACCCGGAGAGGCGCACAGCGCACGTCAGAGAGGCTCGGAATGGCCTCCTGCAACCTTGTGGCACCAGCTATAACCGGAGGCAAGCTACGGCACGTTTTAGAGGCTGTCCTTGATGAAATCGACTTTCAAATGGATGAAGAGTCCGTCGAGATCAGAACGGGCATCTGTAATAGACGCTGGCTCCTTGCTGTTCCTGACAGCGTGAGACTCATGGTCGAGACCGGGACTGTAACCCTTAAGGAGACGGAGCCAGTCCGTCCAGTTGCCGGATAGACACACATTGAAGATGCGTCCAAGGCACTCGTTGCTATAAGAGTCTGCCGTCTCGGGAAGCTCTGCCGGGTGGTTGTGCCATTTCCCAATCATATGCCGAATCAGTAAATACTGTAAGGAGGAAATTTTGTGCGAATAAGCATCATCGTCTTCCTTGTCAAAGGATTCGAGTGTTTCTCCAATTGTCTCTACAAACTCGGAATCAGTTATGCCACCGTCAAGCCATTCATCCATCTTGTCGGCAAGCGGTTTCGGCATCTTGAATGGTACCTGCGGCATAATGAAGGCAGGGGCGTATGCGGCATCCTGCCAGTCCATCGTCATGGTAACGAGAGAACAGCGGTCAAGAGGTGTCTTCGACAGAAGCCCGAAAACCTCAAGCTGGTCGAAGAACTTGCGCACGGTCTCGCGGGCCCAGTTCCAGCGGTCGGCAAGGTCTGTAATCGAGATTACGAGCTGACCGGTTTCCAGATTGAATGTCTGTCCATAGGCAGGCTTATAAGGGGTCTTTGTTTCCGCGACATTGTGCAGAAGATAGAGATAGGCAGTGAGCCTCGAAGCACCGAACTTGGTAGGTGTGGCGAGGTAGTCCAGAATCTCCGGTGTGAGCCTCACGTTCCATAAGCGGCTGTGGTGCGTCTGGCGGTTATACTTGGTTTTGGTCATTGAGAGATGTGGTAATTGAATAGAGGTTTATTATCAAATTATAAGAGGTAACTGTCTTAATGGAAGGGATAAAAATGGACTTCCGCTGTCAGAAGCAGAGAGCATGGATGCCCCGTGCCGTAGCCGGTCGGTGGCATCCTGTACCTCCGCATCGAGTTCAGCCAATCTCTCCGCGCATCAGCTTTACTTTCTCAGCCTCGCAGAAAGCGTTGTATTCTGCGGCATCGGTTCCGCGCTCAATGGTCTCGTCTATGATGTCTCCGAGCTGGTCGAAATATACCTCCGGGTGAGCAAGCCGGATGCCGTTTGCGTCCTTGAGATAGATTTCGTAATAGTCCATCTCGTTGTAGGAGATTAGCACGTTTCCCTTGAAAAGCCTGCCGTTCACTTTGAACATAAGAGTTGCCATACCCTTGTGTACGGTGGCGAAGAAGCCGTGGAGCGCGCCCCATGACCAGATTACGTTCATGGGTGTGGTGGCGAGCAACTGTTGGCGGATAGTGTCCGCAGTCTGCATTACATATTCTTTATCCATAGTGCTGGGATTTATTGTTTCCCTCACCTTCGAGATCCATTCTCATTGGCTTCGGGAAACGGGTTGTTTTCTGCCATACAAGTTGCCGTATCCTACGAACCAAAATCTCTGCGAGACCGGCGGCCTGTTTTGGAGAGTAACCGGATGCGGCGATTAACTTTGCAGAACGACAACCATCCCGGAGTCAACGCGAATAGTACCCTGATATAAGAGTTCTGTCCGCACAAGCAGTATATCGGGAAAAATTCTCCGGCGACTTCAGTTGCCGCATCAGTTCTTCAGACGGATAGAAGACCGAACCGATGGCGAATATGTAGAGATTCATTGAAAGAGGCCATATCGACGGCTCGACAACGCAGGTCAGCATGGCTATGAATCCAAGCCCGATGCCGAGGCGCGTCTGCAGCCGGAAGATGCTGCGTTCAGTCATGCGGAAAGAGAACATCGACAGGCATAGGACCGTACCCACTACAAGGGCCCAGTTCACTCCGTAACTCTGCAGATAGCAGAAATTGAAGGAGAGCATCAGCAGCATCAGGAGCGATACGAAAAGCTTGCGTGCCGACAGGCTGAATGTCATGCGTCGGTAGAACTTCTGCATCCCCGGGGTATCACGGCGATAGAAGAACATCGACAGCATGGTGACTGTTGCCGGATAGAAATGAAGGAACATTTGCATATTGGTAATCTTTGTCTTGTTACGCCTCAAGTTCTAATTGGAGTGTTCCCCATGAGGCTTTGGAGAAAATCATATTGACATCATTGAATGTCAGGGAAAGAGTGTCGATCCGTGCAGTCATCGAACTGTCATTACCGGAACAATCGGATATGGCTCCGTCAATCCGGCCTTCCGGAATTGATATTATGGTTCCGCGCCTGTATCCGTAAAGACCTATCCTGACTTCAAGGCGAAAGACCTTTGATGTGACTTTCATTATTGACGCATCATTTACAGCCACTCCGTTACGGAATGAGCCGAAATCAACGGCGTTTATCCATGTCCTGTGCCAGTCGATGACCTCTATCAGATGGTTGGCGAGGGCGTCCGTCATCAGAGGAAATAACTCAGCAGCTCTTCCTCCGATATGCGGTAAGCGAACTTGCCGGATTGCACGGCGACCCTGCGGAGCGTTTCGCGCAGTTCCGCAAGCATCCTTTCGAGAGAGAAGTACAGCTTCACATCAACCTCTGCGATTTTTCCGCAGGAATTTGTCGTGGCGCAAAGCTGGAACATCACGCCGGTGCCGGGTTCCTGGAAGGCACACACCGACTGTCCGTAATCGGTGTGTTCCGAGCGCCAGTGACGGTAAAGCTCGATGGTGCCGTAAGACTCGCCGAGTTCATTGCAGAAATCCTCGAAAGTAAGAGCTTCAGGAAGAGAGAAGTCAAGCAGTGCGTAATCCTCATATACCTCACGGGCAGTCCTGTTTTCGAGTCTCGGTCTGATGATGGCCGGGAGCTTCAACGCGCCCGACTCCAAAAATCTTTCTATGGTTCCGTTTGTCATTAAAAATAGCATGATTGGTTAATCCGGGTGCAAAGATAAGTCCGTAAGACATTCTGTAAAAGCCTGTGTTCAAGGCTTTAATCTTCTTTATGAATGGGGCTATAATTTATAATCGGGTTATGTCGCAGATATTAAGAAAGATGCACGGAAACGTATATAAATATCGGCTCCTTTTGCTAACATTATTTACAAATGGAGATTATATTTATATAGTTAAAAAGCTGTATTCCAGATGATAATATCATCAATGTGTGCTATCTTTGCATGAAAGAAAGATAATAGCGCAATACAGATGGCAAGATACGGATACATATTACATTCGGCAGATGATGCAACAGTCAGGAATATTGAAGAATCGGGATGTTGCCGGATATTCAGGGAAAGCAGATACGACACTCAGACAAGACCGGAGAGAAGAACCCTTCTCAGGCAGATCGGGAACAATGACGAGATAATTGTTCCCAGGCTATGCCACATTGTCAATGGCTGCTCCAATCTGGCGGTACTTCTGGAATATTGTGAAGCCCGCAATATCAGACTGATCTCAATCAGGGACAGGATTGACACCGCCGGCATACTCTATGACGGCGAATCGGACAGGAACATAGTGTCGGCATTCAAGACACTGGCATCAGATGTGGCCGACATTAAAAAAGGAAACGGCGAAAAGCCGCTACAAACGCAGTCCCCGGTTCAAACGTCGGCCAAGGAACGGAGGACACAACGCGACAGTCGTGTCATAAGCATGTACCTCACCGGCCTTAATACCGGGGAGATATTAAGACTTAACAACATCAGCAAGACCACGCTGTTCCGTGTACTGCGGAAGCATGGCATCCCGACAGAGAGGCTCGGCAAGAAACGTCCTATCTGTGAATGACCTTTCTGTTTCTTCGGACAGGCTCACGTTCCGGAGGTATGGTGTCGATTTCGCCGTCAGTTGCAGGCAGGCTCTCCGCCGATAAGGTTTTCATCAGAACCGAATCCACGGCTTCAATCCTCGGATAGTATTCATCGACTTTGGTCTTCAGTTCATCAACGGCGTGTTTGCCACGGTGATAGACATACAGTCCGTCACCTATCACATTATCTCCCTCCACCAAGAGATAGAGGAAGAGTATCAATAACAATTTCTTCATATCGCAGGAATAATCAGGTTACACGATATACTATGTCGCAATCAATCACCTCACATGGCTTTCCGAACCACGGGCAACTGCTGAAGTAAGGCTGCCATTCATCATCTGACGGAGGGCATACAAGTTCCACCGCTTGCTCACGGAGCAGGCTGTCAATCTCGTTGACTTCCTGCTCTGTGAGGCCGGAGGCGTCGCCGTTCACCAGATAGCACAGGGCGTAAGTGGGAACTTTCTCGACACCGGTTTCCATAGCTGTCATTCAATGGGGGTGAGTTCTTCGATGCCCACGGTATAACCGTAGCCGTCCTCGTTGCGCCATTCGCGGCAGGTCTCGACATCGACAAGGGTTTCTCCCTCCTGTCCGTCAAAGTTCTCGGCGGCTTCCTCAATCGCCACTGCCATAGCTCCCTTGGCTTTTTCATAGTCCACATGGAGTGCGTGTGCATCGGTAATACTCTCTGCTGAATATTCAATCAGCACTGTCACAAGATAGAATTTCTTATTCATATTCGTATGGTTTAATGGATTGTCAAATCATGGGGATAGAGCGTCCATGCTCCTTGAGGTAGTCGAGCATTGCTTTTGCTTCGTCGTGCGATGCCTGGTTCCGTGGGTCGGTGGCATAATCATCAGCCCCGATAACTTCTATGATTGCCTTGCAGAGCCTATAGACGCTCTGCTGGAGAGTGCGGTGCATCAGGGGTATTTGTGCCGCTACTTTCTTCGGGTTGAAGGAATAGTTGTTGACTGCGGTTTCAATCGCCTGTGCAAGTTCTTTTTCGTTCATAATTTTACCAAATTTTGTGTGAATAATGTTTTCTCCCTCCGTTTTGCTCCTATGGAGCTGTCGTGAGGGGTTTATATGCGCATCCCAGGGGCATCGAAAGGGGGGAAAGGCAAGGTTTTCAAGATGATTTTTCAGGCAACTGCAAAAATCTCGCGGAAACACTGCATGACCTTGGCCGTCGCTCCCGGATGCCGAACTTCGCGCCATAAACCACGGAGACTGCTCCCGGGAAGAAATGCAGAACCGACATATAAGTGGGAATCGGCCTAAAAAGAAGGGGAATAATATGATATATAAGAGGTCATGGGCGCAGCCGCGTATAGACACGGAAAAAACCGTGCCTATATAATCAGCGGTCTATCGCATTAGTCAATCTCTATTTCATCGGGATAGACATCTATCTCGGCTCCGGAACTTAACTGTATGACAAAGCCTTTCGGTGTCTGTGCCACAATGGTGCCACGGCGATAGCCGCGCCACGGCTCAATAAGGTCGCACTGCTTTCCATATTCGGGAAAATCCGTGTAATGACCCTGTCCCAAATAGGCAGGGTCATTGAAATTGGGAAACATAATCATATCTATTCGTTTTTTAGTGTGTCATCCTTAATCTTTAGATAGTCCGGATAGAATGACTTGAAGGCATTTATTATAGCATCAGCAACCTTTCGGTTCTCGGCATCTTCGACATACAATTTTTGTGTCCAATAGTCGAAACAGAATGTGGCAACCTCTCCCGAATATCGGTCGGTGCCGGAATATATGGTGGCTGCGAAGAAACCTCCCATGCAACTCTGCTTCTCTACAAGATGGTTGTAGAGCGTAAATTCCTCATTGTTGTTCTCCGAACTTGTCAGCTTGTCAACAATACGTCTGATGTATTTATATCTTTTCATACCGGTTTCCGAGCTTTATTGAAACGACCGGCTTTCCAGCCGTAAATCTCTGCGACATAGGGGTGCAGGGAGCGAGTGCGCTTGCGGAAGCCTGCCTCGTCTATCTCAAGGTTATATATCTGTTCTGCGATACGTTCCGCAGTTTCCTGGTCTTTTGCCACACGATAAAGCACATAGTGCGATGCGTCATGGTGGGTCAGTATGCCACGAATATTGTTGCCGTCGGAGTACCATTCGTTGTTATCTTCCGAAATAGTGAAAATGTCATTGATAGTGCTTCCGAGTATCCTGTAACCTTGCCGTCTGCCGTTCCACCTGCCGACATCGGCAAAAGCGATTATCACGCCTTCAACCTCTTTATCAAGATTCATGCGCTCGTCAGCGAGATAACCGTCAACGACTTCTGCCCACTCACGGTCGGTAACACAATATTCCTCGTTTTCAAGAATTTCTCGCTGATACTGTTGATATTCATCTCTTGCGTCATCGTCAAGATAGGTCTCGCTTGTCCAGATTATCAGTTTCTTCATAGTCATATCGTGTTAGATTGTTGCCTGATTGTATATGCTTGGTTCTGAAGTCACGTTGTAGATGTATTGTCCGCAACGTACAAGCAAAGCATCTTTGCCATAGTACAATTTTTTCATCCCCTTGATAGAGCCGGAACGGTGAAAGTTCGGAAATCGGCTTATGTTGCAACGCTTTCCTTGTTCGACTGTCATTTTCTTTGTCTGCATATCAGTATTGTTTGAATGTTTATTCTTCCCCTCCCGTTTATTGATCCTTTCGGAGCCGTCCGTGAGGGGTTTATCTGCGCATCACAAGGGCATCTTTCAAGGGAGCAAGTGACAAGGTTTTCAAGACGATTTTTCCGGATACCGGCAAAATGTCGCGGAAACTCCGGCACGACCTTGGCTATGCTTCCCGATGCCAAACTTCGCGCCAATAAACCCGACTGGACTGGTTCCGGAGAGAAATAATATGTACAAAAGCACCACTAATTCAAAAATAAGTGGTAACTTTGTACACATGAAACAGGAAATTCCGGAAAACATACAAAAGGTGCTCGATGAGAACAATGGCACCATATCCTCATCCCAAGCCAAGGAAATAGGACGCTATGCTTATTATAGTGTCCTAAAGTTGGTTAAGAATGGGACTCTTCTAAAACTCAGAAACGGACTGTTCATAGAGCCCTCCAGACTGGCTAACACAATGATTGACATCAATCGGCTTATTCCAATGGGTGTGCTATGTCTTTATTCCGCTTGGGCTTACTACAATCTTACTACTCAGATTCCTGCGGAATTCAATGTCGCAGTCGATAAAAATATTAAAATTACAATTCCGGATTATCCTCCGATAAGACTGTTGCGTTGGTCTGGGGAAACACTCTCCATTGGAGTAGTTAAATCTCAAATGAATGGTTATAATGTGCAGATTTACGACCTCGAAAAGAGCGTTTGTGACGCAATAAAGTTCAGAAATAAAGTTGGTATCGATGTAATGTCCGAAGTATTGAGAAATTACTTGCAACGTCCAGACCGCAATATTTCAAAACTTGAAAAATATGCCCGTGAACTCAGGCTCTATTCAACTCTCGAGAAATATATGGAAGTAGAACTATGACAACGAATTACGGTAAATCAATACATGATAGGCTGCTGAATATCTCCCGAAAAGAAAAGCTTTCTTTCCAGATGATATTAAGCCGTTATATTCAAGAGCGGTTCCTTTACAGGGTCTCAGTAAGTGAATATTCATCGAAGTTCCTACTGAAAGGAGGTGCTTTGCTGTATGTTTTTGACTTATTCGCGGCTCGACCGACATTGGATATAGACCTGCTTGGCGTTGGAGTGAACAATAGTCTGCCAAACATGAAGGATATCTTCACCGAGATATGTTCTATCAGCGAAGAGAGCGATGGTGTGATATTTGATGTGGCTGCACTTGACGTGCAGGAGCTCATGGCGAATAAAAAATATCGTGGGGTGAGGATAACTGTTCCGGTAAGTCTCCATTCCATGAGAGAGATATTATCTATTGATATAGGCTTTGGAGATATAGTCACACCTTCTCCCGTCCAGATAGAATACCCGCTTTTGCTTGACGACAAGCCTGCCGCAAGTTTATTGGCATATTCCGCAGAAACAGTTGTGGCGGAGAAATTTGACGCCATGATTTCTTTGTCCGAAAATAACAGCCGAATGAAAGACTTCTTTGATGTATATAGATTCATTCGGCGCGGTAATCTGGACAAATCTATTTTAGAGGAAGCGATTTCAGTGACATTTAGTAATCGGGGAACATCGTATCAGGAAGACCATCCATTATTCACGGAAGAGTTTGCAAATAACTTGGTCCGCCAAACAAGATGGCGAGCATTTTTGAAGAGAATTAAATATCCTCATAATTTGGATTTCCCGATAGTCATGAGCGAGATCAGGAGTTTCCTATTACCTTATTGGCTCAAACAAAGATAATGAAGATTCAGTACGCATCCGACCTGCATCTTGAATTTGGAGAAAACTCCAAATGGCTGAAGGACAATCCACTGATCCCTTCGGCTGACATTCTTGTTCTTGCAGGAGACATAGGGTATCTCGGCGATGCCAACTACAGGACGCATCCTTTCTGGGACTGGGCTTCTCAGAACTATAAGCAGGTGATTGTCGTTCCCGGCAATCATGAGTTGTATAAATTCTTTGATATCAATGATCTGCATGAGGGCTGGGAACTTGAGATAAGGCATAATGTCAAAGCGTATTACAACAGAGTCTTATCTCTTGATGAAGAAACTGACCTGATAGTCTCAACCTTATGGGCAAAGATTTCGCCATCGGAAGAATACCTGACAGAGCATTACGTCAGCGACTTCAGACGCATTAGAAATGGTGAACACAGACTGACCTCGCAACGGTTCAATGAAGAACACGACCGGTGTCGCAATTTCATTGAAAAGGCGGTGTCCGGGAGCAAAGCCAAAAATATCATCGTAGCCACTCATCATGTGCCCTCATTCGGTCTTATGGCTGAAGAGTTTATGGATAGCTCCATCAATGGTGCGTTCACTGTCGAGCTTGGTGATTACATAGCCGACACCCGTATCAACTACTGGATTTACGGTCATTCACATCGCAACATAGACAGGACAATCGGGAATACTCAGTGTGTCAGCAATCAGCTCGGATATGTATTTCAGAATGAACACCAGTCATTCCGTCGCGATGCCGTCATAAAATTATAACCTGTTTCAACTACAACGAATAGAAAAGATAATGAACAATACAGGGCTGACATTATATATAGAAAGGGAGATACTGCCCAGGTACAACGGATTCGACAAGGCTCACAGGGAGAATCATGCCCGCATGGTCATAGCGCAGAGCCTTGACATTGCACGGCATTACGCCCTCAACATGGAAATGGTATATACCATAGCAGCGTTCCATGATTTAGGGCTTGCCATCGACAGGAAGACACATCATCTTGAATCCGGGCGGATAGTACGGGAAGATCCACGATTGCATGAGTGGTTCACACAAGAGGAAATAGAGACAATGGCACAGGCGGTAGAAGACCACCGGGCATCGTCCGACCATGAACCTCGAAGCATATACGGCAAAATTGTCGCCGAAGGAGACCGCTACATCGAACCGGAGAAGATAATCGAAAGGACGGTACAATACGGACTCGACCATTATCCCGAACTTGACAAAGAGGGCCACTGGCGGCGCACACTCGACCACCTGCATGAGAAATATGCCGAGGGCGGCTATCTGAAACTGTGGTTCCCGGAATCACCGAATGTAGAAAGGCTCGATTCACTCCGTGAGATTATAAAAGACGAACCCCGGCTGCGCCGGATTTTCGACAGGATATATAACGAATTATAAAAGGCACCATTTTACCATAAAAATTGCATCTTTACATCAAAGTAAATATGAGATATTGATACAACTTACAACAGCCGGTCAATTACGGCTGTCATACAGGTTTATAACCGTTAATCCATTAGCCACAGCCAGACGGCAGGTGTAAAACGTACCGCCTTTAGGATTTCCGTTATACCATGCAATAAGTCGTGAACTGTGGACTACCATATAGTCATTGCGCCGTAGCAGACAGCCTTGATAGTAGTGCTCGCTCAGAATCACGGTATCATTTGTATTACGCAGAATGTCATCATACCGGGATTTCAAGGCATCGTTCCACCTCTCGGTCTGTCCGCGATACGGTATAACGGCAATGAGCCGTAAATCCGGCAATTCAGACTGTAGGGAAAGGACGGTTTCTGCTGCCAGTAAATCATAGCCCATAGCCATGCCGCAGAAGAAATTACGATAGCCGTCAGCGTATGCCGATATTATCGCTGTCTTTAATTGCCGTTCAAGTCGCTTCAAATAAAAGTATGGGATGATGCGGTGTCCGCTGAAGCAAGCGGATACAGACTTATCATATTTTGATTGAATCATATTATCTCACTTTGTAATGGGTTCTTGCGAGGAATACACCTCCGAGCACATTGGCTCCGAGGCTTTCAAGGCGGTTGGCATATATGGCATAACTCAAGCCTTTCGTTATCACATCATCAAAGACCACAACCATTTTACCGTTGAAAAAAGTCGGGTCAAACTCAATGATGTCAGCCTTGCGGACATCCGTCTCTGCCTTGCGGTTCTCGTGAACTGTCATTCTATCGCCACAAACCGATACATGGTCGTAACCGTTGATTGCACCGGTGAGTTCACACACCATTTGGCAGAATGCCTTGTAGCGTATCTCGTTCTTCTCTCTTGTAGATGCCGGAACGGGAGAAAACACAATGTCGGCGCACGTTGCTCCGTAACGCTCAGTCATGGCGGTTGCCGTGCGCCGTGCGACTTCCTCGTATGCCCGTCCGTCCTTGAAATCAAAAACCAACTTACGGTCGGCTATCTCCCGTTCTCCTACGTTGCGTATGCGTGCAGGGAAATATTTGCAGAACCATGTCTGCGGTTTATCCAACTGCTTTTGAAGCTCAATGTCTATCGTTTTCGCCATAAATCTATTTTTTATCCCTCTTTTTCAGACCTTTTGGTCCGTCGGAGGGCTGTCTGACCGATTTCAGGCATTTCAGGGGAGGCGAAAGCGGACAATAAGGCAAATTCACGGTGATAGCCGTGACCTCCGGCTCTGATTTGACATTTGGCCCGGCCTCCAACTTTGCCGTGACAATCGACCGACGGCATCTTCCGGATCACAGGCACAGGATTTTAAGCGGAACATCCGCAGTTTATAAAAGGCTGACAGACATTAAACCAGGATTCATCAACAGTGCCCCGGTTGATTAAAAGAGCAAATGAAATGGCATAAAAAGGTATAAGAGGCTTGAGCGGCCCGGAATAGAGCCGCCGGCATAAAAGGATATACCGGTGTGGTCAGAATAAAGAAAGCAGAGGCCGTATGACAGCCCCTGCAATCGTCTTATGATTATGGATATTAAGCCGCTTCCTCGTTGCTTTCATCTTCGGAGGTTTCGTTTGCCTCCGCAGTCGGTTCTTCGTTTTTCGGCATTAGAGCCGCCTTTCTTTCCTCTATGCGCTGATGCCGTTTCTCATAGACCTCGTTGTAGCCTTTCTCAATCTCGGCAAGCTGTTCGGGCATGTGCTTCTTTGCGAAGCCGAGCAGCAGTTTTGCAACCGTGTTGCTCCCGAAAGCCTCCTTGAAATTGGCTATAAGATAATCCCTGCGGATTACAGCCTTTGTCTTGGCGTTGAGATTGCTGACTATCTCCATTTTTTCATCATCGGAAAGACAGCCTGCCTGCTTCTCGGTAAGCCCCACAGCCGAGAAATGTTCCTTTCGGAGCGATGAAAGCATGAAATAATACACCATTCTTTCCTCGTCCTGCCCGAACTTGGTCTCGGTCATGTCGGCCTCAAGGATTTGCTTCTTGGTGTCTGCCACGGTTTTCTCCACGGCGATTTCCTTGTTGCGCATGTCCTGTTTCTCAAGTTTCACTATGGGGTCGTCCGCCTTGTTGTCGGGAGTGCCGTCCACGGAAGCCTCGGACGGCTTCATCGCATATCCTATGCTTATGTCATTTTTTTCAATGACAATATAGACAATGATTTCTCCGTTTTCTGCCCTGGCATTGACATCCTCCAAGGCATCGTTATACTCGGAAAGGTCTTGTTCATACTCTGAATGAGCCTCGGCAAAGTCTTCGGGAGTTTCGTATTCCTCCGCAGTCGGTTCCTGCGGCATTGCAGGGTACGGCTGAATGTATGTGTTCGGAGTTTCAATCTCATGTCCCATAGCCGAAAGACGCTCAACCGCCGCCTCGTTTGTGCCAAATCGCCCTTGTCGCAAAGGGTAGGCAGGATATAGGGCTATCATATCCACCGCCTTGTCAACGAGATACGATGTGTTCATATACTCAAGGCATTTGCGGTTGGTGCATTTTCCACAAGTTCCCTCGCAGAAAAGCAGCAGGTTCTTGGTGTTGTGGGGGCATGAGGCACACATTCCCTTGTCAAATGAGTAACGCTCAAGGTCGGTTGTGAAATTCTGCTCTATTCGCCTTGCGACCTCGGAGGCTTTAAGCCCACGCCATGAGCCGTAGCCATAAGAATTTTCGCAGAGGTGTTTTTCGTAAACCTCTTTCTGTATGTCCGTTCCGTATCTGCATATTTCGGAAGCCACGCTCATTGTGATAGCGTCAGCCTCCAGCAGTTGCGCTATTTCGGGGATAAGTGATGTGAATTTCAGTCGGGTGCGTATGTATGCCTCGGACTTGCCGAACTGCACAGCCAATGACTGCACATCGTATCTTCCGCTGTCCATGAGGCTCTGGTATGCGTTTGCTTCCTCAATCGGCGAGACATCCTCACGCTGAAGGTTCTCGGTGACGGCGATTTCAACCGCTTCATCATCGGTAACATCGTATATGTCGGCAGGGATAGTCTCAAGTCCTGC
>OKVF01001988.1_pt1 | contig 13078 bp, 15 predicted proteins | sample 1604831 | NCBI WGS metagenome assembly OKVF01 (sample SAMN01760980, study PRJEB22395) | human gut metagenome
GAGCTTTTTCGTGCCTGCTGCCGTGACGTTCTCCACCGATGCCGTTGCCACCAGATCCCTGGCGTCCAGATTACCCACCTGTGCACGGTCGCCCTCCAACTGTACGCTGACTTCATCCACATCAAAGCTGATGACACTCAGCCCGTTTTCCTCCGCCGTCGTTCCGGCGATGTCCACTTTCAGGGGAATGTGGTTCACGGTACGCGGCGTGGTCGGATAAATGGAGATGGAGATGACAAACCAAAACACAATGGCGATCACCACAGACGTGATCATCATGGCAGGACGGCTGGCATAAAAGCGCTGCAGCAGCGTCTGGTTAGTCTGATTTGGATTGTCCGTCTTCTTTTCCCGATGACGATTCCAAAGATGCGTCAGCTTTTTGTCCATGATCCTTCTCCTTTTGTTTCCTGTGCAGCTTGATGAACGGAATCCGGCGGGAGACCTTATCGATGGGGGTCTCCTCGTTGGAAGTGATCAGCCGTTCCACAAGCAGGTGGTGCAGATTTTCTCTGGTGAAGCCGCTCTTAAGCACGCCGTTTTCCGCCACAGAGATGGCGCCGGTCTCCTCCGAAACGACAATGACAATGGCATCCGAATTCTCGCTCATTCCGATGGCGGCACGATGCCGGGAGCCAAGGCGCTTGTTGATCAGCTCTTCTTTCTGCGGTTTCGGGAGGAAGCAGGCTGCTGCCAGAATCTTTCCGTCTCGCATAATGACAGCACCGTCGTGGAGCGGTGTCTTATTATAGAAGATGTTGCCGAACAGCTCCTTGCTGGGGATGGCATCCAAAACCGTGCCGTTGTCGATCTGCTCCCCCAGCCGGGTCTGCCGTTCGATGACGATCAGCGCACCTGTTGAGGTGGCGGAAAGCTCTACGCAAGAGTCGCAGATCACATCAATGGCATTGCTCCAAATGCCGTCATCTGCGCCGGCATTCATGCTGAAGCGAAGTCCCAGCTTGGTGTACCCCGCCTTTTCCAAGGTGCGGCGCAGCTCCGGCTGAAACAGAATGACCAGTGCGATCATACCTATGTTCAGCGTCTCCGACATCAGATAGGAGATGGCTTTCATCTTGATCCAGCTCGCCACAATGTACACCAGAAACAGAAGCATGATGCCTTTCACCAGCTGTCCGGCACGTGTTTCACGAACCAGTTTCATGACCACATAGACCACATACGAAAGCACCAGGATATCCAGAATATCCACCGGCTCTGCCGTCTTGATCACGCTAAAGATCATATCCAGGATATCTCTCCACGCCATACACATTCCTTCCCTTCTCACTTCTGTTTTTTCAAATGCAAAGGCAGCCTCCGCACCATTCTTCCAATTTGTTATGTAAGAGTCTGTTTTTGCTTATCACAGGTGCAAAACAGACTCTCCGAGCGTAAACTGTGCGCTCCTCTTCTTCTATTTTAACATATCGCTCGTTTTTTTCAATAGGTTTCCGCCATTTTTCAAATTCTTGACATAATTTTTCACGCTGGCAGCCAGCCGAAGCGTGTCAGACTCCCGGCTGAATGCCGACGGCGCAAACCGCAGCGTTCCATCCGCTGTCCCAAGCTTTTCGTGCGCCAGCGGTGCGCAGTGCAGACCGGCACGCAGGCAAAAGCCCTCCTGACTGAGCCACGCCGCCAGTTTTTCCGGCGGTTCATCCGCCACCGTAAAGGAGACAATGGGCACATAGGAAACGCCTGCCTCCCGATAGACCCGCACCTCCGGAAGCTCCTGCATCGCCTGACAAAACAGGTCGCACAGATAGCTCTCATGGCGATACAGCATCTCCACCGTCCGGCTCTTGACAAAACCGATGCCCGCCCGCAGCGACGCTGCCCCAATGACATTGAGGGTTCCGCACTCCAGGCGATCCGGCAGGAAATCCGGCTGTTCCGGACTGCGGGAAGCGCTTCCGGTTCCGCCCTGCATCAGCGGACGAATGGGAAACTGACAGTCCGTCATGAGGATTCCGGTGCCGGTGATCCCATAGAGTCCCTTATGGCCGGCAGTACATAAAATATGCATACCGTCCGCTTCCAATGACAGGGGCAGAATGCCGCACGCCTGCGCACCGTCCGCAATAAAGCACAGTCCGTTTTCCCGGCAGAGCTGCGCAATACGGCGGTAAGGCAGGATCTGCCCCGTCACATTGCTGGCAATGGTACAGACGACCGCACGGGTGTTCGGCCGAATTGCCGCCCGAAACCGCCGCATGGTCTCATCGTCATCTGCCGCAATTTTCACCATACGATAGGCGACTTTCCGTGACTTTGCCAGCGCCATAATAGGCCGGTAGACGGAATTGTGTTCCAGATCGCTGAAAATCACATGGTCACCGGTTTGCAGGATGCCCTGAATCGCAAGATTCAAGGCGTGGGTGCAGTTGAGTGTGAAAATGGTATTTTCCACCTTTGCCCCGAAAAAGTCTGCCGCCGTTTCTCTGGCATCGTAAACCATTTCCGAGGTGCGTGCGGCGATCGTATGGCCACCGCGTCCGGAATTGCCATACTTCAGCACTGCCTCCGCCACTGCCTGCCGCACCTCCGGCGGCTTTGGATACGTCGTCGCAGCGTTGTCAAAATTGACTGTCACCACGCATCACGCTCCTCCTGCATCCGTTGAAACGGGATACCCTCCCGTGCAAGAATCGAAGAAACACGGCTGCAATTTCCGTGTACGGTCAGCACAAATCCGCACCCCTCCGGTCCGATGTGCTCCAGACGGCGCACTTCGCAGGAATAGCCGAGGCGCTGCAGGATTTTGCGGGCACGGGATGCCTGCGTGTAAGAAACCATTGCTGCCTTGCATCCCAACATCTTTCTCACCCCTTTGCATATCATTTGAGAGAAAACTCCCTCATCTCAGTATATGCCGGAATTTCTTTGGAGTTCGAAAGGCGTTTCCACAGGTGAAGGTGAAATTGTGGAAAATCAGGCGTTATTCTCTGACAAGCAGGCAGACGCAGTGCACTGCAATGCCGGAACCATCCCCCGTGAAGCCCAGCTTTTCCTCCGTGGTGGCTTTGACGCTGACTTGAAAATAACGAACTCCGCAAACCTCTGCAATATTGAGCTGCATCTTCGGAAGATATCCCATCAGCCTTGGGCGCTGACAGAGAATGGTGGCATCCAGATTCCCGACAACATATCCCATTTCTTTTACACGTTCTACGACTTCCTTCATCAAAAGCATGCTGTCCGCACCGGCATACTTCGGATCCGTGTCTGGAAAAAGACAGCCAATGTCCCCCAGCGATAATGCCCCCAGCATTGAATCCATCACAGCGTGCGCCAGCACATCGGCATCGGAGTGCCCCAGCAATCCTTTTTCGTAGGGAACCTCCACGCCTCCCAGAATCAATTTTCGTCCCTCCACCAGACGGTGAACATCATAACCATGTCCAATGCGATACGGCAACGTCAGCATATTGTTTCCTCCTTTTCCCGGCGCTTCAGCAGGATCTCTGCAATTGCAATGTCCTCCGGCGTCGTAATTTTCAGATTGGTGTAATCTCCAGTGGTCATATAAATTTTGTGGTTGATTGCCTCCACCAGCTGGCAGTCATCGGTGAAGTCCAGTCCGTGCTCCCGTGCAAACGTGACCGCCTCAAAATAGAGCTGCCGTTTGAATACCTGCGGTGTCTGAGTGATATAGAGATGCGGACGGTAGGGCGTGTCCACGATCAGGTTGTCATTGACCACCTTGATGGTGTCCTTTACCGGAACGCCCAGCGTTGCCCCACCGAATATCGAGGCATCCTGAATCACCTGCGCAATCTGCGCCGGCAGAACCAGCGGACGTGCGCCGTCGTGAATGGCGAGCATGGTCGTTGTTTTCGACAGGGCATGCAGTCCGCACATCACGCTCTCCTGTCGGGTCGAACCGCCCTCCACAACGGCGTGCAGCTTTGTGATCCCAGCCTTTTCCGCCGTTTCACGAATGGCATCGTGATCCGCCGGACGTGCCACCACGATCAGTTCCGCCACACGTTCGCACTGTTCAAAGGCACGCATTGCCATGCCGATGACCGTGGTATCACCCAGAGGAAGCAAAATCTTATTTTTTCCCTGCATCCGTGTGGCATTTCCGGCGCACACGAGAATGGCAGAGGTATCTGCTATCGCACTCATTCTTTTCTCCTTTTCGATTCAAAAAGGGCACTGATTTTTTCTGAAACCAGTACCCTTTTCGCAGCACCCGTTCAGAGTCCGCCCGCAGGACAAGCTTAGAAACCGTCCCGCAGCAGCTCTTACAGATTATGCAGTTTATAAGAGAGCGTCATCAGGCTGTCATCCAGATGCATCGTCACGACCTTTGCGTGCTCCACAGCGATGTCGCAGTGGCTAAAATTCCACAGTCCCCGAATGCCCAGAGAGACCAGATGCTCTGCGGTATCCTGTGCCACTTCCTTGGAAAGGCAAAGAGCGGCAGCCACAGGCTTTTGCTGTGCGCAAAACGCCTCCAGCTGTTCCATGGGCTGGATTTCCAGCCCGGCCATCTGATTTCCCACCAGCTCCGGTTTGATGTCAAAGATTCCGATCAGACGGAATCCACGCTGCTCAAAACGCACGTTTTCCGCAACGACCTGCCCCAGATTTCCTGCGCCGACCAGAATCGCCGGCAGCAGCTGCGGCAGTCCCATGATGCGCTCCAGATTTTCCCGCAGTTCTGTCACAGAATATCCGTAGCCCTGCTGTCCGAAGCAGCCAAAACAGCTCAGATCCTGTCGAATCTGCGAGGCAGTCATTCCCAGACGCTTCCCCAGTTCTCTGGAGGAAGTGTGCGCCTGACCCTGCCGTTCCAGCTCTTGCAGCAGCCGATAGTACCGCGGCAGCCGGCGGACTACAGATTCGGAAACCTCATGCTTCTGCACCACAATTGATCGCTCTCCCTATGAAAATCCGGTCACAGGTCAAATCCATTGATCTGTTCCCGCTTATCTCAATTCCTGTCGTATCTTTTGGATTATGCCATCAGTGCATCCAGACGCTCACGGATTGCCTCCAAGAATTCCTTGGAGTTGACCTTCTTCTTGTTCTCCAGCTTGGAGATCAGATACAGGTCACCAGTCATCACGCCGTCCTCAATGGTCTGAATGGTCGCCTTCTCCAGCTTGTCTGCAAAGGCAGCCAGCTCCGGCAGCTTGTCCAGTTCGCCACGCTTGCGCATTGCGCCGCTCCATGCGAAGATGGTTGCAACAGAGTTGGTAGAGGTCTCCTCGCCCTTCAGGTACTTGTAATAGTGACGCTGAACGGTGCCGTGTGCAGCCTCATACTCATAGATGCCGTCCGGAGAAACCAGAACGGAAGTCATCATTGCCAGAGAACCGTAAGCGGTGGAAACCATATCGGACATCACATCGCCATCGTAGTTCTTGCAAGCCCAGATATAACCGCCGTGAGAACGGATGACACGGGCAACTGCGTCGTCGATCAGGGTGTAGAAGTACTCGATGCCTGCTGCTTCGAACTTTTCCTTGTATTCGTTGTCGTAGATCTCCTGGAAAATATCCTTGAAGGTGTGGTCATACTTCTTGGAAATGGTATCCTTGGTTGCGAACCAAACGTCCTGATGCAGATCCAGACCGTAGTTGAAGCATGCACGGGCGAAGCCTGCGATGGAGTTGTTCTTGTTGTGCAGACCCTGAATGATACCATCGGTATCCTCAAAGTTGAAGATCAGCTCTCTGGTCTCCTTGCCCTCTGCGTCGGTGACAACCAGCTCAGCCTTGGAGCCCTGCTTTACCTTCATCTCGGTGTTCTTGTACACATCGCCGTAAGCGTGACGGGCAATGGTGATCGGTGCAGTCCAGGTGGGGATATACGGCTCAATGCCCTTGACCAGAATCGGGGTACGGAAAACCGTGCCGTCCAGAATGGCACGAATGGTGCCGTTGGGGCTCTTCCACATCTGGGACAGATTGTACTCCGGCATTCTTGCAGCGTTCGGGGTGATGGTTGCGCACTTGACTGCAACGCCGTACTTCTTGGTGGCGTTGGCGCTGTCGATGGTTACCTGATCCTTGGTCTTTTCCCGGTATTCCAGACCCAGATCATAGTACTCGGTCTTGAGGTCAACATACGGGGTCAGCAGAATGTCCTTGATCCACTGCCACAGGACACGGGTCATCTCGTCGCCGTCCATCTCGACCAGCGGCGTTGTCATTTGAATCTTTGCCATTTGATTTTCCTCCTCAAATTGCTTCTCATTGCATTTATCACGTTTTCGCCGGAGCAATGCGAGATCCGGCGTGTTCTGCCAACGCAGAAATTTTGTCATATTCCGCAGTTGTCACCAAAATCAACTGTAAGTCATCACTGTCAATGTCCACGCTTTTCCTACAGGCTCTTATTTTTTCGCATGGTACAGTGCCCATGCAAACAAGCCGCCGCCCAGAAGCGTTGCCACGCCTAGAACCGGATGCTGCAAGTAGAACTGCACCACCTCCGGCATTTGCCGGAACAGCAAAAACTGTCGGTACAGATACCACAGCACAACGGGAAGTCCCACTGCGATTGCCGAAAAAGCAATTGCGTATTCCAGAACTGTTTTCCGTTTCATTTTCCGCCGGTGCTTCTGCACGGATTTTCGCATAGTGTTATCCTGCATGGCATCTTCCATGGAAAATACCCGCTTGCTTCGGGAAACATTTTCCGTGAACTGCTTTGCCAGATCTTCGAAATGCAGTTCCTGCTGCCTGTCCTGCTTCATTTACGCAAACACCACCCAGCGAAGAATCCCCAGCACCAGCAGATGCAGCGGATAGAACACATAGAAAAACCACTTGTGAAACGGCTTTTTGCTGCCGCTTTTGCCGTTGTAGCAATACTGTATCAGCGGTATCACCAGAAAGATGCCCAGCTGGAACAGTCCGCTCCATATGGGTTCGTTTCCCAGCATGCCGACACAGCAAATCACCGTGATAGCACTGAACGAAATCCATTTTTCTTTCGGATTGTCCCGATACCGGAAAAAGGTCAGCGCATAGAGCACATCAAACATCGCCCAGTCGCCAAAGATTGACAGAAGACAGAGTCCCAGCGTCCCCAGCTGTTTCCACAGAACCGAACACTTGCCCTTGTCCCAGAACCAGATCGCCAGCAGACTGAGAAACAGCGTATAGATCACGCCGAACGCCGGGCGGATACAGCCTCTCTCAAAATAACTGAACGGCAGCCATGAGATCACGGCGAAAATTCCCAGCCGCAGAGCGTATTTCTTCACGTTTCGGGTGTAGTGATATCCCTCCGCCAGCATATACGCCATGGTCGGACCGGTCAGTCTGCCAATGATGTGCATCGCCTGTCCCAGCAGCGATGCCGTGGGAACAAACGCCCATGCAATGTGGTCAATGAGCATGGCGGCAATCACCAGATATTTCAGCTGGTTGCGGTTGAGAAAGCCCGTTCTCTCGGTCATTTCCGGTTCTCCTTATTTTGATGCAGTGCATGCAGATATTTCCGCAGCAGATACAGCCCGCCAGCAAACAGAAACAGCAGCACCAGCAGCGCAACCGCTGCCACAGGACGATACTCCAACAGTTCCGGCATATCCAGAATTTCCCTGCCCGCAAGCAGCGAGCAGACGCACCCCGCCAGAAATACGGCGAACAGATCCTTGCAATAGCTGTCCCGGAAGCACCGCAGTTTCCTGCGCACACTTGGCTTTTCGGAACCGGTCACTTACTTGCTCAGTTTGTCACGGGTGTAGTCCAGCAGACCGCCTGCCAGAATGATGTCCTTGGTGCGTCCGGTCAGTTCGCACAGTACCGGAATCTCTGCGCCAGTGGTCTTGTTGACCAGTGTCAGTGTGGTTTCGCCGTCCTCGATGTGCTTGCGAACATCTGCCAGTTCCAGAACATCGCCCTGGGAGATCTTCTCGTAGTCTGCCTCGTTAACGAAAGTCAGGGGCAGGATGCCGGCATTGATGAGATTTGCACGGTGGATACGGGCAAAGCTCTTCACCAGAACTGCCTTGACACCCAGATACAGCGGAGCCAGTGCGGCATGCTCACGGGAAGAACCCTGTCCATAGTTGGAGCCGCCTACGATAATGCTCTGTCCCATTTCCTTGGCACGCTTCGGGAATGCCTCATCGCATACGGTAAAGCAGTGCTGCGAAATTGCCGGAATGTTGGAACGCAGCGGCAGAATCTTGGCACCTGCCGGCATGATGTGGTCAGTGGTGATGTTGTCGCCAACCTTCAGCGAGCAGCCAGCCTCGATGGTTGCCTCCAGCGGAGCGGTCTCCGGGAACGGCTTGATGTTCGGACCACGCAGGATCTCCACCTTGTCCATTTCCTCTTCCGGTGCCGGCAGAACGATCATATTGTCGTTGACAGTGAACTTCTCCGGCAGTACAAAGTCCGGCATCTCGCCCAGTTCTCTCGGATCGCTGAGGTAACCGGTGAGTGCAGAGTATGCAGCCAGTTCCGGAGAAACCAGATAGATCTGACCGTCCTTGGTTCCGGAGCGTCCGAGGAAGTTCCGGTTGAAGGTGCGCAGGGAGATACCGCCGGAGTTCGGAGACTGTCCCATACCGATACACGGGCCGCAGGCGCTTTCCAGAATTCTTGCGCCGGCTGCAATGATGGTGCCCAGCAGTCCCATATCTGCCATCATGTTCAGCACCTGCTTCGAGCCGGGAGCGATGGACAGGGAGACATCCGGATTGACGGTCTTGCCCTTGAGGATGTATGCCACCTTCATCATATCCAGCAGAGAAGAGTTGGTGCAGGAACCGATGCAGACCTGATCGATCTTCAGCTTGCCGATCTCAGCCACAGTCTTGACATTGTCCGGAGAGTGCGGACATGCTGCCAGCGGTACCAGTTTGCTCAGGTCAATGTGCAGCTCTTCGTCATAGACAGCATCTGCATCTGCCTTCTGTTCGCTCCAGACTTCGCCTCTGCCCTGTGCTTCGAGGAATGCCTTAGTCACATCGTCCGACGGGAAAATGGAGGTTGTTGCACCCAGTTCTGCACCCATGTTGGTGATGGTAGCACGTTCCGGAACAGACAGGGTCTTGACGCCCTCGCCGCAATACTCGATGACCTTGCCAACGCCGCCCTTTACGGACATCCGGCGCAGCACTTCCAGAATGACATCCTTTGCAGCCACCCACGGAGAAAGCTTGCCGGTCAGTTCTACCTTGACAACCTTCGGGCAGGTGATGTAGTACGTACCGCCGCCCATTGCCACTGCAACATCCAGACCGCCGGCACCCATGGCGATCATACCGATACCGCCGCCTGTGGGGGTATGGCTGTCCGAGCCGATCAGGGTCTTGCCCGGCACGCCAAAGCGCTCCAGATGCACCTGATGGCAGATACCATTGCCGGGACGGGAGAAATAGATGCCGTGCTTCTTGGCAACGCTGCCGATGAAACGGTGGTCATCTGCGTTTTCGAAACCGCTCTGCAGGGTGTTGTGATCGATATAGGCAACGCTGCGCTCCGTGCGTACACGGGGAACTCCCATTGCCTCAAATTCCAAATATGCCATTGTGCCGGTGGCATCCTGTGTCAGTGTCTGGTCGATGCGGATTCCGATCTCAGAACCCTTTACCATTTCGCCCTCTACCAAGTGGGCTTTCAGGATTTTTTCCGTCAGGGTCAATCCCATTGTCCATCATTCCTTTCATGATTGGCGCTGCAAATAAACCTGCAAGTTGCCTGCTCTATCTGCGAACACTTTTGCTATACCATAATATTATAACAAATTCCCCGCCGTCTTGTCAAGGGAACGCACCGGCTTTTTCACAGATGCAAGGAAAAACCGCTTTTTGCCTAAGGATATGCAGGAGAAGCTGTCTTCTGCCAGCATATCCTGATTGACAGCACCGCTGAAATATGCTATAATACACCGCAAAAGGAGGAATATCTCATGCATCAGAAGCACTATTTTACAGCACTCACAGCCATGCTTGCGCAGGAATACTGCTGTACACCGGAAGATTTTCAGAAATCCGAAAATATCCTCACACCAACTGCGCTTGTGACAAAGGGCAGAATTTACAACCAAAAACGCCACTTTTTCCACATGGCAACAACTGGCGGAAATGCCGTTATCAGCGCTTCCCCGAAGCTGCACCCATTTCTGCATCAATGGGTGCAGTGCCAGCCCGGACATGCGCTCTTTCAGATTCCGAACCTGATACCGTTGGAACAGGAGCTGCAAAAGCATGGGTATCACCTCACAGAGACCTACCATATGTTTCTCCCCACATCCCAAGCGTTAGATATCCCGCCCCGTCAGGATTGCTCTGTGGTATGGCTCACGCAAGAGGAACTTCTGCCGTTCTATGGAAGCCCCAGTTTTCCCAACGCCATTTGTCCGGAATGCACACCAAATCGACCAGATGTTCTGGCGGTATGCGCCTATCACGGAACGCAGCTTATGGGAATGGCTGGCTGTTCCGAAGACATGGCAGGCTGGCTGCAAATCGGCATTGATGTTCTTCCGGAATATCGCTCCAAAGGACTGGGAACTTACCTGGTCACGCTGCTGCGCAACCGCATTTTGCAGGATCTGCATGCGATTCCATTTTATGGAACCAGTATTGCAAACTACCATTCTTGGAACATCGCCATTCGCAGCGGATTCCGACCGGCATGGCTGGAAATCTGTGCCGAAAGGCCAAATTCATAAAAATCCGTTCAGCATCTAAAAAAAGCGGCGCTTTCTACTCTGTGATACAGAGGGAAAACGCCGTTTTTTTAGTCTTTCCACTGGATTCCGGTTTTCATGCAGATCACCTTACTGCCTGCCACAATACAGTGCTACCTTAGAAGTGAAACGTCTCTTTCAGTCCCAGCCACTTGGTGTCCTTCTCGCTCAGGTTCAGCGGTGTGCCGTCTGCCAGTGCGTAACCCTCCGGCGAAGCCGAGCCGGAATAAGCGCCGATCAGCTCCGGCCAAACGATTCCAATCTCCGGATCATTCCATGCCAGACCGCCCTCATCATTCGCATGCCAAAAATCATCGCACTTGTAGCAAAACTCCGCTGCATCCGAGAGCACCAGAAAGCCGTGTGCAAACCCCTTGGGGATCAGAAACTGCTTCTTGTTCTCCTCGGTCAGCTCCACGCCGTACCACTTGCCGTAGGTTCTGGAGCCCTTTCGCAGGTCAACGGTAACGTCAAAAACCCTGCCCTTGATCACTCTGACGAGCTTTGTCTGCGGGTATTGCTTCTGGAAGTGCAATCCACGCAGCACACCCTTAGCGGACATGGACTGGTTGTCCTGTACGAAATTCACGTGGATGCCCGCCTCTTCCATCTCTCTCTGATTGTATGTTTCCATGAAGTAGCCTCTGGCATCTCCATGCACTGCCGGTTCGATAACGCAAAGCCCCTCGATTCCGGCGACATTTTTTGTTACCTTGATCTGTCCCATTAATCTGTAATCTCCTTCAGATATCTTGCCAGTGCGTCTTTCCAATCCGGAAGCGGTGTGAAACCGTTTTCTCTCAGCTTCGTTTTGTCCAATCTGCTGTTAAAAGGTCTTGCTGCTTTGGAAAGTCCGTACTCCGCTGTAGTTACCGGTATCACCTTTGTGGAATACCCGGCCTGCCGGAAAATCTCACAGGTGAAGTCGTACCAGCTGAGATAGCCGCCCTCATTGGTGGCATGATAATAGCCGTACTTTTCAGTTTCCGCCATATCCGCCAGCAGCCGTGCCAGATCGTAGGTATACGTCGGCGTTCCGATCTGGTCATTGACTACCCGCACGGTGTCGTACTTTTTGCCCACGTTCAGCATGGTCTTGATAAAATTCTTGCCGTTCTTGCCGAACACCCAGGCAATCCGGACAATAAAATACTTGTCCAGCGTATTGCTTACCGCAAGCTCACCGTCCAGCTTTGTCTGTCCGTAGACATTCTGCGGTGCATAGTCCTTGCAGTCCGGCTGCCACGGCGTTGTGCCTTGTCCATCGAAAACGTAGTCCGTGGAAATGTAGATCATCTTGCAGTCCAGCTTTTTGCAGACATTTGCAATATTCTGGGTTCCGTCCACATTGATGGCACGCACCTTAGAGAGATTCTCCTTGTCCTCGGCAGCGTCCACTGCGGTCCATGCAGCGCAGTGAATGACAACATCCGGATTCACTTCTGTGATTGCGGTTTCCACAGCATCTGCATCGGTGATATCCAGCTTGACATAGGCGCAGTCCGCAGAAACTTTGTCCAGAATATCGCTTCCGACTGCCTCATATCCACGCTTTTTCAGTTCGTTGACCACGTCAAACCCAAGCTGTCCGCCGACACCTGTTACAAATACTTTCATCTGTCTCCCTCACCGATTGCTGTACATTTTTTCATAGTAGTCCTGATACTCGCCGGAAATAATGTCCTTCCACCACTTCTGATTGTCCAGATACCACTGAATGGTCTTTTTGATTCCGTCTGCAAACTTTGTCTCCGGCAGCCAGCCCAGTTCGTTGTGGATCTTGGTCGGGTCGATAGCATAACGCATATCGTGACCTTTACGGTCGGTGACATAGGTAATCAGACTCTCCGGCTTACCCAGTTCCTTACAGATCAGCTTGACAATATCGATGTTCTTCATCTCGTTGTGGCCGCCCACATTGTAGACTTCGCCGACCTTGCCCTTGTGGATGATGAGGTTAAAGAATTTCCGCATTTGCTGGCACTCTCCAAACGCATGATGACAACCATTAAACTGAACCTAACTTTTTCGATGACTTTGAATTTCATTGCGATTGGATTAGCGTTCCCCGGCATATTAAATCCTGTTATTGGTGCTTTGGTGCATAACGCAGGCTCTGTGCTTGTAATTATAAATTCGGCATTACTATTGAAATGGAGGAAAAAGAAATGATTATCAGTATTATTGGCATTTTGATTGGTGTTTCCGTTTTAGGAGCAGGAATTTACTACCTCATGAAAGAAAAAGATGACAAAGAATCCCGCAAGATTTATGGGATTATCAGCGGTATCGGAGGCGTAGTTTTTATTGGAGCGTTGCTGAAGCTGATTTTTGAATTGATGGGGTAACTATGTGTTGGTTTGCAACTACTAAAAACTGAAAGTGATTGTTTAGATGGAAATAAAAG
>OKVF01001990.1_pt1 | contig 13074 bp, 12 predicted proteins | sample 1604831 | NCBI WGS metagenome assembly OKVF01 (sample SAMN01760980, study PRJEB22395) | human gut metagenome
GGCAATCTGGAATGAATTTTGGCTACGTTACTGTGAACGGAGTGAACAGTAACGTCTGAGAAATATAAGGCCTGTCACTGTTGTGTAAACGGTTGACAGATGGAATTTCCAATGATAATATAAATTCATTCGACATAAAAAATATTCAGTTGTATTTTTTATATATAGATGTGTGATAAAACAGTATAAAATACGACAACAGGAGGGAAAAAGATGGAGAACGAAACAGTTTCCAAAAATTTTATTGAGAATATCATTGATAAAGATTTAGCAGAGGGTGTTTATGACACCGTGCATACGCGTTTCCCGCCGGAACCGAATGGATATCTTCATATCGGTCATGCGAAATCTATTCTTTTAAACTATGGTCTTGCACAGGAATATAACGGCAAGTTCAACATGCGTTTTGATGATACAAACCCGACCAAAGAAAAGAGTGAGTTTGTAGAATCCATCAAGGCAGATATCAAATGGCTTGGTGCAGACTGGGAAGACAGACTGTTTTTTGCATCTGACTATTTCGGACAGATGTATGAAGCTGCTGTAAAGCTGATCCAGAAAGGCAAAGCCTATGTATGTGACCTGACAGCAGATCAGATCCGTGAATATCGTGGAACTCTTACAGAGCCGGGTAAAGAAAGTCCATACAGAAACAGAAGCGTAGAAGAGAACCTGCAGCTTTTTGAAGAGATGAAAGAAGGCAAATATGCAGACGGAGAGAAAGTGCTTCGTGCCAAGATCGATATGGCATCTCCGAACATGAATATGCGTGACCCGGTTATCTATCGTGTTGCTCATATGACTCACCACAGAACAGGTGATACATGGTGCATCTATCCAATGTACGATTTCGCTCATCCTATCGAAGATGCGATTGAGGGAATCACACATTCCATCTGTACTCTGGAGTTTGAGGATCACAGACCGTTGTATGACTGGGTTGTAAAAGAACTGGAATATCCGCAGCCACCGAAGCAGATCGAGTTTGCAAAACTGTATCTGACAAATGTAGTTACAGGTAAACGTTATATCAAGAAACTGGTAGAGGAAGGCATCGTAGACGGATGGGATGATCCACGTCTGGTCTCCATCGCAGCACTGCGCCGCCGTGGTTTTACACCGGAATCCATCAAAATGTTTGTAGAACTCTGCGGTGTATCCAAAGCAAACAGCTCTGTTGACTATGCAATGCTTGAATATTGCATCCGTGAGGATCTGAAACTGAAACGTCCGCGTCTGATGGCTGTTCTTGATCCGATCAAGCTTGTGATCGATAATTATCCGGAAGGCGAAGTAGAATATCTGGAAGCTCCGAATAATATGGAGAATGAAAAACTGGGAACCCGTAAAATACCGTTTGGCAGAGAACTCTATATTGAGAGAGAAGACTTCATGGTAGATCCGCCTAAGAAATATAAGAGAATGTTCCCGGGCACAGAGGTTCGTCTTATGAATGCATATTTTGTAACCTGTACAGGATATGAAGCTGATGAAGATGGAACTGTACGTGTTGTACACTGTACTTATGATCCTGCAACAAAGGGTGGCAATGCGCCGGATGGCAGAAAAGTAAAAGGAACCATTCACTGGGTAGAAGCAAGTCAGGCAGGAAAAGCAGAAGTACGTCTCTATGAGAATATCGTAGACGAGGAGAAGGGTGTATACAACAAAGAAGATGGTTCTCTGAATGTAAATCCGAACTCTCTGACAAAAGTTACTGCATATGTAGAACCAGCACTTATGGAAGCAAAAGGATATGACAGCTTCCAGTTCGTAAGAACAGGATTTTTCTGTGCAGATATCCATGATTCTAAAGAGGGTGCACCGGTATTCAACCGTATCGTGTCTCTGAAGAGCTCATTTAAACTTCCGAAAGCATAATGAGACTGAAATAGTAATATAATCAGAATAAAAAGGGAATGTTGCTTCTACGATTGTATAATCGTGAAGTAACATTCCTTTTTGGTTACGTTACTGTGAACGGTAACGTTTATTCTTCAGATTCAGATGCAGCGTCCATAGTCTCTTCAAAATTCTCGGGTTCATCGGCATCTTCTTCCTCTTCTGCATCTTTAATCTCAACTTCAGCAGCTTTATCGGAAGACTTCTCAGAATCGTCTGTATCAGCAGCTTCTTCAGCTTCTTCGCTTTCGGTGTCATCTGTTGCAGACTGTTCGCCTGTATGTTCCCAGGACTGGAAATCTTCGGCAGGTTCCTGATCTTCCTTAGCAGTTTCCTTTTCATCAGTCAGATCGAAATCATCAAAGTCATCTTCAAAATCAAAATCCTCTTTACAGGATCCTTTTTTGGCAATAAGGGCAGCTACAGCACCGGCAGCAGCTGCTGTAAGGGCACCTATTGCAACATATCCCCAGTATTTATTAATTTTAGCCATGATAATCATAAACTCCTTTCTGATATTCTCCTATTTTTGACAGCGAGTCAGGATAAAAATATCTTTTACTCCTGACACCATTTTATTCAGCTATAGGTTATTGTTATTTTAATACTTTTCAGATAAAAAGGAAAGCGAAATTTTATGGAAAGAGTTAATGAAAGCAGTTGCATACCAAAAAGATACAAGGTATACTATGACAGGAAAGAAGAGGTTATTATGAGAAAAATTATTTTGGCATCTGCTTCACCCAGACGAAAAGAACTGTTGGAACGGGCTGGCGTGGATTTTGAAGTGCTGCCTGCATCAGGTGATGAGAATCGTATCTCAGACAATCCGGGAGAGGCAGTAAAACAGCTGGCTTCGGATAAAGCAGCTTCTGTTATCCGCACTATGAAAGATAGTGCCGACGGAACAATTGTGATCGGATCTGACACAGTGGTAGTGTTTGAGAATGTGATCCTTGGCAAACCTCATGATACAGAGGATGCAGTGAATACATTAAAGAAACTTCAGGCAAATACTCATCAGGTATATACCGGCGTTTCTGTATGGGAAAAGAAAGAAAAAGTCTGGACAGAACATACTTTTTATGAAAGTACAGATGTGACTTTTTATCCGGTTTCAGATGAGGAGATCAGAGAGTATGTTGCTACAGGAGAGCCTATGGATAAGGCTGGAAGCTATGGCATCCAGGGACTTTTCGGAATTTATGTAAAGGGGATCAGCGGAGATTACAATAATGTGGTAGGACTCCCGGTTGCCAGATTATTTTATGAAATGAAGAAATCAGGAATTAACTTAAGAGGATGACAAAAGATGATTAAAGCATGTATATTTGATTTGGATGGAACACTGGCTGATACGCTGGATTCCATGGCTTATGTGACTAATATTATTATGGAAAAATTCGGGTTGAAAACACTTCCGGTGGATAATTTCAGATATTACAGCGGAGAAGGGGCAAATATGCTGATCCGCCGCGCACTTAAGGATGCGGGGGATCCGGAACTTGCGCATTATGATGAGGGACAGAAGCTTTACCGGGAAATGTTTGAAGCAGATCCGATGTATAAAGTAGTTCCCTATAAGGGAATGCCGGAAACCTTAAAGAAATTGAAGGAACATGGAATGAAGCTGGCAGTTTGTTCAAATAAACCTCATCCTGCAGCTGTGAAAGTAATTGCGCAGCTTTTTGACGGGGAATTTGATATGGTAGTTGGTCAGAGCGAAGCAATCCGCAGGAAACCGGCACCTGATGGTCCGCTTATGGTTGCGGAGAAATTTGGTGTAAAACCGGAAGAATGTATGTATGTGGGAGATACAAGTACAGATATGAAGACCGGTAAAGCAGCAGGAATGTATACAGTAGGTGCGCTATGGGGCTTTCGTGACCGAAAAGAACTGAATGAGAATGGAGCAGATCTTGTCGCTGAGAAACCGACAGATCTGGTAAAAATTTGCGAGGAACATGGAAATGATTAAGTTGGTTGCAAGTGATCTGGATGGGACGTTACTTTTACATAAGGCACAGTCTCTGCCTGAAGAAATTTTTTCGCTGATCAGGCAGTTAGAGGAACTGGGGATTATGTTTGTAGCAGCCAGTGGAAGGCAATATCCGAATATGACAAAGCTGTTTGCACCTGTTGCTTCAGAGATTTCCTATATTTCGGAGAATGGTGCACTGGCAGTGGATCATGGAGAGGTACTGTATCAGGATTCTTTTGACAGAAAGCTGGCAGGGGAGATTATTTCTGCAATCCTGGAAAAGAAGGATGCCGAGTTTACCTGTTCTGCAAAGGATTACCACTACCTGATGCCGAAGACAAAGAGATTTCATGACCATATGTTATATGAAGTAAAAAATGAATGCAGATTTGTAAACAGCATGGAAGAGATGACGGCTCCTATCATGAAGCTGGCTGTGTTTGAACCGGCCGGCCTTACAGAAGAATCTGTGAAATACTGGATGGACAGATTTGGAAAAGAATGTGTTGTTGTCACTTCGGGAAATGAGTGGATTGATTTTATTCCTTTTGGAACAAACAAGGCAAAAGGAATCAGAGAATATCAGAAAAGATATCATATTTCGCCGGAAGAATGTATTGCGTTCGGAGACGAATATAATGATATAGAGATGCTTAAAGCGGTAAAATATGGCTTTGCCATGGAGCATTCCAAGGAGGGGGTACGGGCAGCTACGTCCTATATGACAAAACAGGTTGAACCGGTCCTTGAGAAGCTGATCCGGGCAAAGGGAAAGATTGAGGAGGTTATTTAAATTGTTTACAGAAGAATGTATTAATACGTTTCTTGAAAATCAGGAGCAGCTTTTTCCACAGGCGGTAGCAGAATCATATGAAGCAGCGGAAGCATTCCTTGAGGATTGCATGGCGCAGGTTGTGGATTCTATTGAAGAAGTGAGAGAATATCTGGAAGAAGCAGGCGCTGATGTGGAAGGAATGTCAGATGAAGAACTGGAAGATGCAAGTGAAGTATTTGCTCTGCCGGATGGAAAATATCTGATAGTAGAAGGATAAAAACTGTTCGGTCAAATTATGGATATCACGTGATATATCGGAGAAATAACTGTAAAACACAGTTCGGTCCCTGAATATTGGAGAAAATTGAACTCTGATACTCAGGGGCTGAAGTTGTTTTAAGGGAGAAAATACAGATTACATTTCCGGAAAATGTGATGCTATAATGCTTTTATACAGAGAAAAAACGATGCTGTGGTCTGTGATGGGAATGAAAAGGGCAGACAGACGCAGAAGCATCACAGAACTGTAATTATTCAGTACCTTCAGAGCGGCTGCTGAATAATTACAAATCTTATTATAAATGAAAAGGAGGACTACAGATGGAGAGAAAGAGATTTCTTGCAGTTGTAATGACTGTGATGATGGTTATTTCAATGATTCCATCCATGGTTTTTGCGGCAGCTCCGTCAGGAGAATTGGGCGGTAAGCTTAAGATTAAGGGACTGGCAGCTGTAGGCGTAGTAGTGAGTGCAGATTATGCAAAGGTTACACCGGAAGAGGTTACGGATGAAGATTTTACTTTTTCCTGGTCAAGACAGACCGGGGAGAAAGAGTTAACACAGGTAGGTACTGAGAAGACCTATACGATCACTCAGGATGACCTGGGATGCAGACTGGTGCTTGATCTGACCCCTGTAGATGGAAGCGGACTGACAGGTACTCTTACTGCAAAGACGTTAGAGGTAGCTGCAACTGAAGAAGAGGCGAAAGCAGAGGATACACAGCAGGCAGAAACGGCAGATGGAACAGAGAATGCACAGTTGGAAGAAACAGCAGATAATGCAGAAGGCAGTCAGGATTCTGAAAATCAGGACACAGATAGAACAGAAGATGTACAGCAGGATGCAGGAAATGAACAGGAAGATGGATCTCAGAACACAGAAGGTCAGCCGGAGGAAACAACAGAAGGTACTGATGATTCCCAGATGAAAATTTATACAGAAGATCAGCTGCAGGTGGATGAGAACGGAAATGTGCAGACAGATGGATCAGAGAAAGATGGACAGGCAGCAGGTGAAGATGATAAAGATAAAAAGACTTACGAAGCGACTGCCACTGTAGAGGACAGCGAAGATCAGATTTGTGATTTTGGAACAGTAAAGAGTGATCTTGAGGATGTGGAAGCACAGTATGTGCAGATTACGAACACCGGAAATGAGAACTTGAATTTTCAGGAGATCAGTCCGGAACATTTTATGGTTCAGGATATTACAGAACCGCTGAGTGCAGGTGAATCTGTAAGCGTATGGATACAGCCGAGAGAAGGACTGGAACCGGGTGAATATGATGATATGATCACATACCGGACGGAAGAAGGTATTGAGGTTTCTTTTGAAGCGAAGATTGCAGTTGAAGGTGAGGATGATTCATCAGATGACGAAGATCTGAAGCCTTCGGATGAGCCTTCTGCAGAACCGACAGAGACGCCGGATGACAGCGAGGCTCCATCGGCAGGTGACAATGCAGATGCATCTCTTGAGGCACAGTCTCTTGAGGTAAATACAGGAAGTCTTAATTTCAGCGATATCGAAGAAAATTATACACAGGCCAATGAGACACTGTCCGTAACCGTAACAAATACAGGGGATGGAACTGTCACTTTAAAGATACCGAAATCAGATTATTTTGAGGTGATGAACGAAGATGGAAGTGAAGCTGTATCAGGAATACAGATTGCAAAAGGTGATTCTCTTATGTTCATGGTACAGCCAAAAACCGGTCTGACGAAGGGGGATTACAGTGATACCCTGATATTTGAAAGTGAAGAGGATTCGGAAGTGGCAGCGCAGGTAACTGCGGAAGTATCTGTAAAAGAGGCAGAACAGGAACAGATCACAGCAGTTCAGGCAGATCCGGAATCTTTCAGTTATGATGATCTGAAGGAAGGTTATGATACTCCTGAAGCGACGACCATTACACTTACCAATACAGGAAATACAACTGTTTCGCTGATGCAGCCATATGCAGAGTATTTTGATATTGGGGAACTTTCGGCATCAGTGCTGGAGCCGGGAGATTCTGCTGCATTTACAGCAGTACCGGTGAACGGTCTGAAAGTCGGCAATTACCTGGACAGTATTCAGATAGCCCAGACCAGTTCGGAAGGACAGGAGGATGTATTGACAACAATCAAAGCTTCTGCGACTGTTTCGGAAGTGAAAAAGATTTATAAATTATCCGTAACACCGGAAGAACTGAATTTTGGAAAAGCAAAAGAAGGATATAGTGAGGCACCGGAAGCGCAGAAAGTTACAGTGACGAATGAGGGGAATACAAATGTAACTTTAAATGCACCGTCAGGTAAAAACTTTAAAATCGGGAAACTTTCAGCCACAGAGCTTGCACCGGGGGAGAGCTGTACATTTAAAATCCGCCCGAAGGAGGGGTTAAAGGCCGGCTCCTATACAGAGTCAGTTGTGATTGATAATGAACAGCAGATCAGTGCAGAAGTGAAAGTTCAGTTTACGGTTAAAGCTACCCGCAAGGCGAAAATTGCAGATCCGGCAGATAATAAGATTACAGGAATCAGTTCAGATGGATACACAACACAGTCAAAGATTACATTTACAGCAGTCGGAGCGGGTATGGACAATGAAAGTCCGGGAAAGGGAGATGTCCGCTATGTACCGTATAACTGGAAAGTGATCAATACAAATAGCTGGAGCAGTGCACCTTATACTGCTGCATTTGGAATTACGAAGGCCGGAACCTACACATTGACAGTTACATTTGACCGTCAGAAGTATAATGGAAGTGAATGGAAGAATACAGGGGAGCAGGATACTAAACAGGTGAATTTCAGTATTACACAGGCGCAGACTGTAACTGCAACTCCGACTCCGCAGCCGAATGGAGCAAGTGCGAAAACAGCGGTAAAGACAGGAGATACGACTAATATCACACCGTTTGTGATTATTCTGGCGATTGCAGCGGGATGTATTGTGGGAGTTGTGGTATACAAAAGACGAAAGAAATAAGAGTTATCTGAAGAAAAAATACAGGGGAATATGTAAAATATAAAATTATTAGCACTCATTTTTAGTGAGTGCTAATTTTTTCTTGACTTTTGGAATAAATGGTATTACTATATCTTTCAGAGAAGCAACTTACAGGAGTCAAAAGCTATTTCAAAGGATAAACAGGAGAGGATAGTTTTGGCTCCGGAGGCAGAGCAGATAAGAATGCAGTATATTGACAGATAAAGTTGCGGCAAATGATTAAAAACAAAAAGGAGTGTGGACAGCATGGCTGTAAAACATGGAAATTTATCAATTAACAGTGAAAATATTTTCCCAATCATCAAGAAATGGTTATATTCCGATCATGATATTTTTGTAAGAGAGCTGGTCTCCAACGGATGTGATGCGATCACTAAACTGAAAAAACTGGAAGTAATGGGAGAATATACTTTTCCGGAAGGATACAAACCGGAGATTCAGGTAATTGTTAATCCCGATGAGAAAACTCTGAAATTCATCGATAATGGTATTGGCATGACTGCTGATGAAGTAGAGAAATACATTACCCAGATTGCTTTTTCAGGTGCAACTCAGTTTCTTGAGAAATATAAAGACAAAACTACAGATGATCAGATGATCGGTCATTTTGGACTTGGATTTTATTCTGCATTTATGGTGGCGGATGAAGTGCATATTGATACACTTTCCTATACAGAAGGTGCACAGCCTGTACACTGGTCCTGCGATGGTGGAACAGAATATGATATCCAGGAAGGTAACAAGAATACGATTGGTACAGAAATCACCCTGTTCCTGAATGAAGACTGTCTGGAATTTGCAAACGAGTACCGTATGCGTGAGATTCTTGAGAAATACTGTTCCTTCATGCCGGTTCATATTTACCTTTCCAAAGCAAATGCACCTCAGGAATATGAGACAATTGATGAATCTGAGTTAAGAGACGATGATGTAGTTGTTGAACATATTCATGAGGAAGCAAAGACAGAAGAAAAAGAAAATGATAAAGGTGAAAAGGAAGTTGTTGAAATTTCTCCTGCAAAGGATAAAGTAAAGATCAATAAACGTCCGGTTTCCATCAGTGATATTAATCCGCTCTGGATGAAGCATCCGAATGAATGTACAGATGATGAATACAAGGAATTCTACCGCAAGGTATTTATGGATTATAAGGAACCGTTATTCTGGATACATCTGAATATGGATTATCCGTTTAATTTAAAAGGTATCCTGTACTTCCCGAAGATCAATACAGAGTATGATTCCATTGAAGGAACGATCAAACTTTATAACAATCAGGTATTTATCGCAGATAATATCAAGGAAGTAATTCCTGAATTCCTGCTTCTTCTGAAAGGTGTGATCGATTGTCCGGATCTTCCATTGAACGTGTCACGAAGCGCATTGCAGAATGACGGATTTGTACAGAAGATTTCTGAATACATTTCCAAAAAAGTGGCAGATAAGCTTACCGGAATGTGCAAGACTGACAGAGAATCTTATGAGAAATACTGGGATGATATCAGCCCGTTTATTAAATATGGCTGTATTAAAGATGCTAAGTTTGCAGAGAAAATGGGAGATTATGTACTCTTTAAGAACCTTGATGGCAAATATCTCACATTAAAGGACTGCATTGAAGAGAATAAAAAAGAAACAGAAGAAACTGAGGCTCAGACAGAAGAAAAGAAAGAAGATACAGCAGAGTCTGAAAACAAAGACAATGCGGAAGCGAAAGAACCTGAGAAGACAGTAATTTTCTATGTAACTGATGAAGTTCAGCAGAGTCAGTATATCAATATGTTTAAGGAAGCAGGAAAAGATGCCGTTATCCTGAAACATAATATTGACAGTGCATTTATTTCCAGTCTTGAGCAGAAACATCAGGAAGTACAGTTTAAGCGTATTGATGCGGATCTGACCGAAGAAATGAAGGGTGAGGGTACTGCCGATGAAGAAACTGTCAAAGCACTGACAGAACTTTTCCGCAAGAGCCTTAATAAAGATAAACTGGAAGTACATGTTGAGAATCTGAAAAATGAAAATGTATCAGCAATGATGACTCTTTCCGAAGAGAGCCGCCGTATGCAGGATATGATGAAGATGTATAATATGTATGGAATGGATCCGAATATGTTTGGCGGACAGGAAACACTGGTTCTGAATGCGAATCATCCATTGGTTAAATATCTGGCAGAGAATCAGGAATCTGACAAGGCTCCGCTTATCTGTGAACAGTTGTATGACCTTGCGATGATGAGCCATAAACAGCTTTCACCGGACGAAATGACCAGATTTGTTCAGAGAAGCAATGAAATTTTGCTGATGGTTGCAAAATAAGATAGAAAGCAGGCAATTTGCCTGCGGATCAATGAGAGGACAGATACGCCTGTCAGAATAGCAGAATATCAAATAAGGAGCAGAGAATAATTTTTGCTCCTTATTTTTGTGGAAAACAATTACATTGGTATTGACAAATGTCTTATGAATTCCTATTATTAAGTTGCCGATATTTTAATGAATATGCCGAATCCGCAGAAAATATAACGGGTTACAGAGAATAGTGACTGCAATGGTGCTTCCGGGCAGCCAATATCGTGACTTTCATTTACTTATAGAGAAATGTGTGTAAATAAATGAGATATCCAAATCTGTAAAAACACAGATTATGGAAATTACAGGAGGAACGATGTATGAGTGCAGTTTATGGAGTTATTAGAAAATTGGGTGCAACATCAAAGTATAAAGGATATTATTATGTTGTGGATGCAGTAGAAATGGCACAGAAAATTTATGAGCGACCGGTAAAAGTCACCAAAGATATTTATCCGGTCATTGCAAGAAAATATAAATCAACACCGTCTAATGTAGAACACAACATAAGAACACTGGTAAACTTATGTTGGATGAATCATAAGGATACACTGGAAGAAATGGCAGGGTGTACAATGGCAGATAAACCGACGAATAGTGAGTTTATAGATATTCTGGTCTATTATCTGCGTTATTCGGATAAAGACTGATAACAGAATCTACTCATAATTTCTCACAGGGAATGTGATGACTGGAGAGAAAAACAGTCATGGAATCATCCCAGAGATGTTCCAGACGTTTATCCGGACTGAATGAAGTATAAGAAACACCTGTTGTACATAAAAGGGACTGGTTCTTGTACCGGATATTCAGATAAAAGCTTTGCACAGGAATATCTGCAATATGCTGTTCATTTTTTAACAACGACTGTGTCTGATCATGAGAAAGTTCAAATACAATCCTGAAATTCAAAGGTGTGCGTCTGCCGCGTATGATAGAAAAACAATAAGGTTTTACATCATGCCAGAGGGAATATTCTGTGGAATTCTCCTCAAAAGCAGCCTTTGTGTCAGTATCAAAGAAATCGTAATGAAGTTTTCCGTTTATGGTAAAAGTGTTGAAGGTTGTCACAGATGCCTCGACAAGAGAAAAACGGTCAAATACCTCACCGATCAGGAGCTTATTCATAAAATCTTTTACATCAGTAATTTTTAAAGCAAGCATACAACACCTCTCTGATAACATGATTTACAGCTGTTCAGAATTAAAAAAAGACTTCTGGATTGCTGCATATTTCTGAACATATTTTGTGGATTAGGCAGCGCTTCCTGCACTTTGCGGGAAGCGTCTTTTTATTATAAAGCACTTTTGAAAAAAAGAACAGTGTTTTTATTAAAAAGTCTTTTCAAACGTAAAGCGGTGTGATAAGATATATCTGGTATTGAATACTACATATAATGGAAAAGAGGACGATATAATTGAGATATAAGATTATCATAGATAGTTGTGGAGAACTTTTGGACGAATGGAAGAAAGATGAATGTTTTGAATCCATTCCACTGACTCTGATGGTAGGAGCTGAACAGATCATAGATGATGAAACATTTGATCAGGCAGAGTTTATTGATAAAGTGGCAGCCTGCCCGGAATGTCCGAAATCAGCCTGCCCGTCACCTGAGAGATATATGAGAGCATATGACTGCGAGGCTGAGCATATTTATGCAGTGACTTTGTCTTCTGAGCTGAGTGGTTCCTATAACAGTGCGTTGCTTGGCAGAGATCTTATTATGGAAGACCATCCGGATAAAAAAATACATGTGTTTAATTCACGTTCCGCATCCATCGGGGAAAGCCTGATCGGAATGAAGATACAGGAATGCGAAGAAGCAGGGATGAGTTTTGAAGAAGTTGTTTCAACTGTGGAACATTATATTGAAGGACAGCATACATTTTTTGTACTTGAAAACCTGGATACTTTGAGAAAAAATGGGCGTCTCAGTAAGGTGAAAGCGTTGGTGGCCAGTGCACTGAAGATCAAGCCGGTTATGGGAGCTACTCCGGAAGGAACGATCTGTCAGCTGGATCAGGCCAGAGGCATGAATAAAGCAATCGTAAAAATGGTGGATCACATTGGAGAGAAGGGGATCAACATCCCGGAAAAGACAGTTGCCATCACTCATTGCAACTGTCCGGAAAGAGCGAAGATGCTGGAGGAGGCTATCCGTGAGAAACTGCACCCAGCAAAGATCGTAGTTATGGATACTGCCGGTGTCAGCAGTATGTATGCCAATGATGGTGGCGTTATCGTAGCAGTCTGATCAGAGAAAATCTCCAGTTCAGAAAATTATCACATTTCTTCAGGGAGTTGCCGCTTTTCTTTTGAAAACAAGTGTGCTATAATGAACGAAGTACTGAAGCGGCAAAGGAGAAAGACAATGAGCCAGAAGAAAGTTGACAAATATAAAAACAACAAATACTCGCGAAACAGTGCCCTGAAGAAGGAACGCGCCGAATTTGTACTTGAGATGGCGGCATGGATCCTCATCGCGGTTCTGCTTGTAGGCTGGATCGGATATTCCGCATATGCCAAGATCCAGGCGAAGGAAGCCAGTGTGAAGGTGGATACTGTGATGGATACTTCTGCATTGACAGATTATATTTCCGGATTATCTTCAGACAGTGCGGAATAGAAAACACATATGAAATGATGGGTTCCCGGGATGTGTTGAAGCATCCCGGGGATTTTTATATACAGGATAAATATAATGCAATAAAAAACGGGTCTGCTATAAAGCAGCCCCGTTTTGACTTATACGTTTTTTATGGTTATAGAATTATAACTTTG
>OKVF01001991.1_pt1 | contig 13074 bp, 14 predicted proteins | sample 1604831 | NCBI WGS metagenome assembly OKVF01 (sample SAMN01760980, study PRJEB22395) | human gut metagenome
GCGTCTGAATCAGTAGCTGCCAAATCATCCTCAGCACCGAAACCTGTATCGTTGTCTGTTTCATCCGCTTTTTCATCTACTTTTTTTCCATGTTTTTTTTCACGTAAAGCACGAAGTCTTTCAGCAGACTTTTGTCTCTGTTCCTCAGTCATAACACGTTTCTGCTTGCGAGTCAGCAGCAGGTCCCTTGGTGCTTCATACGTCTTTGATACAACTTCGCCATGAAGCATTCCGATATCTACAACCTTCCAGTTATCAGACTCCTCAACATATCTGTCAAGCCGGCGCATGATATGCCTTTCAGTGGTATAAATCTTCATCTTATTTCTAAGGCTGCTCATACTGATATGAGTTTCTCTTTCGTCATTCGGTAATTTCGACATATTTTTATCTCCTTTTTTAACCTTATTTTTATTTCCTGAAGACAATATGCTTAATTTTTTGGAAAATGGTAAACAGCTTGACGTTTTTGCTGAAGAAAAATAAAACGCATTCCTAACGGTTAGGAATGCGTTTTACAAAATGATACTGCGAGCTATGATACCGCGAGCTATGCTCGAGTGTACCAAGTGATTTTTGTCACAGACAAACGAAACCGCAAGACTGAGTGCAATACGGTTTTAACTGCTGACAAACGACGACAAAGTCGGAGTGTAGAGTGCGAGCTGGGTTTCTAACTACCTCGTACACGTCTATTACCTTCAGTCCGACTGGAAAGCAAGTTTGATAACTCAGCCTTCGGCTTCGTTACCAGATTCGCTTCGCTCAATGACCGCGGTTTCCAGTCCATCAATGATACCGCGAGCTATGCTCGCGTGTACTAGCACAACGTGCGTGCGAAGCAGACGAAAGTCTGCGATGCTGAGCGGACGTGGGTTCTGGCTCCACATACACTTTTATAACCATTATGCAAGACGGACAACTTGAAAAGTTGGCCGCGATTTCCCCGTCCATCGATAAAATGTCAGATAAAACCAATTCCTAACGGTTAGGAATTGGTTTTACACATCGAAAAAGCATGTTTTTTGTTGTATTTTTGTTATTTTTATCTATCTTTTTTGCTAATCTTATTGATTTTTATTATATTATTTAATATAATGATACTTAGAGGCGTGTAACTTCAATTTTACATACATTTCCTAATTCAAGCTGTTTTCGCACGCCTCTTTACCTTGCAGAAACATAGCAAAATCATTTTAGGAGGGATTTTTTGTGGCAGAAGATATGCAGAAATCACATAAAGCACTTGGAAAAGTCCTTACCATCCTGCAGGAAAAAGGCGGGTGTGGAAAGAGTAGTGCTATTTTTAATGTTTCTTATTATTTAAGTCAAAATTATAAAGTGCTTGTAATTGACCTGGACGGCCAGGCTGCAGATATTACTTATTATTTCTTTGGAAATACAATCAAAGACCGAGACAGCATACTTACAATTCTTGATTGCATGCGTAAAACAACTGTAAGTGTTTTTGATGTGATAAGACCCGTCACAGAAAATCTGCATCTTGTTCCGGCAAATATCAGCGTTACAAATATTGCAACTACTGATAAACTTGCCACATTCAGAAAGATTATCAACGAGCTTAAAGAAGTTTATGATTATATTCTGATTGATGTTCCACCAAGCCCGAATTGGTCACATATGCTTTGTCTGTCTGTAAGCAAATATATTATGCCAATTGTTAATCCAGATATCGCTTCACCTAAAGCATTAACATCTTTATGTGAGAGTATAAGTGAAGCTCAGGAATACACTAATCCGGAAGCAGATTACCTTGGAATCATCATGAATATGTATGATGGAAGGACAAATCTGGCCAGAAATATGATGATTGAAGTGGATAATATAGCGACAAAACTTGGCACATGTATGTTCAGAACAAATATTTCACAAAGTGTTATCTTAAAAGAGCATATCGCATGCCATCAGAGTGTCTTTGAATATGCGCCAAAGAGCAAATCTGCAAAAGAATACGAAATGCTTGTTTGTGAAATCCTTGACCGTATTAAAGATTTAGATGAGGAGGAGTCTGAGTCATGTCACGTATGAAATTTGAAGGCTTATTAGAAAACGAGTTTACACTTTCAGATAAGGCATTACGAAACAAGAATACAGCAGATTCTGACGTTATTGACGTCCCTGTTGAAAATCTTGTATTAGACGAAGAGAATATTACTATATTTGGCGATTTTAGCCAGGACTCAATTGATTCACTCTCTAAAGATATTGAAAACGATGGGTTTAAAGGTGCGATTCTCGCTTATCCAATAAGAAAAGACGGAGATTTACAATTTTATCAAATAGAATCTGGACACAAACGATACCTTGCTGCAAAACAGGCTGGTTTAAAAAAGGTTCCCGTTATCGTAACAGAAATCCCAAAATCAGATGCTGAACGACGCCTCAGACTGATATCCATGAATCTGCATACAAGAGAAACACCAAAACCATCTATTCTTGCTAATGAAGCTGCCATTTTACTCAATTCAATCCGTGAACTCCGCGAAGAAGAAGGATTGTCAACAGATATGACAACTTTAACGCAGCTTGTTGCAGAAAGGATGGAGCGCTCCACAAAAGCAATTGAAAAATACAGGCAGTTCAGAAAGCTTATTCCAAAGCTCCAGGGCCTTGCAGACGAAGGTGCATCCTGGTCAGCGCTTGTAAATTGCTCTACTCTTCCTCCTGAACGACAGGAAATGATTGCGTTTAAAATAAGAAACGAAGCGGAAATAATAGGCATTGAAAACATATCGCGGCAATGGATTTCAAACCTTATCGCAAAAGCCAGAAATGAAGAACTTGGTGAAATAGACATAATGCCACCAAAAGTATCCACAAGAAGACGCGACGGTGCAAAAATCATTGCAAAATGTGCAAAAGATTTTGAAGATATTTTAAACAATAATGTCGTTATAAAAAACAGCAGTAAAGAAAAAGCAATAGAAGACCTGAAAAGTATCAGAGAAATTATTGACAAAAAACTTACTGAATTAGAAGAGTAGAAGAAAAGCCCGGAAGTTAATTATCCGGGCTTGTTTTTTTAAACATCGCTTTTTCAATGCTTTCAAAATCATACTGTGTATATTCGCGTTGAGGAAAATTATTAAAAGTGTTTTTCTTCGGAGGACGTCCACGTTTTTTTACTGGTTTAGAATAGCCATCTTTAATTGCTTTTATTAAAAAGCCGACCAGGTTTGATATATTTCCTGATGCCTGAGCAATATTATAAGCATTTTTTATTTTTTCTATATCATAATCTGCAGCTTTACATATTGCTTTTATGTCATTAAACGAAATTTCCTCTTCAATAAGTGATTTCACCTCATAATATATTTCAAATGCATCTTCTTCTGATATCTCTTGATTGCTTTTTGAATCTGTAACATCCTTACATTCAATCATTTTTCCATCTATTACTACATCTTTATCTTTTATATCTTTCTCTTTATTTTTATCAGCTCCAAGTTCAACATAAAATGTAAGACTATACACTTTCCCTCCGTACCCTGCCTTATTCATTTCATATGAAACTGTTGTACCATTATCAGCCTCATTAATTCCACTTACCGCAACATCTATGACCTTACGTTTAAATTCTGCAAATCTTTTAAATGCCTTTTCCGATGCTGCTTCTACCGCCGCATCATAGTCTGGATTCGCTGAATCACTTAATATTGCTTTAACCTTTTTCTCGTCTGAATTGATGCATCCAAGCGACAATTTTAATTCTGAAACACCAATCTCTATTTTATATTTTCCTTTATCCGGTTCTTTTTTAGTATATTTTGATACGCCAGCTCTTTTTTTTCTGTAACATTTTGAGAGCAGTACTTCATGCAGACGTAATGCATAAACACTTTTATATGCAAGCATTGTTGGCAAGTCCAGCATTGTAAACTGTGTTTTTCTGTTAACTTCTTCACGAAGTTTACCGTTTACAATTACAGTGAATATTCCATCCTGATAACTTGCATATGTAACAATTGTTAGATATGTAAATGCTTTCAATGAATCGTCAGAATACCCCATGACATATCCGACCAAGTTTACAGCCGATTTCTTTAACTGTGTATAGAAGCTTCCACCCTCAACATTTAACATATTTTTTAGTTCAGCTGCACTTAATGTGCAAACAAGCCCTTCGCTTTCTCCACGGTCTTCAAACTGACGCTTTTCCAACTTTGACAGGACAATGTTCAGTATTTTCTGGTCCATTAAAGAAGCTTTGTATTTACCATTGATTAATGCATTAGACTTTTGGAATAAATCTCCATGTGATTCATATACGTCTTTTTGTATTTTTTCATTCTCGCTCAAAATATATACTCCATTTTGACCATAAGTTTTATTTATGTACTCCATTTTGACCATAAGTTTTACGAGCATTATATCAGATATTTGAAAAAAAAGCAATGAATAAACTCCAAATCGTACACTTCTTTGCAAAAAAACACTCCATTTTATACATAAGTTTAGAACATTTTCAGGACAGCACTAAAATGGAACACAGACATATTTTACAATTTCTTTGCTCTGCATTAACAGGTTTCAGAAATCTACACAGCTCCAAATTTATACACTTCTTCAAAAGAGGTGTATAAATTTGGAGCTTATATTTATTTTTTTTCGACTCCAAAATTGTACACATCTTTGAAAGAAATGTACTAATTTGGAGTTTATATTTATTTTTTGCAGCTCCAAATTTGTACACAAGTTTGCAAAGATGTGGCCATTTTTGGAGCCTTACGGTTTTACATTATTTAACATTAAAATAAACTCCAAATTTGTACATAAGTTTCTAAAGAAGTGTACAATTTTGGAGCTATCTTTATGTGAAACATAAATTTAACATCTTATGACCTCCAAATTTGTACACAAGTTTAATAATCAGACTTTATTTTGGTCATAAATCAATATTTAAACGTATTTTAAGCCTTTTTTTTCTTATTAATTTCCATATCTTAAAGAATACTATACAAGAAATATATAATACCAACTCCAAAATTGTACACTTCTTTGTTTATTTCTTAAATATACCTCTTTTTAATTATTATTACGAATATAATCATAAAATACAATATATGCCACATGTAAAAGCTATAGTATACAATATATTGTAATATGCAATTATTACAAATTATTAAGTAAACATAACAACCTTTTTGGAGTTATTCTTTTTAATAAGCACTCCAAATTTGGACACCTCTTTTATTATATTACGCTCCAAATTTGGACATCTCTTTTAATTTTTTAGTAAATTCTACAAAAAAGTACACAACTTACTCCAAGATTAGACACTAGTTTGGCCAAAATAAGCAATAACTGATGCTGAAATTCAGCTCCAAAATTAGACACAAGTTATTTTATGAAATGATATCAGTAACTCCAAAATTGTACACAACTTACTCCAAATAATTCTTTTTCATATATTTATAAAAAACGTCAAAACCCCAGCAAATACAATGCTTTCACGGTTTTTTGAATGCATACAAGAGGCGTATATAATCAATTAATCAATTATAATGTTGTTATTAACATAATAAATAAATACATGGTACAAAAATGAGAAAATCAGATGTGTTGTAATATAGTATACACAAAAATAGGAGAGGAGAGAACCTGAAATTAAAAAAATACAGAGAGCAAAAGAGGGTAGTAGTAAAGAACCAGCCGGCAAGAAAGCCAACTGGTCTTAAAAAAAGGAGTGAAGTGGACGCTCTTGGACTCGAACCCAGGACCGTCCGGTTATGAGCCGGATGCTCTAACCAACTGAGCTAAGCGTCCTCGATTATTCCTTACAAATACAATATGCTTAAAATTTTTCGGATGATAACACTTTTTTGAATTTTTCTTATTTTTTTTCTTTACATTTTGTATTATACCAATGGCAGAAGAGTAAGGCAAATCTTTGCCGAATCTTCAGCGGCAAGAGGAAGCTTTGGTCTGCATGCCAAAACTCCTCCATTTATTACCTGCATGGCAGGAAAGTAAGCAATATTCAGATTATACTTCTGAAGCAGCGTCAACGTCCTCCTGGAGCCATTTAATGCAGTCTTTGAGTGCATCATCGTAGTCGTAATAAACCTCGCCGTTTGGCAGCTCGTATACAGTTTCATATATGGCAAATGGTGACTCGTCCCAATCGTAATCTACATCCTGTTGAATGGTTTCCTTCACCAGCAGTTCTGCGAGTTCCTTTTCGTCCATTTGTTTAATGCGTTCCATATTTGTTATAAGTAGATTTCCTTTCTGTTATATATTTTCGGCTGGAATTAGCCATTTTTTTAAAGATGTATATTTATTGTAGTGGAAAAATAGTATTAGTTTCATCTATACGACAAATCCAGGTTTTTCATATAGAAATATGCAAAAAGCCCCGAAATCGCTTAAAAGCCTTTTTCGGGACAAAAACGATTGCTAAAACCAAATCCTAACGGTTAGGAATTGGTTTTAGCATGTGGCACACACTTCTTCTATTGAGGCAGTTCCGCAATATCATTGACATGTTTTAAACCTCGATTGTATGTAAGGTTCATTTCGTCAACAAATGCATTATACTGGTCAACCATTGCAGATTTGATTTTCTGTATCTTTTCCTGGAGTTCCTTGTTATCCTGATTGTTCCGTTCAATACCTCTGATTGCGACAAGAATGTCATTTCCAAAAATATATTCATCGCATGCGTCAAATACATCATCTGAACTCTTGCCTGACTCTAATTCTGGAAGTTCTTTTGTATAAGAGATAAAAAGAAAATCATCCTTGTATGAATGGTTATGGAATATGTATGGTTTATATTTCACATCCACAACGCCTGAGGTTTCAAGATACCCTTCTTTTTTATAATTGCAAAGATATACGTAGCTGTCAGGAAGGTCTTCCGGCTTAATCTTGGTCTTTCTTCCACTTTTCCATCCGGAATACAGATATCCACCAGGAATCTCAAAATACATGTATGTATATCTGTCGTGATGTAGCTGAAACTCTTTTTCTTTTAGCTTCTCTTTTGCTTCTGCAAGCTTTCCTTTTGGCATGTACCCCTTAACAGAAAAACAATTATATTGAAGCTTTCGCTCTTCATTCTCGCTCCAGAGGACAAGACCAAAAGCATTCTTCCACTGTTCTACATCATCTTTTTTGATATCTCCATAAATGGTACATGATATCATAGTATCATCCGGAACCTTGCTGACAGGAGTATATGCATAGTAACTACAGTTATAGAATTTACTTTTGAAAGTTCTTTTTGCCATATCTTTCTTCCTTTCTTCTATTTTTCTTTGCTATTTTCTGTTCCGGCATCCTTCTCTGTTGTCTCTTCGATTTGAAAACTTGAATAATTGTCATCAAGGTATTTAGTTACAACGCCTCCGAGAATCAACACGATGACAAACGCAAGCATAAATCTAAAGAACTGCTCCATTTGAGTGCTTCCTCTGTTCATTTTTTTCACCAACCTTTCTTTTATTCATTTACAATATGCAGGATTTTTATAAAAACAGAAAGGATTAAGGAAAAACCTCCTTTTATACAAAAAACATGTCAGCGAAATTTCTGAATGCCTCTGAGAGGCCGTCAGAGCCGATTTAAGACGCTTTTCGACTTTAGACGATAAATGTTTCACGTGAAACATTTAAAACGACAATATTTTTCATTTTTTATGTTTTTTTGGCCAGCAGGCCGCTTGTTTAAGCGGCCCACAAATGCTGTTTTGCTGTGAATGTACATTCTAACACATCAGTCTTAGCAAGTACTGTGATTGGAACGAGATATCCGAAAGCTCCCTCTCCCATCCCGGAAGGTCTTACTTTTAAACTTGCTGCTTTTTCTTTATCCATCTTCATCTCTGCGATAAACTCTCTGAATTTTACAGGATTGAGGACATAAACCATATCAGTCTCTTTTACGAAATAAAGAATATGGTCTGCTTTTGTTCTTGCGAAGCATCCTGGATTCTTATGTGAGTATTCTTCATAAGCAAAATTGCCGGTCTTATGTGCCATAAGGTCTGTTTTGATTTCAACAGTTGATGTATGTCCATCTTTGTACAGGATTTCAAAATCAATATCATCGGCAATTCCCCTTTTGGAATCACTGATATCCCTTACCGCTGTGACACTTGGAAAACTGTTCATACGTGCTGCAAGAACCTTCTCTCCGTATTTTCCTGTATCTAAATCGCCATGAAATGTTCTTCCGCCTTTTTTCTCCCACAATGTTTTTTTATTGCTGATTCTATTTCCTGTCATATTGCCTATCCGCCTTTCTGTGTTTTTTTATTTCTTTTCTTTTGGATATTGGTAATATGCCGGAAATTCTATTAAGGTATTGATTTTTGCGAGTTTATACGAAACCGATTCCTAACCGTTAGGAATTAGTTTTATTCTTTCTTTTTTGCCTTCTTAATATTTTTTCATATTATTTTTGAAATCTTTAACATACAAAGAAAAAGAAAGGGGAAAATATTATGTTTGAAACATTAAAAAGATTGTTAGGATGCGAGGAAACAATTTATGAGATTGAGAGATGTGCTGCTGCACCTGTTTATGTAATCGGACCGGTTGTTGAAGATATTGACCGTCAGCTTGATGTCAGTGGATGTATCGAGGATACTTTGCACCGTATGCTTGAAACAGGATGTGATGAAAAACTCGTTTATGAAGCACTCCATGCATCCCTGGATTTTGATGCATTTGGCTGTAACAGTGATTCTGATTATTCAATAGACCTTGGATATGTCATTTATGATTTCTATCCGATGCACGTTATTGATACCGGTAATCACTATGAACGCCCGGTTCATGAGTACACCGTCCATTTCTGGGACAAAGTGTTATGCCAGCATCTTGAAATCCCTGACGATGCAGCTGATGAAGAAATCTTAACTGCTGTTTCTGATATTCTTGGCATCAACACAGAAGAATTTATTTGCGAAGATGTCAGGAATGACGGTTCTATGTTAAGCGTGCAGCATGTTCTTGATGGAAATATCATGTTTGTCCTGATGCAGAACAATAGCAAGGCATCATGTAAGCAGGAAGCAGCCTGACTATTAAAAAAAAGAAACGAGAACGGATTTCAGTTCTCGTTTCTTTTTCTGTTGGAAATTTTGCTTTTTCGTACCATATTAGTTGATAGAAAATCTTCTTTCCATTTCTTTTTCATTTTCTCTTCTGCATTCTCTTGAAGCCTGCATGATGTATGCCATAACTACAGGCTCTTTTTCTGGTGTTACTGCATATTTTACATCTTCATCCTGCATTAAATCTATTAAGTCACTTAATGTATCAAGATTTACGAATCCAGTTTCAAGTAACTGTATTAAATGCTTTATATCTCCATATCTCAGATAGCGTTTTGACATGTCATCTGCCTGTTCTTTTAAATATTCTTTTGTGTTATCATTTGACATGCCGCAAAGATGTGTTCCAAGCGCAGCATCCTGATTTGAGTCACGAAGTGCTGATATTTTAAATGTATCTCCAAAGAGGTATTCGTTACATGAATGGATAAGCTTTCTTATCTTTGACCTTTGCTCAGAATTGAGCACTTTTGGTATGCATATTACCTTATCATGCATATGTATTGTTACTGCCCTGAACTTTTTAGATAACAGCATGATTGGTCCAGACGTAATCGCATCAATCAGACCTGAAGGGATTCCTCCTCCTGCCAGGTATATATCTTCCGCGTCATCAAAGTTAAATGCGCCAATATATTTAATTGAAGACGGCAATGTGACAGATTTAAGTGAGTTATTACTTATGAAAGCGCTTTGACTGATTTTTTTTAAGCCTTCATGAAAAACGACCTCTTCCAGGCTGCAGTTATAAAATGCCCTACTTCCAATATTTGTTATCTGCTCTGGAAATTCTAATTTTTTGAGAGACACACATGATTCAAAAATCGAAGTAGAATCCGTAGTTCCAATATAAGTTATCCCTTTTCCAAAGTTAACGTGTTCAAGGTTTCTGCATTCACAGAATGCTTTCTCATATAACATACACATTGAATCCGGTAGCGTTACCGAAGATATTTTCGTCTGTCTAAACGCATCCATTCCAATTGATACTGTTCCTTCCGGGATTATTACATCTCCCTTTCTCTCACTTGGACATCGTACAAGAACTTTACCATCTTTCGTGTATAACATTCCGTCAACTGTTTTGTAGTATGTATTTTTCTCCGTTACTTCCAGCCATTCCATTCCAGGGCGAAGAAATAATGTTGTCAGCATGTCGCCACCATACGACAGATTTTTATCATTCAATATTAGCTTTTTCGGCAATCCTATAAATTTTAACAAAAGTGAAATACTGCTTATTGTTAAACATTTGATTCCATACAGCGGCATTTTATAAGTTGTGTCATCAGCATATTCTGGAATCACAATCTCACCAAGATTACAGTCAATATCAATGACTGTAGAACCATCCATTGTTACACCATTCATTTTTTCCATTTTTTTTCTTCCTTTTTTTAATTTTTGCCGGCATGCAATTATTCTTAGTTACACTCATTATACCGAATATGCGAAATATAAGATTTTTTTTGCGATTTTTTAAACCTGATTGCAAAATTCCTCCTGATGCCGTTTTGCAATCTTAACAATTTCCCATGGAATCTCTTTTCCTTCGTTTTTGTAGTACCGTATTACCTGCCCTGGTCTTGCTATTAATTTTGTTACCATCTTTCCGGATTTTTGGTTATGTATCACAATAATCCCTGTATCTGTTACAGAATGTATTTCCGGCCCATTCCGGTGTCCTTTATCTACAACAAAACTGTCTACGATATTTCCTTCCCCGATGACAGTAGATATTAAGTATTCTCGCCAGTCTCTGTCCTGATTGTAGTGCTCGCTTGTCACTGCATATATCACCTCCAGCAAATTTAATTTTTCTAAGTGCAATATGCTGGAATTAATACCAGGACAAAAACGAAAAAACAAAAAAAGAGAGATTTTTAAATCCCTCTTTTCCTTCAGATTTTGTTGTATCCGAGTTTGTTATGCTGTTTCGCTATTGTTAGAAGCCATGCAGGGGCTTTCTCTCCTACGTTTGCATAATACCGCTGAATTTGTTGTGGTCTTGCAATAAGCTTAGTTACGATTTTGTGGGTGTAGTAGTTCTTAATTATTATCACTCCGGTAGATGTCAGGATATGTATTTCCGGCCCATCCTTGTGTCCGCGGTTAATTACAAAATCATCGACAACATGGCCAAAGCCAATTCCAAAATCAATCAGATATTCTCTGCTCTTACGCTCAGTGTTGTAGTGCTCACTTGTCATATTAAGATTCTCCTTTCTGAAAATTCTTCCGTCCGTATTTCTGAATTACACTTAATATGACAAAAGAAATCTCTGTACAAAAACAAAGAGCCGGCAAATCACGCCGGCTCCTGCAATATTAAACTTACACTGTTTCCGAAACGGAAATGATACCATAGCCTCCTGCTTTTCGTCTGTAGATTACGCAGAGCATATCATCCCTGTCTGAATCCCGGAAGATGTAGAAATCGTGGTCTGTATATTCCATCTCAATGCATGCCTCATCTCTCGTCATGTTTTCAGCCGCTACGATTTTTTCACGGTTGATGCTCGCAACCGCTTCAAAATTTTCAACAGCATCAAGACCAACAGCGATTTCTTCTTCAACTGTTACTTCCTTTTCTGCTGCTCTGATGCTCTCACTTCCTGCCCTTTTTCTGCTTTTTTCTTTGATTTTTTTAATTCTTTCTGTTACTACGTCAACGGCAGAATTGATTGCACGGTAAAGGTCCTCATCTGTAACCTCCGCTCTTACTACGTTGTTTTTAGTCTTAACGGTAATCTCTGCACGCTGCGCTTTTGCGCGGCCATGCTTTGCGCTTAACACAATATCAACAGCAGTGTCATCTCCTACCAGTTTTTCAAATTTTTTTACTTTTTCTTTTACTGCTTCTTTAATCCCTTCTGTTAATGTGATATTCTTTCCTGTAATTTTTAATCTCATCTCGTATCCTCCTGGATTTTGTATTTTTTTGGACTTTTCTTTTGTCCTTCTATATCCAATATGCAGGATTTTTTTATAGAACGCAAAATTTTGCGAAAAAAAAACAGACGCTTTCGCGTCTGCTGTATTACAAGTTTCAAAATGGAAGCATAAGCTGGCCAGTACAACGTTTGACTTTTTTCACATTTGAATCCTCAACATTGATACTGATAATATCAACGCTTGGTTCACACATACGGTCAAGCATATAGTACTTTTTTGTCGCTTCAGCGATGGCCTCCGGGTCTTCAGCATCACGTGCTGCCTCTGCTGCATAAGTGAGAAGGCCTTTTTTAAGGTTTTCGTATGAGACAGCCTTAAATCGAGTTGGGTCGGAAGACTGCTTGCAGATATCTTCCAGGATGAATGGTTTCTCATTGCCGTTTTCCGGACGGTATGAAACAAACTCATAAACGTGAGCATCTGACCTGTCGGTCTTCCATCCTGCACAATATGCATCTTTTGGAAGTCCCATGTTTTCTAACAGCTCTTTCATCTGGAAGCAGCAAACATCAAGCGCTTTTGCTGCGCACCGCTGGCGGTTTACGATTTCCTGTCTGACAGATGTCCTTACTTTACAGTCAGAAATAGAATCGTAAAGCATCTCCATCATTGGCGCGAGCTCTTCCAATTCTTTCTCGCACTCTGCTTTAATACCGTCAACGGCCTCTTTAAATGATACTGTTGTTGTAATCCCTGTAAGGGATGTTATTTCAGCATCAGGACCAAAAAGCCCTGTAAGGTAGTAGAACCCTTCATTATAAAGAAGCCCGGTTCTGTAAAATTCAGGCGGCAGTCCATATGATGCACACACTTTTACAAAAGCGTCCTGCTTTTTTGATTCTTCAATTTCTTCCTGTGTGTGGGCTCTTCGCTCATGCACCTGCTTTTTGGCTCCAAATACCTTTCCGCTGTTTGTTTCGATTAAAATACGACTCATAATGATAGTCTCCCTTCTTTGTTATATTATTTTTTTTTGATTGTGTGATTACTGCAATCAGTTTTTACGTTATTAATATGAAAAAGATTGGATGTCA
>OKVF01001995.1_pt1 | contig 13049 bp, 8 predicted proteins | sample 1604831 | NCBI WGS metagenome assembly OKVF01 (sample SAMN01760980, study PRJEB22395) | human gut metagenome
CCCTTTAACAGGCGGAACGATACATCTTCAAAAATCGCACGGTCGCCGAAGCCGTGGGACAGATGTTCTACATTTAAAATACTCATGCATAAATTCTCCTTCTTCTGTTGTATTGGAATTTTCCGATCTCCTGACCGTTTTCTTTTTCATATTATAGTCTGAATCATTATATAGGGAAATTCCCTCTTTTGGCAAGCTTTTTCTATACCGTCCCAGGCTTTTATCCCGTATCCGGAAAGTATCCTTTTCCGCAACAAAAAAGAAGAACTCCTTCGGAAAAAGGTTCTCCTCTCAGAATTCTTCTTTCTGTTTTTTTGTTCCAAAACCATAACCGTTTCGGAATTTTAAGAACATTTCTTTTTTTGTCCGTACACCCACTCCGAATACATTTCTTTTACGGATGGATACATATACTCCACAATATACTGCGAATTCTGCATTTCTTCACGCGTAGATTCGCCGGAAAGCACAAGTGCTGCAGAAATGCCCGCCATGTTGGCGCACGCAATGTCCGTATAGAGACGGTCTCCCACAAGAACAGCCTCATCGCGGGTTCTGCCTGTCATATCAAGTGCCATCTCAACCATCCGTGTACCTGGTTTTCCGATATAAGTCGGCATGCGGTGGACCGCATGTCCGATCATCTCGCAGATGGAACCGCAATCCGGCACGTAGCCGAATTCAATCGGACAAGCATAGTCCGGGTTCGTTGCAGCGTAATCGAGCTCCGGGCGCTCTGTCAACAGCCGACAGATATCCGTCAGTTTTTGATACGTCAGTTCATTGTCATAGCTTGCAAGCACACATGCAATTCCTTCTTTCTCCGGATCGTGGGTGGTACACACACCGAAGCTCTCCAATTCCCGGATCAGAGAGTCCGTTCCCAGCACATAGACGGGACGGGATCCATATTTCTGCTTCAGATAATGCGCTGTTGCAACAGAAGCCGTCAGAAAGTTCGCGCTTGTTGTCGGGATGCCCAGCTTTGCAAATTTTTTCCGGTAATCTGCTACGCTCATCGTCGTATTATTTGTGATAAACACATAATCTCCACCGTACTCGGACAGTCCGTTTAAAAACCGGTCTGCTCCCGGAATCAGACGGTTCCCCACGCAGATGGTTCCGTCGATATCCAAAAGGAACAGCTTTTTTTCTCCAATCGGTATCACTTCGCGTTGCGGCAGGAAACGGCCACATCCGGATAATTGGTGATGACTGCGTCAACACCGGCCTCCATCAGACGCTCGATCTCCGCCTTATCATTGACCGTCCATACATGCACAGCAAGATCGCTTTCCACATACTGCTGAAGAAAGTCTGCCATCTGCACATGAAAGGTTGCCGGATGAAGAGCTCCTGTTCCGATTTTTTTCGCATAATTCACGACATCGTAAATAACATCTGCGTAGAGGATGCCGGTGCTGGCTTTCGGATCCAGTTCCAGAATTTTTGCAATGCTGTAATGGTTAAAGGAAGAATAAATCACGCGATCTTCCATCTCCATCTCTTTTGTCAGCTCGAGTACCTTTTTTTCCAGGTCTTTATACCAGAAAATACCGGTTTTCAGCTCGACATTGATCGTCATTCCCGTTGGCTTTAATGCTTCATATACTTCGCGAAGCGTCGGAATTTTTACATTCTGATACTCCGGATGTGTCTTATTAAAGTTCAGGGTCTTTAATTCCGCAAGTGTATAATCTTTGACAAATCCGCTTCCGTCACTGACCCGGTCGATTTCTTCATCGTGGACAACAACCATCTCGCCATCTTTCGTCAGCTGTACATCCAGCTCCACACCGTCTGCTCCCTGCTCTGCCGCAAGAAGAAACGCTTCCAGTGTATTTTCCGGTGCATATGCACTGGCTCCTCTGTGTGCCCATACTTTTGTTTTCATCTCGTATCTGTCCTCCATTTTCCGTTCCCATTTCCAAGCCTGCACTCTTTTCTATCTTTTGTCCCGGCTGCAGCTTTTTTCTTTTATCGTAAACCCGGAAAATAAGTCAAGCGGATATTCGCAATCCGCTTTGCTACTTGCTCATAACCGAATAACTGCTCCGCAGTTTATCAGAAGGAGCTTGCACTCCTCCTGATACAAGCAAGTCCCCACCCACTGCTTATTGCTTCACGCAATGGAAGCAGGGGACTTACTTGATTCGGTTAAAAAAAGCGGTACTGACTCTTTTGCATTATTTGGAGGCTTACTATAAATCCGGAAACGCGCCGGATTTTTGTCTCCGACGCATTTCCAGTCATATCTGAAAAATCATTTCCGTAACTCGGATCTTCCCCTTCATAGAAACCGTTCAAACACGCTTTGGGAACTCGTTTTTCTTCACTATAGGACGAAATCTTATTTTTGTAAAGCCTGTCTCTTATTCATTTACCAGATTATAGTCCTCGATGGAGCTGTTGATCTGGGAAGCCATCGATTCTACTGCCTTCTCCGGAGTCTCGTTTTCGTTGATCATATTCTCGATTTCTGTTTCCACAATCTGTCTTGCCTCCGGGAATACAGAGAGAAGTGCGCCGGCGTACTGCGGCTTGGAATCGTGCAGCTGGTCGATTGCGGTCTGGAACTGCGGATACTGTGCTACATTATCTTTAAAGGTCTGCTCCTCATCAGCAGCTGTTGTTACCGGGAAGTAACCCGTCTCGGCATTCCAGTATGCCTGAGATTCCGGGGAAATCAGGAATTTAATAAATTTCCAGGTAGCTGCTGCTTTCATATCATCGTTGTTGTTCAATGCCCAGAGAGAGGCTCCTCCGATGGAAACACCGCCCTCATCGCCGTCCTTGATTGTCGGGAAATATGCGGTTCCAACTTCGAAGCTTCCATTGACATCCTGTAAAATCTGCTTCAGAGATGCGGTAGAGCCAAGGGTGATCGCTGCTTTTCCGGAAGTAAAGTCTGTCGTTGCGGTATCACTTCCGGCACGGCCTACGTTTGGTGCAACGTCGGCATCGTTCAGGGCTTTCCACTCATTTAAGATGTTGAGCGCTCCGCCGTTGGAATCAAATTCAACCGCAGTAGCAGCTGCATCACGGCCGTTTCCATTATCCGCATAGGAAAGTCCCTGTTTGCAGAGCCACTGTTCGAAATACCATCCATAGATGGAGAGTGCCAGCGGTTCACCGGCTCCGCCCTTTGTTTTCAGATCATCACCGATAGCAAGAATTCCTTCCAGGCTTGTCGGAACCTCAGTGATCCCTGCTTTTTCAAACATATCTTTGTTGTAATACAGAATCGGTGTGGACGAATTGAATGGCATCGAGTACAGCTCATTGTTTACCGTATAATAAGCAGCGATATTCGGCTCGATCTGGGAAATGTCATAGCCATCTGCATTAATCAGCTCCTGCATCGGGATGACCCAGCCGGAATCAATCATAAAACGGGTTCCGATATCATAAATCTGTACCAGGTCTGCTCCCATATTTCCGATCTGTGCACTTTTCAGTTTGTTAATCGTATCATCATATTCTCCCTGATAAACCGCCTCAACGGTAATGCCATCGGTATTCTCTTCATTGAATTTATTGACAAGATAATCCATTGCCTCGCCATTGACACCGCCCATGGAATGCCAGAAGGTAATCGTGGTTCCCTTCATATCCTGGTTTAAATCCGGTGCTTCTGCGCCATCTGCCGTACTTCCTGCCTCTGTGCTGGCTGTGGTTTCATCCGTTGTTGCACCCTGTGCCTCACTCGTTGTTTTTCCGCCTCCACATCCAGTAAGCGCCATAGCTGCCATAGAAGCCGCAAGAATCGATGCAATCACTTTTTTCTTCATTTTTTTCTCCTCGTTTTTCATACAGTTTTCTATTCTTTTTTCTGTCACAGGAATCAGCCCTTGACTGCTCCTGAAAACATTCCTTTGATTAAGGCCTTCTGGCCTACGATAAAGATGGAAATGGATGGAATGATAATCATTACCACGCCCGCCAGCATCAGGGTAATCGACTGTGCGTCGACGCTGTTCAGCATACTGATACCAATCTGTACGGTACGCTTGCTGTCCGAACCTGTAACCAGCAGCGGCCACATGTACATATTCCATGCATTGATAAAGGTATAAACCGCCATTGCTCCCATTGCTGACTTTGTCAGCGGCATCAGGATTTTTACGATAAACCGCAGATTCCCGCAGCCGTCCAGCTTCGCCGATTCATAAAGCGAAATCGGAAAGGTCATGTAGAACTGGCGGAACAGGAAAATTCCCATTGCAGAGGTAAGAGAAGGCAGGATCAGAACAATATAGGTATCGAGCAATCCGAGACTTCCTACTGTCAGATAATTGGAAATAATGGTTGCCTCACCCGGCACCATCATGGTCGCCATGACCAGCATAAACAGAACATTTTTTCCTTTGAAATTCAGGAAAGAGAAGGCAAATGCCGCAAGAGAACATGTTACAATCTGACCCAGCGTAATGCTGCCCGCAACCAAAAATGAGTTCAGTACAAAGCGTATCAGCGGAATTTTATGAAATGCTTCCACAAAATTTTCCAGTGTCGGATGTTTTGGCACGATGTTCATTGCCATTGTGTAAAGCTCGCCGGACGGCATAAACGCTACACTGATGGTATAAAGCAGCGGAAACAGCATAAACAGGCAGACGATCAGGTTCATGGTAACCAACGCTGTTTTCTGAAGCATTTTCTTTCTTTTTGCTTTTGCATTCATTGCCAGATGCAGTGCCTGCAGCTCCTCTGCAGAATAAGTTTTTGGTCCGGCAATCGTAGTTGCTATTGTAGACATCAGTATTTTACTCCTCTCTTTTCCATGTGGAACATAACCATGGTAAGCGCCATGACAATCAGAAACAAAACAACGGACTGTGCGGCTGCGCTTCCAAACCGGTAATTAAAAAACGCATCACGGTATATCGAATATACAATCAGGTTCGTGGATTCTCCCGGTCCTTCCTGTGTCAGGATTTTCACCTGTCCGAATGACTGGAATGCCTGAATAATGTTAACAACCAGTGTGTAGAACATGATCGGAGAAAGTCCCGGCAGTGTCAGCTTAAAAAATTTCTGTACTGCATTCGCGCCATCCACAGAAGCACGCTCATAAATCGAATCGTCGATGTTTCCAAGTCCCGCTGAAAAGTACAGGAAATTGATGCCACTGTTCAGCCATGCCGTGAGGACAGCCACACAGATCAGCGCATATTTCGGATCACTGACCCAGTTAATGCTCACATGCAGCAATTTGTTTACGATACCGATCGTGGGATTTAAGATAATCTTGAAAATCATGGCACCTGAGCTCGATGCTACTGCCATTGGGAGTGCATAGGAAGTACTGAATACCCGGATTCCCGGAAAAGCCTTGCTGCAAAGAACTGCTCCCAGAAGGCCAAGCGCCATACTTCCGACTACAACAATCGCCACAAATTCCAGCGTAACCCAGAGGCTGTTGTAAAAGGATGGATTCGATAATAAGCTTTTATAGTTGTCCAGTCCCACATACAATTTCGCTTCTCCAAGCTTGTTTGTCTTATACAGGCTCAGATAAATGGTCTTAATAAACGGATAAAACAGAAAGATGTCGAAGATCACCATACTCGGGATCAGATACATATAAACTTCTGCTTTTTTACACTTTTCGATTACTTTTTTCACTTCTTGCTCCTTCTTATGCTGTTGCACGTTTTTCTTTTTCAACCGGCAGAGATAAAATATTTTCTTCTGTAAACGGATCAAAGATCTGTGCTTTCTCCATATCTGCATACAATGTAATGCTTTCCTTTACAGCAACCGGTGCCTCGGAAGGCACTCTTGCTGTAATCAGATTTCTTCCGGTATTCATATGCAGATACGCTTCTGCACCGATCATCTCCCGCAGGTCAACAAATGCCTTCAACTGATTCTCTTCGTAACAGATCCGATGTGCGGAAGCGGTTGTTTCGTCCTGTAAATCCTCCGGTCTCAGACCTAAGATCACCATTTTTCCGAGATAAGCGCGACGAAGCACCATTTCGTTCTCTCCTTTTGCACGAAGGGTAACTCCTCCGTCTGCCTCCAGATAAACCGCTCCGTTTCTTTCCGTCACCATCGTTTCCATAAAATTCATACTCGGAGCTCCGATAAAACCGGCCACAAATTTGTTTGCCGGATGGCGGTAAATCTGCTCCGGTGTATCCGCCTGCTGCACAACACCGTCTTTCATGACAATAATTTTTGTACCAAGCGTCATCGCCTCCGTCTGGTCATGTGTAACATAAATCACCGTCGTTTTCAGTTCCTTATGTAATTTTGCCAGCTCCACCCGCATCTGTGCCCGCAGCTTCGCATCCAGGTTCGAAAGCGGCTCATCCATTAAAAATGCTTTCGGCTGTCTCATAATTGCACTTCCAATCGCAACTCTTTGTTTCTGACCGCCGGAAAGTGCTGCCGGTCTCCGGTCAAGTAAATGCTCAATTCCAAGCATTTTAGCTGCCTCATGTACCTTTTTATCAACTTCATCCTTGGGCTGTTTCCGGATTTTCATAGAAAACGCCATGTTTTCATATACCGTCATATTCGGATAAAGCGCGTAGTTCTGAAATACCATCGAAAGATCGCGATCCTTTGCTTCTACATAATTACAAAGCTGTCCATCGATCCAGAGCTCCCCGCTCGTAATCTCCTCAAGACCGGCAATCATCCGAAGCGTCGTCGATTTTCCGCAGCCGGAAGGTCCAACAAAAATCACAAACTCCCGATCCGGTATTTCAAGCGAAAAATCCTGAACCGCATAATGTTCCTTATCATAAGATTTACAGACATTCTTCAACACAATATTTGACATTCGTTTTTCTTCCTCCTCGTCTTGTCGAGACTCATTATACCTTTCCTTCCGTAAAGCCCACTACCACCGCTTTGTAAAATACCCGTTAATAAAATAACCGGTTACTTTACAAAAAATGTCCACATTTTCCCTTATCTCCGTCTCCATCTCCTTCTTTTCCAGCCATTTTTCCGGATCACTCTTTGTAAAATCCCCGAAAATCACCCGCAAAACCAATTTTCAAAACGAATTCTGAATAGCCATTCCTTTTCCCAATACCCAACAGATTATTTTTGACACAAAAAAAACGCCGCAACTCTCAAAGCTGCAGCTCTTTCTCATCACAACATACCATATTCTTCTTTCATGTCAACGCAGTGGGCGCTCCCGCTCCCACATCCGTGTCCGTCCTTCACACAGCCCCGTAACGCACACAAGGGTGATGCGCATTTGCAGGGAGCGTGTAATTCTTAGGTTCTGGCATTTTGCGTTATGCGCCAAAAATCAACTGTCTGAGCGACAGCGAGTTTTGATTTTTGGCGCATGGTTTTAGCAAAATGACAGAGCCTTAGAATTACTAGCTCCCGAAACCGCGCATCACCCTTGTGTGCGTTACGGGGCGTCCGTCCAAACCTATTCCACTGGTTCCGCCGGCACAAACACCCTGCTGTTTTCCTGTTCTTTCGGTTTTTCCGCTCTTTCCGTTGCCTCCCTGCAGAAATACTCCTGTGAATTCACCAGCGTCTTTCCACGCTTATCCGGCTTCGTATACGTTCCGTCTTTCTGTAAAATACTGGCTTTCACATTATCCTTCATTTGGATATCGAGAATATGCATTACTTCTTTCTTGATCTGCTCATCCTCAACCGGGAACACAATCTCCACCCGTTTTTCCAGATTTCGCGGCATCCAGTCCGCGCTTCCCATAAACACCTCTTCATTTCCACCACTGTAGAAGTAGAAAATCCGCGCATGTTCCAGGAAATTGCCGACAATCGAGCGAACGGTAATATTCTCGCTGACACCCGGGATTCCAACCTTCAGACAACAGATTCCCCGGATAATCAGGTCAATCTTTACTCCGGCTGCCGAAGCACTGTAAAGCGCCGCAATAATATCGCGGTCGCATAACGAGTTCATCTTCGCAATAATATGCGCTTTCTGTCCCTTCTTCGCGTGTTCCTCCTCCATAGCAATCAGATGCAGGAATCTGTCTTTCATCCAGAGTGGCGCAACCACCAGTTTGTTCCAGTGATCCGGCTCCGAATAGCCCGAAAGCATGTTAAATACTGCTGTTGCATCCTCACCGATCTTTGCATTGCATGTCAACAGGCCACAGTCCGTATACAGCTTTGCCGTAGAATCGTTATAGTTTCCCGTGCCAAGATGTACATATCTGCGAATGCCTGTCTCCTCGCGCCGAACCACCAGTGTAATCTTACTGTGTGTTTTCAGTCCCAGAAGACCATAAATCACATGGCATCCCGCCTTTTCCAGCATCTTCGCCCAGACAATATTGTTTTCTTCGTCGAACCGTGCCTTTAATTCCACCAGTACGGAAACCTGTTTGCCATTTTCCGCCGCCTGAGCCAGTGCTGCAATAATCGGAGAATTGCCGCTCACACGGTACAGTGTCTGTTTGATCGCCAGTACATCCGGATCCTTTGCTGCCTGCTGTACAAATTGCACGACCGGATCAAACGTCATATAAGGATGATGCAGTAAGATGTCTCCTTTTCGGATGTTTGTAAAAATGTCATCCTCATTCATCAGCGCCGGAACTGCCGCCGGAATATATTTCGGAATTTTATACTCATCAAAGCCGTCGAGCCCATACATTTTCATTAAAAACGTCAGATCGAGCGGTCCCGGAATCCGGAACAGGTCGTCTTCATCGATGTCAAACTCTTTTTCCAGCATCTTCAGGAGCCGCTTATCCATCTTATCTTCCACTTCCAGACGGATCACTTCGCCCCACTGACGTTTTTTAAGCTGCTTCTGGATCTCTTTTAACAGGTCGGAAGCCTCATCCTCATCGATCGAAAGATCTGCATTTCGCATAACACGGTACGGATGCGCGCAGACCACATCGTAGCTTAAGAACAGCTTTCCAATGTTCCGCTCGATGATCTCCTCCAGAAGAATCACATACCGCTGTCCCGTCTTTTCATCCTGCGGAAGCAGAATAAAACGCGGCAGTACCGAAGGAACCTGAACCGTCGCAAATTCCAGTTCTTTCTCCTTTTCCTTCTCCTTGCCTTTCTTCTCTTTCTTATCCTCCGCACGGCTCAGAAGCGAATCCTCTTTCTTCTGCACCAGTGCACCGATATTCAATGTTTTGTTCCGGATCAACGGGAACGGGCGGGCCGAATCCATGGCCATCGGGGTCAGAACCGGGTAAATGTTTTCCTCAAAATAGGAATCCACATACTCCGCCTGCTCCTTCGTCAGCTTCTCGTGCTCACTGATAATCGTAAGGCCAACGTGCTCCAGAGACGGAACCGCCGAGCGATTGTACGTATTGTACTGCAGCTGCACTAGCTCATGCGTCCGTTTGCTGATCTCGGTAAGCTGCTCCTTCGCATCCATGCCGGACAGATCCTTTTTCGTATAGTTTGCATGCACCTGGTCTTTTAGTGAAGCCACACGGACCATATAAAACTCATCCAGGTTGGAGGAGGTAATGCTGATAAATTTCAGACGTTCAAACAGCGGAATACTCTTATCCCGCGCCTCGTTTAAAACACGCTCGTCGAAGCTGACCCAGCTCAACTCCCGGTTGCGGAAATATTCCGGTTTCTTATATGGTGCAATATCCATCTTTCTTCGCCTCCTTTTACATCTGCCGTTTCAGTTTGATGACCGGCTGTATGCTGAATACCTCATTGAAGAAATCTAATTTTTCCTGGCACAAACCTTGCTCAAGGGTAAAATCGCGGTTGACCGTGAGCGAAAGCTGCAGCTCGCGCTCCTTTAATGTGGCGCGGATCGCCTGAATCTTCTGCAAATGACTCCGGTCGAGCGCATTCGCCAGACGGACGATTGCGGTCAGTTCGGATACTGTCAGATACTGCTCGGCACTCAAGGACGATTCCATCACCAGCTCATCGTAGGACGGGAGCGTAACCGTGTTGTATCTTGCAATCAATGCCACCATCTCACGCTCAATGTGCGACAATCCGATGATTTCATTTGACATGATAATATTATAGGAAGAATCCGCCACATTATTGAAACTGATGTATTTTCCAACGTCATGCAGCATCACTGCCATCTGGAGAAGCAGCCGTTCGCGCTCTTTCATACCGTGCATCTTTTTCGTCGCATCAAACATGGCAAGCGCTGTCATCTCCAGGTTCTGGACATGCGGACGGTTCACTGCGTACCGTTTTCCGATATTTTTTGCCGCCATCAGAATATCATTTTCGAAATTATGACCGCCTTTCAGCAGTTTCATCTGCTCCGCATACTCGTATGCAATACCACGTGTCATATGCACGCCCGGAATCCAGATATGCTCCGCACCCATCATATCAATCAGACATTTATAAATCACAGCAGACGGATACATCAGTGAAGCGTTTTCCAGCGGAATACCAAGTTTTACGGCGAGCTCCATCGGTGACTGGCGGATAATTTTCTCATACCAGGTATTAAAGTTTTCGCGGGAAATGATTTTTGTCGTTTTTTCTTCAATGTTCTGATAAACACTGTCGGTGAAAACATCGCCGATCAGCATAATGTTTTCAATTTTGCGGTCTTTCAGATACATCTTTTTAAAGCTTGATACTTCGTTCCAGATCAGCTCCTCGACCATCTCTTCGTAATGTTCCGTCTCACTCTGAATTCCGGCAAGACGCTCGCGGATGCGAAGACTTCCCATGCGGATGTTCTGTGTTGTGACAAGTGCATCCTTGTCGAACAGGGAAATCTGAAAACTGCCACCGTCAAGATCGAGAATCGCAGTTCCCTTTTCAATGATCTTGTTAAAATTGTCCTCCATCGCCGCGAGCGCTTTATAGCTAAGAAAACGCTGCTCCGAGTTGGAGAGAACCGTGACAGAAAGACCGGTCAACTGATGAATTTTTCCAAGGACATAGAGACTGTTCGACGCCTCACTGATCGCACTGGATGCCGCTGCACGGTAATCGTCCACGCGATAGCCTTCCATAATCCGCACAAAATCTGCGAGTACACGGCACAGCTCTTCTTCCATTTCCGGGCGAATTTTTCCCAGCGTGTACGTATCTTTTCCAAGCTCCATCCGGTGGCAGATCTTATCCACGCTCCGGATCCCCTGCTTTTTGGAGATCTCGAAAATCTCCAGAATGACGTCGTAGCTGCCGATATCAATGGCAGCAAATGTGGAATACTGCATATATGCTTTTCCTCCTTCTTTTTCAAAGGATATCCCAAAAAGCCCGCTCCCAATACCAAGCGGACTTTTTGACCTTTTTCTTTTTACTGTTTTCCGAGCAGATAATCGATAAACTGCTGTGCGGTACGGCCGGACAGACCGCCGTGGGACAGTTCCCATTTGTTCGCTTCTGCCAAAAGCTCTTCCTCACGCAGCGTCACGCCGTATCGTTCGGCCAGTGTGGAAACAATCTTCTGGAATTCTTTCTTATCCGGTGCACCAAAATAGATGCTGACGCCGAAACGGTATACCAAGGATAGTTTCTCCTGTACGGTGTCGGAAGTATGCATATCCTGTCTTGTTCCTTCTTTATCACTGTAATCCTCTTTAATCAGATGGCGACGATTGGAGGTTGCATAAATAAGAATATTGTCCGGACGTTTTTCCAGGCCTCCCTCAATGACAGCTTTCAGGTATTTGTACTCAATCTCAAACTCTTCAAAGGAAAGGTCATCCATGTAAATAATGAATTTATAATTTCTGTTTTTGATCTGTGCAATCAGCTCATTCAAATCCTGAAACTGATGCTTGTAAACCTCGATCATACGAAGTCCCTGATCGTAATATTCATTCAGGATACCCTTAATGCTGGAGGATTTTCCGGTTCCGGCATCGCCAAAAAGCAGACAGTTGTTTGCTTTCTTGCCCTCGACAAACGCTTTCGTGTTGTCGATCAGCTTCTGCTTTGGAATTTCGTAGCCGACAAGATCAGAAAGGCGCACATCCGGAATGTTGGTAATCGGGATAATCTCAACGTTCTCTCCTGTATGCGCAATACGAAATGCCTTGTGAAGTCCCAGTTTTCCCACTCCGAAATCTTTGTAAAACTGAACCATATCAGCCATAAATTCATCTGCGGATGCAGCCTTTGCCAGACGGATGGCCAGCTCACAGATACGATCCCGGACTTCTTTGTTGAATAGTTTATTCGGGCTGTCCGTGTTCTCATAGGAACTGATGACAGAGGCATCGCCGGACTCAAAAATCTCATCAAAAACACAGATATCGAAATCGAACAGCTCTTTGAAACGGACAAAATCATGTTTTGCCATCTGGTTGATGCTTCCCTCGACTTTTCCGACAATCTCGCAGGAGGTAGAAAATGCATTTTCTTTGTTGACCAGAAGATATGTCAGATAATCGTGCCAGAGATTTCCGGAGAAGCCGTAGCGGTTTGCCATCTCGACAAGGCGGTTCAGTGCCTCATAAAACTGCGGCTCATATGCGCTCATATTCTCACGGAACCGGCGGTCCTTCAGGGAAATCTGAGCATTGACCAGTTTTTTGTAGGTCTCCACCAGTATCGTCATATCGCGCAGTACCTCCCCCTCTGCGAAATCGCGGTAGAGGATACATTCTTCTATTCTAATCATCTTTTTGTCTCTTCCTTCCTGTCATTTTTCATTTTATTTATGCGAAAAGGCCGCTTGGTACGGCCCTCTCTTCTGGATTAATAATTTCCGAAAATCCGGAATTTCGCGGATTCTGCCTGCAATCCGCGCAGTGCGTTTTTGACTGCCGGATCGCTTAAGTTCCCCTCGAAATCCACGAAGAAACGGTACTCCCATTTCCGCTGCGGAATCGGGCGGGACTCGATTTTGGTCATGTTCAGATCGTTGTAAATAAAATGTGCCAGTGCATTGTAAAGAGAACCGCTTTGATGCGGCAGTTCCATGCATACGCTGATTTTCTGTGCATCCTTTACAAAGCGTTTCTGACCGGAAATAATAACAAAGCGTGTCGTATTGCCCCGGGCGTCAAAAATGCCTTCTTTTAAGATCTGCAGTCCGAAATGCTCTGCAGCGTACGGACTTCCGACGGCTGCCATCGTAAGATCACCGCTCTCGGATACTTCTT
>OKVF01001998.1_pt1 | contig 13021 bp, 9 predicted proteins | sample 1604831 | NCBI WGS metagenome assembly OKVF01 (sample SAMN01760980, study PRJEB22395) | human gut metagenome
CACTTTCAATCTTCGGTGATCATTCAGACGTTATGGCCTGTCGTCAGACCGGATGTGCAATGCTCTGCGAATCTTCCGTACAGGAAGTTATGGACTTAACACCTGTTGCTCACCTTGCAGCAATCAAAGGTAAAGTTCCATTCATCAACTTCTTCGATGGATTCCGTACATCTCACGAGATCCAGAAAATCGAAACATGGGATTATGAAGATCTGAAAGATATGGCAGATATGGATGCAATCGCTGCATTCCGTAACCATGCTCTTAATCCAAATCACCCATGCCAGAGAGGTTCCGCTCAGAACCCTGATATCTTCTTCCAGGCAAGAGAAGCATGTAACCCATACTACGATGCTCTTCCGGCAGTAGTACAGGAATACATGGACAAAGTTAACGCTAAGATCGGTACAGATTACAAATTATTCAACTACTACGGAGCTGCTGATGCAGAACACGTAATCGTTGCTATGGGATCTGTAAACGATACAATCGAGGAGACAATCGACTACCTTGCAGCAGCAGGAAAGAAAGTCGGTGTTGTTAAAGTTCGTCTTTACAGACCATTCTGCGCACAGGCACTCATCGATGCAATTCCGGATTCTGTAAAACAGATCACAGTTCTTGACAGAACTAAAGAGCCGGGTGCACTTGGCGAGCCACTGTACCTTGACGTTGTAGCAGCATTAAAAGACAGCAAATTCGGCGGCGTAAAAGTATTCTCCGGACGTTATGGTTTAGGTTCCAAAGATACTACACCTGCACAGATCGTAGCTGTTTATGAGAACACTGCTAAAGAAAAATTCACAATCGGTATCGTTGATGATGTTACTAACCTTTCCCTTGAGACAGGTGCTCCGATCGTAACAACTCCTGAAGGAACAACAAACTGTAAATTCTGGGGTCTGGGAGCTGATGGTACTGTAGGTGCCAACAAGAACTCCATCAAGATCATCGGTGACAACACAGACATGTACGCACAGGCTTACTTTGATTATGACTCCAAGAAGTCCGGTGGTGTTACAATGTCCCACTTACGTTTCGGTAAGAAACCGATCAAATCCACATACCTGATCCACAAAGCAAACTTCGTAGCATGTCATAATCCATCCTACGTAAACAAATACAACATGGTTCAGGAACTTGTTGACGGTGGTACATTCCTCCTTAACTGTGCATGGGATATGGAAGGTCTTGAGAAACATTTACCAGGACAGGTTAAAGCATTCATCGCTAACCACAATATCAAATTCTACACAATCGACGGTGTTAAGATCGGTATTGAAACTGGCATGGGACCAACACGTATCAACACAATCCTTCAGTCTGCATTCTTCAAACTGACAGGAATCATTCCAGAAGATCAGGCAATCGACCTTATGAAAGCTGCTGCCAAGGCAACATACGGACGTAAAGGTGATGATGTCGTACAGAAGAACTGGGCAGCTATCGACGCTGGTGCTAAACAGGTTGTAGAGATCCAGGTTCCGGAAAGCTGGAAGAACGCTGAGGACGAAGGTCTTCATATGACTCATGCAACAGAAGGACGTCAGGATGTTATCGATTTCGTTAACAATATCCAGGCTAAAGTTAATGCTCAGGAAGGTAACTCCTTACCTGTATCTGCATTCAAGGATTATGTAGACGGTACTACACCATCAGGTGCAGCTGCATATGAGAAACGTGGTATCGCTGTAAACGTTCCAGTATGGAACCCAGAGAACTGTATCCAGTGTAACAGATGTTCTTATGTCTGCCCACATGCAGTTATCCGTCCGGTAGCTCTTACAGAAGAAGAAGCTGCTAACGCTCCAGAAGGAATGAAGACATTACCTCTGACAGGTATGAAAGAATATAAATTCACAATGGCTGTATCCGCACTTGACTGTACAGGATGTGGTTCTTGTGTAAACGTTTGCCCAGGTAAGAAAGGTGCAAAAGCACTCGCTATGGAAAACCTTGAAGCAAGCGCAGACGAGCAGAAATACTTTGACTACACAGTTAAACTGCCGGTTAAAGAAGATGTTATCGCTAAATTTAAAGAAGCAACTGTTAAAGGCAGCCAGTTCAAACAGCCTCTGCTTGAGTTCTCTGGAGCTTGTGCAGGATGTGGTGAAACACCATACGCTAAACTGATCACTCAGCTGTTCGGTGACAGAATGTACATCGCAAACGCAACAGGATGTTCTTCTATCTGGGGTAACTCCTCACCATCTACACCATACACAGTAAACGCTAAGGGACAGGGTCCTGCATGGTCCAACTCTCTGTTCGAAGATAACGCTGAGTTTGGTTATGGTATGCTTCTTGCTCAGAGAGCTATCCGCGATGGCTTAAAAGCAAAAGTTGAAGACGTTGTTGCTAACGGAACAAACGAAGACGTTAAGGCAGCTGGTCAGGAATGGCTGGATACATTTGCTGTAGGTGCTACAAACGGCGCTGCTACAGACAAACTTGTTGCTGCTCTTGAAGCTTGCGGATGTGACAAAGCAAAAGAAATCCTTGCTCAGAAAGATTTCCTGGCTAAGAAATCCCAGTGGATCTTCGGTGGTGACGGATGGGCTTACGATATCGGATTCGGTGGTGTTGACCATGTTCTCGCTAGTGGACGTGACATCAACGTTATGGTATTCGATACAGAGGTTTATTCTAACACAGGTGGACAGTCTTCCAAGTCTACACCTACAGGTGCTATCGCTCAGTTCGCTGCAGGCGGTAAAGAGACTAAGAAGAAAGATATGGCTTCCATCGCTATGAGCTATGGCTATGTATACGTTGCTCAGATTTCCATGGGTGCTGACTTCAACCAGACTGTAAAAGCTATTGCAGAGGCTGAGGCTTATCCGGGACCATCTCTGATCATCGCTTATGCTCCATGTATCAACCATGGTATCAAGAAAGGTATGGCAAAAGCTCAGACAGAGGAAGAATTAGCAGTTAAGGTTGGATACTGGCACAACTTCAGATTCAACCCGGCAGCAGAAGGAAACAAGTTCTCACTTGATTCTAAAGCTCCGAGCATGGAAGATTATCAGGCATTCCTTGACGGTGAGGTTCGTTACAACTCTCTGAAACGTCAGAATCCTGAAAAAGCTGCTAGACTGTTTGCTAAGAATGAGGCAGAGGCTAAAGCTAGATTTGAATATCTGCAGAAGCTGATCGCTCTTCATAGTGCAGAATAATCTTTCCACTTTTTGAACGATTGTAAACAAGTTTGTAAAACTTTAAAAGAAAAATAAATAGATAGAGCTATTTATAGTGTCCAGACGATATATATGGGCCGCGGTACTTTGGTGCCGCGGTCTTTTTTTATCTTAATAAGGGACGTCTGAAAATAGAAAAAGATCTGGGGCTCAGCCTCGGAACCATTGTATTTCTAAGCATTTGGAAAGCCGCTAAAATCATTCAGAAATAGCTCAAACTCGCTTCCGCTCAGACAGTGAGCGATTTTTGAATAACGCGTCTTCCCAAATACTAAGAACTACAATGAACCCTCAAATTCGCCCCAGATCTTTTTCCATTTCCAGACTGATGTTGACTTAGTGATAAAGAATATGAAGGTTTTTAATATATATATTTCGTTATAGATAGATGTAAACATGAAAATAAAACTAAATCAGTTACCGAGAATGGAATGAATGGTAACTTAAATCAGTGGATGTGGGTCAGGGAAATGGAGCAGTGAAAAGAAATTAATTTGACAATGATAATATATTTCACTATAATCATTGAGAACTTGAAAGTGAATTATAAAATGGTTTAGAAACCGGAAGGGATATTATGAGAAGATTTGTTACAAGAGAAAGCAAAAAGGATTTCTACATATTATATACACTTGTATTTGGTATCATATCTTTTTTTATCTATTATCAGTTCGCAGGTAATGGGAAGTCTCTGGTGTGGAGTCATGACGGGATTCCGCAGCATTTGAATTCTCTGGCGTATTATGGACGTTATCTGCGAAAGGCACTGTATACGATTTTTGTTGAACATAAATTATCATTGCCTATGTGGGATATGAATATTGGTTATGGATCGGATATCCTTACGACATTGCATTATTATGTGATTGGTGATCCTTTGACTTTACTGTCTGTGTTTGTACCGGCGGATAAAACAGAGATTTTGTATGAAGTGCTGATCTTTCTGAGAATTTATCTTGCAGGAATTTCGTTTAGTATTTTTTGTTTTTATCATAAGAATCCAAAACAGGCAACTTTCATGGGAACTTTGATTTATATTTTTGCGGGATGGACGATCTATGCTGCAATGAAACATCCGTATTTTTCTAATCCTATGATCTACCTGCCGTTGGTTCTGATGGGAATTGATAAGATTTATAAGAAAGAGAAGCCATGGCTGTTTATCTGGGCAGTTGCAATATCTGCCATGTCGAATTTCTATTTCTTTTATATGATCTGTATTTTCATGTTTATTTATGCGGCATTTCGCTATTTTGGTATTTTCAGTAAGCGGAGCGTAAAAGATGTATTCATCTGGCTGCTGAAATTTATCGGTTATTATGCGGTGGCATTGATGATAGCGGCAGCAATTTTTTTGCCGGTAATTATGACACTTTTTGGAACAGATAGATTTCAGGCAGAGAACTATGTGCCGCTGTTATATGATAAGATCTATTATGAAAAATATCTGGGAAATCTGATTGGCGAAAATATGATTCAGTGGGGGGTTGCCGGATACTCTGCGGTTGCCATGGCAGGCGTGTTTGTGCTTTTTTCTAAGAAAAAGAAATATCTGGATCTTAAATGGGGATTTGCGCTGCTGAATCTGTTTTTGCTGGTTCCTTTTGCCGGACATGTGCTGAATGGATTCTCTTATGTGTCAAACCGCTGGATATGGGCGTATGGGATGATGATTGCTTATATTTTTGTGAAAGCTTATCCGGAGCTCTTTACGCTGACAGTAAAGGAAAAGAAAAAGATATTTATCATGGTTGTGGTTTATTGTGCGTTGGCATTATTTGCAAAAGCGGCAAGGACACAGAGAAATATGGCGGGAGTGCTGGTGCTGGTACTTGCTGTATTTACTGTGACCTCTTTTGGTAATATTTTTCTTCAGGGAAAGTATATGTGTGGTTTGCTCAGTGCATTGCTTGTGGTAAGTATTCTGCTGAATGTTTCCTATCAATATTCTTATGAAAAGGATTATCTGTCAGAGTTTGCAACAGCAGAGGAAGCGGTAGATAAACTGGAATCAAATACGGACAAAGCAGTGCTGGAAACGGGAGATGAGGGAGTTTACCGTTATGATCAGTATGGGGCACTTCCTTATGATAATACTTCTATGTATATGGGAACTAACAGTACAGCATATTATTTCAGCCTTGCAAATAGCAGCATTAGTGATTTCTTTAGTGAGATGTACCTGAACACACCCTGGGAGCAGCATTATGAGAATCTGGATGGCAGAACCATTCTGGACAGACTGGCTTCTGTAAAATATTTTGTGATCAATGGCGATAATTACCGTTACCTTTCTTATGGATACAATAAAGAAAAAGGTTCTGCAGGAAGCGGAAATGGAGAAAGCAGGGCATATGAGAATGAGAATGCACTGCCATTGGGATATACCTATGACAGTTATATTCCGGAAACAAAATATAAAGAGATGGATGTTGTAAAGAAACAGCAGGCTCTGATGGATGGTGTAGTACTTGAAAACAGTACGCTTCCCACAGCATCTACCTATTTTGATGATGAAAATATCCAGTATCGTATGGAGACTGGGGATGGATGTACACTTTCGGATGGGAAAATTAAAGTAACAAAAGAGGGAGCTCAGCTCAAACTTGTTTTTCATGGGCTGACTGATAGTGAGAATTATCTGATTGCAGATAATCTGGATTATGATAGTCTTTCTCCACGGGAACTGGTAAGTAAGAGCAAATGGGAAAAGATGTCTGATTATGACAGAAACAAAGTTTTAGATGAAGACAGTCAGTGGCGTTACTGGAAGGAGTCGAAAGAAGCAGCAATGTCTGTTGAGGCAAACGATATTACAAAGACTATGAAGATATTCACTGACAAATATAACGCATACAGCGGACGACACGATTTTCTTTGCAATATGGGATATTCCAGAACAGGGCTTCGCACTATGACCATTACCTTTGCAAATACCGGTGTTTATACTTATGACAAATTGAGAGTTGTCAGTCAGCCGGTCAAGGGAATTGAAGAAAAAACTGAAAAACTTGGCCAGGAAACTCTTGAGAATGTAGCAATGGGAACTAATGAGATTACAGGAAATATTACAGTGTCAAAGAAGAAGGCGCTTGTGCTGTCTCTTCCATACAGCCAGGGATTTACTGCATATGTGGATGGAAAAGAGACGAAACTGCAGAAAGCAAATACCATGTTTACGGCACTGGAACTGGAGCCGGGTGAGCATGAAATCCGCCTGACGTACTATACTCCATACCTGAGACCCGGAATGATACTCAGTGTTGCCGGACTGGTCATATACATGATCATGGTATTAGTTAGGAGAAGAACCAGAACTGCATAATTGCTGTGCATGGTGAAATGTGATGGCGGGAATCGTGAACAGTAACACTGCACAAAAATAGAGAGCATTTGTAGGAATTTAATTACAGCAGTACAATGGACATTTCTGTAAATTTGTGTATAATTAAACAGGAAATATGCAGTTATTTGGTTATGAGCAGGCAGCGAATGCGAATTGTGAATATTTTTTGACTGCACCTGAGGCAATAAGAAGATGAAAAATGCTGTCAGGATTGTGACAGCTGGAGATGAGGAATGACATCATGAGTAAATTATCAGTGGTACTTCCGGCGTATAACGAAGAGCTTATGGTAGGAAAAACCTGCCGCGTACTTGCACAGGTTCTGACGGAAGCGCAGATTCCTTATGAACTGGTGGTGGTGAACGATGGTTCCGGCGACCGGACATAGGAAGAGATTCAGAAAGCAGGAGAAAAGGATGCGAATGTAACCGGCGTTCTTTTTTCCAGAAATTTTGGAAAAGAAGCAGCAATCTTTGCCGGACTTGCGCAGGCCGGCGGCGATGTAGTGGCTGTGATGGATTGCGATTTGCAGCATCCTCCGCAGACGCTTATCGAAATGTACAGATTATGGCAGGAAGGTTATGAAGTGATTGAAGGTGTGAAATCTGACAGAGGGAAAGAGGGATTTCTGCATAAAGAGTGTGCCGGATTTTTTTATGACATCATGTCTAAAGCTACGAAAGTGAATATGAAAGACGCATCGGATTTCAAAATGTTAGACCGAAAAGCGGTAGATAGTATCCTGTCTATGCCTGAAAGAAATATGTTTTTCCGTGCGACTTCTTCATGGGTGGGATATAAGACTACCAGCGTGGAATTCGAGGTTCAGGAAAGAGAAGCGGGTGTTTCTAAATGGTCTCCGTGGGCACTGGTGAAATATGCTTTTACTAATATCGTGGCATTTACTACATTTCCTTTGCAGTTTGTTACTATTACAGGGGTAATGTGTTTTGTATGTTCATTAATTCTAATGATTTATTCTTTGGTGCAGTATTTTGCTGGTTCTGCAGTGGAAGGATATACAACACTTTTGATGGTCCTGCTGTTGGTGGGAAGCGCCATGATGATTAGTCTGGGGATTATAGGATATTATATCTCTAAAATCTATGAAGAAGTAAAACGCAGACCAAGATATATTATTTCCAAGGTTATCAGAAATGGTGACAAACAGGAAAGATAGAATAAGACAGAGGAAGAAAAAGAATTATTATGAAACAATGGATCAGAAAAATGTATGAGAGTTCCGTGATTCGTTACATTTTCTTCGGCGGATGTACAACGATGGTTAATCTGGTCAGCTTTTTCATACTGAGAAAGCTGAATGTGGAGCTGAACATTGCCAATATTATTTCTATTATAGTGGCAATTCTGTTTGCTTATATAGTAAATTCAAAGTATGTATTTCAGGATAAATGTGAGACACTGAGAGATCATATCCAGCCTTTCTGTAAATTTATCAGTGCCAGGCTGGTTACGATGGTGATCGAGGTCGGAGGAGTATGGCTGCTGGTATCTGTAATGGGAATGAACGACATGATCGGGAAATTTCTGACACAGTTTATTGTGTTGATCTTAAATTACATATTCAGTAAATTTTTTGTATTTACAACGGGTAAATCAAAATAAAAAACTTTTCAGGAAAAGAAAATGAACAGAGTAAATAATAAATAAACAGATGAAAAGAGAGGTAGAACTCATGACACTGGAAGAAATTATTGCAAATATTGGACCGCTGGATCAGAGTGCAATGAACATTGCACAGAAAAGATGGGATAGTATTGCGAAACCCTTGCATTCTCTTGGAAAGCTGGAGACACTGCTGATTCAGATCGCAGGGATCACAAAAGATGCAGATATCGATCTTTCTAAAAGGGGACTGATCGCTATGTGTGCAGATAACGGCGTGGTAGAAGAGGGTGTGACACAGACTGGGCAGGAGGTGACAGCTATCGTAGCTGAGAATTTCCTGAAGTATGATACATCTGTCGGTGTGATGTGTAAGCAGAGTCATACTGAGATTTTTCCAGTGGATATGGGGATGGTGACGGATACAAAAGTCCGCACAGATCATAAGATTGCTTATGGTACACAGAATATGACAAAAGGACCTGCAATGACCAGAGATCAGGCTGTAAAGGGAATTGAAGGCGGAATTGCAATGGTAAAGGAACTGAAGGATAAAGGATATAAGATTCTTGCAACCGGAGAAATGGGAATCGGAAATACTACTACCAGCAGTGCAGTGGCTTCTGTGCTGTTAAATCAGCCGGTAGAAGAGATGACTGGACGTGGGGCAGGACTGACAAGTGAGGGACTGATTCGCAAGATCCGGGCGATTAAGAAAGCAATTGAACTGAACCGGCCGGATCCGTCAGATGCTGTTGATGTTCTGGCGAAGGTTGGTGGCCTGGATATTGCGGGAATGGCTGGTGTATTTCTGGGCGGTGCTGTTTATCGTATTCCGGTTGTGATGGATGGTTTTATTTCCTGTGTTTCTGCACTGATCGCAATGCAGATCTGTCCGGCGGCAGGGGACTACATTATTGCATCCCATGTATCCAAGGAACCGGCTGCACATTTGATCCTGGAGCATATGAATAAAGAGGCAATTCTTCATGCAGATATGTGCCTGGGTGAGGGAACCGGAGCTGTTGCACTGTTTCCAATCCTTGATCTTGCAGCAGCGGTTTACAGTTCTATGAGTACTTTTGATGATATTCATGTGGATCAGTACGAGGAGTTGAAATAATGCTAACACTTGTGACGGGAGGAAGCGGAAGCGGGAAATCTGCTTTTGCGGAGGACAGAGTGCTTTCCTTTGGGGAGGCAGAGCGAATTTACATAGCGACAATGCATCCATTTGATGAGGAGAGCAATAAAAGGATCGAAAGACATCGAAAGATGCGTGCTGGTAAAGGTTTTGAGACTATAGAATGTTATACAGGGCTTAAAAATGTAATCCTGCCGAAAGGCTGTGTGGTACTGCTGGAATGTATGTCAAATCTGGTGGCGAATGAGATGTTTGAAGAGCAGGGTGCTCATGAACAGACTGTACAGGAGATCATAGTCGGAGTGGAGAATCTGCTGTGTCGGGCAGAGCATGTAGTAATCGTGACGAATGAGATTTTCTCGGATGCAGTGGTATTTGACGGAGAGATGGACACTTATCTGGAATATCTGGGAAAGATTAATCAGGGAACTGCAAAGCGTGCTGATGAAGTCATAGAGGTTGTGTACGGGATTCCTGTGTATCACAAAGCAAATAGTAATTGGTCTGTATAGAAACTGCCCTTAGCAATGCTATACGGTAAAAGAATAGCATTTTACTGTCTGATCGTGTGAAGGGAATGCCGAAGTAATAAATAATATGAAAAAGAGGAAGCATAAATGAAATCTTTATGGAACAATTTTAAGGTAGCATTTGCCATGTTTTCCAAGATTCCGATGCCCCGTGCGGATTGGACAAGGGAAAACATGAAATATATGTTCTGTTTCTTTCCATTTATCGGAGCAGTGATTGGAGCGCTGACGATGCTGGTGGCATATCTGGGACTCTGGTTTGGCTACCAGCCGGGATTTGTGACAGCAGTGCTGGTTCTTGTACCTGTGTTTGTAACAGGCGGAATCCATGTGGATGGTCTGTTGGACACTTCAGATGCTCTTAGTTCCTGGCAGGAGAGAACAAGGAGGCTGGAGATTCTGAAGGATTCCCATGCAGGAGCGTTTGCGGTCATCACAGCGGCCGTATATTTTGTGACCTGGTATGGTGCTTATGATCAACTGTATACATCGGAGAATCTGAGAGCTATTGGAATTATGAGCCTTGGTTTTATGGTATCCAGATGCCTGTCCGGAATTGGAGTAATTACTTTTCCAAAGGCAAAAGCAGATGGTACAGTGGCTGAATTTTCCAGGAATTCTTCTGATGTGATTTCCAGGAATGTGCTGGTGGTTTATCTGGTGGTCCTTGCGGCTGTGATGATCTGGATCCAGCCAATATGGGGGATTGCAGCTATTGTGGAAGCATTGGTGGTCTTTGGATATTATCATCATATTGCTATGAAGTATTTTGGCGGGACGACCGGTGATATTTCAGGATTTTTCTTGTGTATCTGTGAAGCTGGGATGGCTGTTGTCCTTGCTGTAGTTTCTAACTTGTTTGTAATGTAAGGAAAACATAAAGGAAGTGAAAAAGTATGGAAATGATAATTGGCGGCGCATATCAGGGTAAAACAGATTATGCAAAAGCAAAATATCCCAATCTGAACTGGATTGATGGTGCTTCGGGATCCGAGGAAGAATTGATGACTGCGCAGGGGGTGCTGGATTTTCAGAAATATATCCGTGAAGAATTAAAGAGATGTGATGATGTATCAGATCTTGCAGAGAAGATCATCAGCAGAAATCCGGAACTTGTGATCGTTTCTCAGGAAGTAGGGTACGGAGTAGTGCCTGTGGATGCGTTTGACAGGAAATACAGAGAAGCGGTTGGACGTGTATGCACAAAACTGGCAGCATACAGCAGTAAAGTAACGCGCGTAGTCTGCGGAATTGGGACGGTGATCAAGGATGCTTAAACTATGGCTGATCAGACATGGAAAGACAGAGGGGAACAAGCTTGCCCGTTATATCGGGACAACGGATGAGCCATTGTGCCAGGAAGGAATTGACTTTCTTGGAAAGATGGATTATCCTAAAGTCCAGAATATTTATATAAGTCCTCTGAAGAGATGTGTGCAGACGGCAGAGATTCTTTTTCCGGGAGAGCTGGTACATATTATTGATGAACTGGCTGAATGTGATTTTGGCGAGTTTGAGAATAAAAATTACAAAGAACTGGACGGAAACCCCAAATACCAGGAGTGGATTGACAGCAACGGTACACTTCCTTTTCCGGGAGGAGAGAGCAGAGAGGAATTTAAAAGACGCAATGTGACCGGCTTCCAGAAAGCTGTAAATGGTTGTCTCCGTAATGGGATTTCTTTGGCAGCACTTGTGGTGCATGGCGGTACGATCATGAATGTTATGGAAGAATATGCAGACGAAGACCGCTCTTTTTATGACTGGCATGTGCAGAATGGCAAAGGCTATGAGGTGGAAATTGATCCTGAATTATGGAAAAAGGGCCGGAAATTCTTGCATGTGATCCGGGAGTTATAAAGATACATATACGAATAATGCAGATGGAAAATCAGCTATGGATTAGAGCTTGTTTGAAAAATCCATTAATAGAGAGAACAAGGCAGTTTGTTTAATTGACAGACTGCCTTGTTTTCATGTTTATGCAGACTGCGGGCAAAATCTCCCTCGAATTGTGACGTACAGCTTGTAGAAAGCATTTTCAAACGTGCCCTAGAGCGTGTTTTGGCTGTGATCAGTTAGTTTGTTTGAACAAAAATTTTGAGAAAGCCAAAAATATTTTTAGATTTCCTATTGAAATTTATATGGGAATGTGTTACATTATCTGTATAAAATATCCTAAAAAATGTTGAATTGTGCTATTTGATTCAACAATTTTAACAAGTAAAGGAGGATGCCATATGCTTATTATTGGTAATGGAAGAATGATCACACGGGACGCATCCAAGGCATTTATAGAGAACGGTGCAGTTGCAATGGATGGTAACACCATAGTTATGGTGGGGACTACAGATGAGGTGAAGAAGGCATATCCGGATGGAGAATTTGTAGATGCCAGAGGCGGAGTTATCATGCCTGCATTTATCAATACCCATGAGCATATCTACAGCTCTTTTGCCAGAGGTCTGAGTATTAAAGGATATAATCCCAAGGGCTTTCTGGATATTCTGGATGGACAGTGGTGGACTATTGACCGTCATCTTACCCTGGAGCAGACCAGACTTTCTGCAATGGCTACCTATATTGACAGTATTAAGAACGGTGTTACTACTGTATTTGACCATCATGCAAGCTTTGGACATATTACCGGTTCCCTCAGTGCTATTGAATCAGCAGCTAAGGATCTTGGTGTCCGTACCTGCCTTTGCTATGAAATTTCCGACCGTGACGGCATGGACAAGTCCAGAGAATCTGTAATGGAGAATGCGAACTTTATCAAACACGCACTTGCAGATGACAGCGACATGATCGCTGCTATGATGGGTATGCATGCATCTTTCACTATTTCCGATGAGACCATGGAATTGTGTAACGAACTGAAGCCAGACGGTGTTGGCTATCATATTCATGTTGCAGAGGGAATCTATGACCTTCATCAGTGCCTGAAGGAGCACAGCAAACGAATTGTAGACAGACTTTACGATTGGAATATTCTTGGGCCGAAGACGCTTCTGGGACATTGTATTTATATTAACGAGCATGAGATGGATTTAATTAAAGAGACTGACACCATGGTTGTCCACAATCCGGAATCCAATATGGGAAATGCCTGCGGATGTCCTCCGACGATGGAACTGGTACATAAAGGAATCCTGACAGGACGTGGAACAGATGG
>OKVF01002003.1_pt1 | contig 12993 bp, 11 predicted proteins | sample 1604831 | NCBI WGS metagenome assembly OKVF01 (sample SAMN01760980, study PRJEB22395) | human gut metagenome
ACCACGATTCCAGTTACAAAAATATGTTTGGAATACTATATTGATGAAACCGCAGACGGAATCACATACAGACCTGTCTGGAGCTTTCGCTGCCCTTACCAGTGGAAAGATTCTCCGGACGAACAGGAATTATTTTACATAGATGGAGAAACTGGGGCATTGATTCGGGATGCGTTTGGCTGGTAGGTATAAAAAAGAACGGTGTTGTAATAACCGCGGATATGGTTTCAGTCTGGGGGATTCCATCGAAACCTGTAAGGTGATTTTCCAGTAACACTACTTGACAAAAGAAAACACAGGTAGTATGATAAACAGGAATTTTGGGGAATGAAGTTCTCCCCAGGGAAACCAAAACCGCTGATTTAAGCTGATGACTTCTACGATTGATTAATAAGTAATGTTAATTGATCGCAGAAGGTGTCAGCTTTTTTTGTGCGAAAAACAAAAAAGAAGGAGAAATATCAATGTTAACATCACTATCATTTATTTTTCTGGTAGGTCTGGCAATGGGAGCAATCTGCCAGAAACTGAAACTGCCGCGTATTATCGGAATGCTTGCAACCGGAATTGTACTGGGACCGTATGTCCTGGATCTTCTTGATCCGAGTATTCTTTCTATTTCTGCAGATCTGAGAAAAATGGCTCTGATCATCATCCTGTTAAAGGCCGGTTTATCATTGAATCTGGATGATCTAAAGAAAGTAGGCAGACCGGCAATCATGATGTCCTTTGTTCCGGCATCGTTTGAAATCATAGGTTATTTATTATTTGCACCGGAGATTCTGGGAATCACCAGAGTAGAAGCTGCGGTAATGGGATCTGTACTTGCTGCAGTATCTCCGGCAGTCGTTGTACCGAGAATGGTTCAGCTGATGGAGACGAAATACGGAACAGAGAAAGCGATTCCACAGATGATTATGGCCGGAGCATCCTGTGACGATATCTTTGTTATTGTATTGTTTACGACATTCTTAAGCATGGCACAGGGCGGCAGCGCAGACATCAAAGCATTTGCCAACATTCCGGTTTCAATCATCCTGGGAATTATTCTGGGTGCGATCGTAGGATACCTGCTGTATTTATTTTTTGAGACTGCTTATGCGAAGAAACATTATGTAAGAAACAGTATGAAAGTAATCATTGTCCTTGGATTTTCTTTCCTGCTGATCGCAATTGAAGGATGGCTGGAAGGAAAAATTGCAGTATCCGGATTGCTTGCAGTTGTAAGTATGGCATGTGTTCTGAAAATGAAATGCACCGCTTTCGTGTCAAAGAGATTGTCAGAGAAATTCGGAAAACTCTGGCTTGCCGCAGAGGTAATTCTTTTTGTGCTGGTAGGGGCTGCCGTAGATATCCGTTATACACTGGACGCCGGATTAGCTGCAGTTGCTATGATTTTTATAGCATTGATCTTCAGATCTTTTGGCGTACTGCTCTGTACGGTAAAGACAGATCTTTCTGTGAAAGAACGAGTTTTCTGTGTAATTGCATATCTTCCGAAAGCAACAGTACAGGCAGCAATTGGCTCTGTTCCATTTGCAGCAGGGCTGCCGTGCGGCAAAATTGTACTTTCCGTAGCTGTTATGGCAATTATAATAACAGCTCCACTGGGGGCTTTTGGAATGGATTTTTCTTATAAAAAATTTCTGACAAGAGAGAAATAAAAGTGTAGTTAACAGAGTGCAAGATAATATAAATAGACAGGGAATAGCTATTTGACAAATGTAACAATATTTGAGATTCATCATAGTTAAAGTTATATATTAATAAAAAAGCTACTGCGCAATCTGGAATATTTTTACCGGATGTATATGCAGTAGCTTTTACTTATATAAAGCAATATATAATGTAAAATTATATTAAGGATAATATTTTACATGAAATAAGATAAATGGCAGAGTAGATGTTTTTATGGATATTAGCATAGTACCTGCAGTTTATCAATAATCTCCTGGATTTCAGCACGTGAGAAGCCTCCAAAGCTGCACAGAGAGCGAAGCGGCATGGAATCTGTCATTGCTTCTACCATTTCTTCTGAGATGGCTTCTGCGGCGGATTCAGAAGCAGTTTCGCTTCCGCCGTTCATTGCAGAGAGATATTTAGAAGTCAGCTCTTTAGCAGTTTCTTTTGTCTTAGGATGGCGGAGCAGTTCTCCAAGTGTGGTATTCATATGAACATGCATCGGAATAACCTGGCTGCTGGAGAGTTCGATGGTTTCGGAGAGACGGATATCTCTGGAAGATGCACCGATCAGGATCTCATATTTGCCGCTTGCAGCATACCAGTCATGTAATTCAGTGTTATACCATGCAAAGCTACGTTTATTCAGTTCCATAGTAACTGTCTTGGTTTCGCCAGGAGCAAGCTGGACTTTTTCGAAACCTTTCAGTTCTTTTTCAGGACGGATCGCAGAGGAAGTCATATCTTTGACATAGAGCTGAACAACTTCTTTTCCTGCAACGTTGCCTGTATTTGTCACATCTACAGAAACGGTAATAGTATCTTTTTCTGTCGGAGTTGTGTTTGAAATCTGCAGATTGCTGTATGCAAAAGTAGTATAGGAGAGTCCGTATCCAAATGGATAGGCAACTTCCATCTGCTTGGTATCATAATAACGATATCCTACAAACACACCTTCACGGTATTCTACTTTATCGCCGCCACCGAAGTTCAGATAGGATGGATTATCAGCCAGTTTCACCGGAATAGTTTCGGCAAGTTTACCGCTTGGGTTTACAACACCATAGAGGATATTTGCAACAGCAGCACCACCTGCCTGTCCTCCAAGGTAAGCTTCCAGAATACCTTTTACATCGTTGATCCATGGCATTTCTACAGGAGAACCATTGTGAAGAACGATCACTGCATTTGGCTGAACTTCCAGAATTTCAGCGATAAGACGGTTCTGGCATTCAGGCAGCCCCATATGGGAACGGTCATATCCCTCAGATTCAAAACTGTCCGGAAGTCCGGCGAAGATTACAACTTTGTCAGCTTCTTTTGCTGCCTGAATTGCTTCAGCGGCAAGATTTTCATCATAGAAATCTTTATCAGCAGGGAAACCTTCTGCGTAAGTAACCTGTGCATCTGCAGGAACAGACTCCAGTGCATTGGTTACTTTGAAGCAGTTGATATGAGAACTTCCGCCGCCCTGGAAACGAGGCTTCTTGGCAAAACCACCGATAAAAGCAACCTTTTCAGAAGTTTTCAGAGGAAGGACCTGGTCTGCATTTTTCAGAAGGACCATAGATTCTTCTGCGATGCGGCGTGCTTCTTCATGGTCTTTTTCCATAGTAAAATCCTGTGGTGCGCGGTGGTCTGCATATTTGAAGATAATGTTCAGGATACGTTCTACAGCCTGATCCAGAACTTCTTCTTTCAGAATGCCTTTTTTTACAGCTTCCACGATCAGAGCATCATTTGTTCCATTGGAACCTGGCATTTCCAGTTCCAGCCCGGCTTCCAGACCTTTCACACGGTCATTGACGGCACCCCAGTCAGACATTACATAACCTTCAAATCCCCAGTCATTACGGAGAACGTCTGTGAGAAGCCATTTGTTTTCAGAAGCAAAAGTGCCGTTGATTTGATTGTAAGAGCACATAAATGTATATGGCTGAGCTTTCTTTACCGCAGTTTCAAATGCAGGGAAATAGATCTCGCGGAGAGTTCTTTCATCTGCTTCAGAGGAATTGCTCATGCGGTGATATTCCTGATTATTAGCTGCGAAATGCTTGATGGAAGTTCCAACATGTTGGGACTGTACGCCATTGATAAATGCAGCTGCGATTTCACCTGCAAGATATGGGTCTTCTGAATAATATTCAAAGTTTCTTCCGCAAAGTGGGGAACGTTTGATATTAACAGCCGGTCCTAAGATGACAGATACGTCATTTGCCTGAGCCTCTTTACCGATCGTTTCACCCATAGATTCCATTAATTCACGGTCAAAAGAGCAGGCGCTTAAAGCAGCAGGAGGGAAGCAGACAGCCTTGATACTGTCGTTCATTCCAAGATGATCGCCTTTATCATCCTGCTTACGCAGCCCATGAGGGCCATCACTTACCATAACTTCCGGGATTCCAAGTCTTTCCACACTCTTCAGATGCCAGAAATCAAGACCTGAGCACATGTCAGCCTTCTCTTCAAGAGTCATCTGGCTGACAATTTTCTTTAAATCATGTTCCATAATAAAGACCTCCATAAGATTTTATATAAAATTATTTTTTACTGATTTTATCAGGACAGATAAGTCTTTTGCTTTGCCTGCGATTTGTCTGTCCTTTCTATACTGGACTATATCACCTGAAAATGATAAAATATAGTAAAATGTTGCTATAAATAACATAATTTTGTTGTAAAGGGATTTGCCATGAAGAATATTAATAACCATCATGAAGAAAAAATTGCAGAAAACAGAAGCAGGGATACTTTATTTGAGAGACGGGAGAATCTTCAGAGACATGCATCCTATGCCAGCGAGCGTCTGCAGTACGATGCGATTAAAAATGGCCAGACGGACAGAGTTTTGTTAATTTTTCAAAAAACACCAGATGGAACACCTGGAGTTCTGTCCAGAAATGAACTGCGAAACAGCAAGAACATGTTTATCGCAGGAATTACGCTGTTTACAAGAGCTGCAATAGAGGGAGGAGTGCCGGAAGAAACGGCCTATGCATTAAGTGATGGTTATATCCAGACTGTGGAAGAATGTACAAATAAGTATTCAATAGAAAAATTATCGCAAAAAGCAGCAATGCGATTTGCAGAAGAAGTACAAAAACATGGGATGCGAAATTACAGCAGAACGATAGAAGCGGCAGTAAAATATATCCATCTTCATCTGCATGCCCCTATCACATTGGAAGAAACAGCAGAAGTAGCAGGAATCAGCCCAAGTTACCTTTCCAGATTGTTTAAACAAGAAACAGGAATGTTCTTTGTTGATTATATTCAGAAAGAACGGATAGAAGCTGCCTGCAATATGTTGACTTATTCAGATTACACAGCAGCACAGATCAGTGAATATCTTTGCTTTTCTACACAGAGTTATTTTATAAAGATTTTTAAGAAATATACAGGTACTACACCTGCGAAATATAAAAAATATAAAGTCCAGGACTGGAAATAATAATGATATTTCCGGCATGGACATACAGTAAAAAACTACGAAAAAGGACCGTTGCAGATTAAGGCAATGGTTCTTTTTCACGTTTATGATATATAAAATTCCCCTTAAATATTTCAATTATAGAATGATATGAAAAGCCCTTCAGTCATATGACTTTTTGTAGAACAGTTTCAGCAAACGATAAGGAACTACAATATGAAAAGATTTTATTGAAAGCACAGAATAGAAAATTCAGTATAAAAAATATATAAAATATTTATATGCTTTTATAAAAATTCACATAAATGTTTATATAAATATTTTATGGACAAAAGTGCTGTGGTTTAAAAACAACCGCTTTTTATATACAATATATACAAATGACGGAAATAAAAACCATACTAAATAAACAAAATGCAAAACAAAATCGAAACAATATAAATAATTATATTGAAATATTTATATAACTGTTTATAATTTAAATCATCAAAAACGAAGAAAAATTATCAAGAAACGAACGGAGGTAATTTTATGAAAGGCTTAAAAAGCTTCAGAAAAATTTTGGCAGTGGCAGCAGCTTCGGCGATGGTAATAGGTATAACATCATCGGCATGTATGGCGCAGGATGAAGCTGACGCAGAAGTATTAAAAGGCGGCGGGTCCAATATTGTATATGTGATCACTCCATCTGTATCTAACCCGGCATTCAAAACAGAAGCTGATGCAGCAGAAACAAAAGCGAAGGAGCTTGGATATGAGGTAAAGACAGCATCTCATGACGATGACCCTACGAAACAGACAGAACTCTTTGACAGCGCTATTGCAGATAAGGCAGCTGCGATCATCTGTGACAACGCAGGTGCAGATGCAACGGTAGAGGCAGTAAAGAAAGCAAGAGATGCAGGAATCCCGACATTCCTGATTGACCGTGAGATCAACGAAACAGGCGTTGCAATTTCTCAGATCGTTGCAAACAACTACCAGGGAGCAAAGGATATTGCTGAGAAGTTTGTTGAAGTAATGGGAGAGAAAGGAAATTATGTAGAACTTCTGGGAAAAGAATCCGACACAAACGCAGGCGTTCGTTCCAGTGCTTTCCATGAAGTGATCGACCAGTATCCGGACATGAAAATGGTAGGTCAGCAGACAGCAAACTGGGAGAAAACGGAAGCCTATGACAAGATGGAATCTATGCTTCAGGCAAACCCGGACATCCAGGGCGTGATCTGCGGTAACGATACTATGGTAGAAGGAGTCTGTGCAGCACTTCAGGCAGCTGGAAAAAATATTCCGGTTATCGGAGTGGATGGTTCCGATGAAGTAGCAGCTCTGATCAGATCCGGACAGGCAACAGGAACAGCACTGCAGCAGTTTGCACTGATGTCTGAGAAAGCAGTTGAGCAGGCAGATAAATATCTGAAAGAGGGCTCCACAGGAATGGATGAGAAACAGCTTGTTGACTGTATCGCCATTACAAAGGACAACGTAGATAAATTATCAGCATTTGTATATACAGAATAAAGGAGAAACATTATGAAAAAGCGTGTTTTAGCAGTGACTCTGGCTCTGACAGTTGCGGCGTCTATGATGACAGGATGCGGTGTAGTAAAAGTGATCAAGATCGGAGAAGAAGGAAAATATACAGGAGAAGTTGCCTTTGATGCAGATTCTAATGTAGCAGAATTCTGGGAAAGCAAAGCAGTTCCTGAACTGAATAAGAAAGCAGTAGATTTAAAAGACCTTCTGACAGAAGCAAACGGAGATCTGAAATCTCTTGGAGAAAAATACGGTAAATTTACAATGGTAGATTCCGGACAGTTAAATTACGTAGTAAAAGGAACCGGAACAGTAGAAAAAGTAGATACAGAGTCCCGTGCAGGATATATCCTGGTGAAACTGGACGGATATGACGGAAATGAGGTAATTAAGATTCAGGTAGGACCTGTTTACAAAGGATCTTCTATCCGAGATTCACTGGACTTTATCAAATATGGCGATTACAAGAACCAGGAAGAATGGGCAGCAGTTTCCAGAAGTATTAATGAGCGAATTGATGCAAATGTGGTACAGCCGGCAGATCCGTCCTCTCTTGAAGGAAAGAAGATTACATTTACCGGAGCATTTACAGTATCCACAGAGAATACAGATGTGCTGATCACTCCAATTTCACTGGAAGCAGAATAAGAAATTCAGGGAACCTAAAAGGAGACATTAATTATGGGCGAAACATATAGATGCAAAGAGAATGTATTTCTCCACGCAGAGAAGATAAGTAAGATCTACCCCGGCACCAAGGCCCTGGATCAGGTATCTTTTGACCTGCTGAAAGGAAAGGTAAATGTTCTGATCGGTGAGAACGGTGCAGGTAAATCTACACTGATGAAAATGATCGCAGGAATCGAACATCCGGATGAAGGAAAGATGTATATCGGTGATCAGGAAGTCTTTTTCAAAAATACTACAGATGCCAGAAAACATGGAATTGGAATCATCCACCAGGAACTGAGTCTTTTCCCAAATATGAATGTATATCAGAACATTTATATGAACAAGGAAAAAACAAAAGGACGCATGGTCCTTAATGATAAGGAACACATGGAAGGTGCCAGAAAAGTTCTGGAAAGACTGGAGCATCCCCTTGATCTCAATGCAAAAGTAGGTGAACTTCGAGTAGGACAGCAGCAGATGATCGAAATTGCCAGAAACCTGGTTGAAGATAATCTGAAAGTGCTGATCATGGATGAGCCGACATCCTCTCTGAGCCAGCAGGAGGTACAGGTACTATTTAAGATTATGAGAGAACTGACAGCGCAGGGAATTTCCATTGTTTATATTTCTCATCGTTTGGAAGAAATCATGGAGATTGGAGATCATATTACGATCCTGCGAGATGGAAAATATGTCACAGATGCAGATGTAAAAGACATTGATGTTCCGTGGATCGTACATCAGATGACCGGTGGAGCAAAAGATTATCCGAAAAGAAACAGAACAGTAGACTGGCACAAAGTTCCAAATGTGCTTGAGGTTAAGAATCTCTGTTTGCCGAAACCAGGTGGTGGATATCTGGTAGACCATCTGAATTTCGAACTGAAACAGGGAGAGGTCCTGGGAATCTACGGACTGATGGGTGCAGGACGAAGCGAAGTATTTGAATGCCTGATGGGACTTCATCCGGAACATACAGGCGAGGTTTATCTGGAAGGAAAGAAACTGGAGATCAAATCCATTTCCCGGCAGATCGACCGTGGATTTGCCCTGATTCCTGAGGACAGACAGGCACAGGGACTGATCCAGACACTGGATATTGAAAAGAACTGCTCTCTTTCCGCAATGAAGCGATATAAGAAAGGTCCGTTCCTTGACAGCGGCCTTGAAGGTAAGAAGGTAGATGAACAGATTAAAGATATCCAGATTAAAGTGGCAGACAAACATCTTCCGATCCTGTCATTGTCCGGTGGTAATCAGCAGAAAGTTGTAATCGGAAAAGGTCTGCTGACAGAACCGAAGATTCTTCTGATGGATGAGCCAAGCCGAGGAATCGATATCGGAGCTAAGACAGAGGTTTTTGAAATCATTAATAAATACGCCCAGCAGGGACTTTCTATCATTGTGATTTCTTCTGAACTTCAGGAGATCGTAGCAATCTCAGACAGAATCCTGGTATTGTCAAACGGTCTGAAAACAGGAGAATTTATGGGTGATGAGATCCAGCAGGATACACTGGTGCTGGCTTCTTACAAGGGCCATCATAAAGATGAGAAAAAGGAGAGTTAAATTATGGCAGCGAAAAATACTTCACAGAATAATAAAATGATGATGACCCTTTTAAAAGGACGTACATTCATCGTACTGATCATTTTGATGATTTTCTTTGGAATTACAGCAGATAACTTCTTAAGTGCAGGAGCGCTCCTTACAGTAGCCAAGCATGTGGCACTTTACGGAATCCTTGCCATTGGTATGACATATGTAATCATAACAGGAGGTATTGACCTGTCTGTAGGTTCTATCGCAGGATTTGCAGGAATGATCGCCGGCGGCCTGATCCAGGAAGGTCTTACTCTGAAACCGTTTGGTGTAACCTTATATTTCAGCGTACCGGTAATCGTGATCATCACAGCAATCCTTGGTGCTTTAATGGGTACACTTAACGGTGTGATCATTACCAAGTTTAAAGTGGCTCCGTTTATCGCTACACTTGGTACCATGTACATCTGGAGAGGTTTTGCAAATATCCGCTCCAATGGTGCAACATTCTCAAACCTTGCAGGAAGTGAAGGTCTTGGAAACACAGGATTCGAAGTATTTGGCCGTAACCTTGGCGGAACAGCAATCCCATGTGGTGTACTGATTCTTGCAATAATCGCAGTGATCGCAGGTGTGATCCTGAAGAAAACACCGTTTGGATGGCATGTACTTTCCATTGGCGGTAATGAAAAAGCTGCAAAACTTTCCGGTGTAAAAGTAGATAAAGTAAAAATTTGGGTTTATGCTTTCTCAGGTTTCTGCTCCGCAATCGTAGGTATCATTGCAACTTCCCAGCTTGTATCTGCAACACCTAAGACCGGTGAGTCCTGGGAAATGAATGCTATCGCAGCTTCCGTACTTGGCGGAACTTCTATGGCAGGTGGTGTTGGAAGCATTGGCGGTACTATTATCGGTGCATTTGTAATCGGTGTGATCAATGATGGTATGACTATGTGCGGTGTTACAGAGTTCTGGCAGAAAGTTATCAGAGGTCTTGTGATCATTATTGCAGTAATCATTGACCAGGTACAGAGAAACCTGCAGGCGAAAATGGCACTTCAGGCACGTAATGAAAATAAATAATATATGAAATAATACTGGTATCATATAGATGCTGGTATTAGATATAATATTTCTCCAAATTTATAAGAGAGACTGTCGCAAAAGCAAGTTACTGATGCGATGGTCTCTTTTTAGTTGACGAAATCTTTATAAAAGTTTAAAATGTTTAAATATAAGGATATAAAATTTAAAGAATAAAATTATTAATAAGAAAATAAACGGAAAGTTAACTGTATAAATGGAGGATTTTTAATATGGGTGTAAAAATGGTAGATGTTGCCAGATATCTGGGCGTATCCAAGGCAACGGTTTCCCTGGCAGTAAACGGCAAGCCGGGTGTGAACGAGGAAACCCGCAGAAAAGTTCTGGAATGTATGGAAATGCTGGAGAAAAACGGCAATAAACTGCCGCAGATGCAGCCGGAACACAGAGCTGGTTCTGCAGACAGAATGATCAAAGTAGTGATCATGAATCACAGAAAGAAAGTAGTGTGCGACCCGGAACTGGACTTATGGTCTGAGGTGCTGACTACCTTTGATGCACAGGCAAGAAAGATGCATTACATATACGGTCTGACCTATATGAACGACACAGAAGAAGAAATCAGTGCGGTAATTGCAGAGTGCAATATGCCTCTGATCGCAGGGGTGATCTTATTTGGAACAGAGATGGCAGGAGACGATTTTAAGATTCTGGACAGGATCAACAAACCTATTGTCATCTACGACTGCGAAATGCCGGAAGGCAAATACAGCAGCGTATGTATCGACAATGCAGGAGCAGTACAAGAGGCTCTGAGACTCCTTGAGAAAGCAGGAGCCACAGATATCAAATATCTGGGAACAGGTAAGGAAATCTACAATTTCCGCAAAAGAAGAGATGCGTTTAGAAATGCCCTGATCGCAAACGACCATATGCCTACCAGAAGTGATATTGTAGAACTTGGAAATACCATTCCTGAGATTACAGACCATATGTCAGAATGGATGGACAGTCATGCTTTGCCGGAGGCATTTATCTTTGAAAATTATCAGATCTCCATTGGCGTACTGACTGCGTTGCGCAGACGTGGAGTACGGGTCCCGGAAGATGTGAAACTGGTAGGGATTGATGAGATTCCGGAATATATTATGGCAGACATTCCGCTGACCCAGATTAAGATTCCTCATGCGGATCGTGCGGTTATGGCAATGGAACTTTTGGACATCGAGATCCGAAATCCACAGATGGCAAAAATTAAAATTTATGCGCAGCCGACAGTGATTTATAAGAAAAGTATGTAAAACGAAGATCGGAAAAATCAGAATTTAAACTTTTTTGTTTAAAACTGGCACAGTTTTATGATTAAAATGTGCAAAAATGACATGCCTGCTTTATTTAAAACGTAGAAAAGGTTAAAAATAGTTGAAAAATATAAACTAAACAGTTAAAATATAATCATAAAAAATAAACGTTTTAAACCTATAATGTACGGAGGTAGAGCAATGAAAACAAATCAGAACTCATATGAAGGCGAAAATCGTTCCTTACATATGAAAGAGCGTATCGGTTACGGCATGGGCGATTTTGCCAACAACATGATGTATACACCGGTCAATTCCTTTTTCGCTTATTTCCTGACAAACATCGCAGGCCTGGGGCCGGTGTAGTTGGAACAATCCTGCTGATCTCCCGTTTGCTGGACGGTGTCAGTGACCTGATCGTCGGATCTTTTATGGAGAAGATTCACAGTAAACACGGAAAAGCACGTCCATGGCTTCTCTGGTGGTGTATTCCTTTTGCGGTATCTCTGGTGTTGATGTTTACAGCTCCTGATTTCGGCACTACAGGAAAGATCGTATATGCGTTCCTTACTTATAACCTGGCAGTAACTGTTGTATATACAGCAATCAACCTGCCATTCGGTTCTCTGGCTGCTTTGATGACAAAGAATCAGACAGAACGTGGATATCTGAATATTTCTTCCTGTACTATTATGGATTCTCCCGCCCGATATACAGAAACTATGAACTTCCGGAAGGAAAAAAATATAAACTGGAACTGATTGATACCTGGAACATGACAGTAGAGGAACTTCCGGAAACATATGAAGGAAAAATTCGTATTCGCATGGGCGCGCGTCAGTATATGGCAGTCAGAATGAAAGAGATAAAATAATCAGCATTTTCTGCTTACGAACAAAAAATAGAAGCTGTTGCAAAATAGATGGAAATCTGTGGAGCAGCGGCTTTTTTGTATTATGAAATTGCTATAAAAATAGAAGTTGTATTAGCTGTAATTAAGCCTTATACTTAAGCTATCTTCAAAATACAAAAGTACAGAAATGAGCTCTGATTATATTATATCAGACTTTTTTCTTCGAATTAAAAGGAGTAATCCTATGCAGACATCCAAAGATTATTTGCGCATTTTTCTTGATATGGGTGAAGCGCTGTTAAGCAGCGGCGCGGAGATTTTTCGCGTGGAGGATACGTTAAACCGAATGGGCTATGCTTGTGGTGCTATGCAGATGAATGTTTTTGTGATCACGTCCAGTATTGTTATTACCATGGAATTTCCAGGAGAAGGAGCACGGACACAGACCCGCCGGATCAGGGAGAGCGGTGGAAATGATTTTACTAAACTTGAGCAACTGAATGACTTGAGTCGCCGTTTCTGTAATCATCCTGTCCCTGCGGCAGAGCTTCGAAAGGAATTTGATAAAATTAACATAAACGAAACGAAATCTTTCTGGAAACTTCTTGGAAGCCTTCTGGCAGCATGTAGTTTTGCTCTTTTTTATGGTGGAAGTATTCCAGATGCTGTTGCAGCAGGAGCTGGCGCTGTTCTGATCTGGGGATTACAGCAATATCTTCGCCCGGTGTGCATGAATGAAGTGACTTTTCAGTTTACCGCGTCTTTTCTTACAGGCTGTGCGATCTGTGGATTAACCTTGCTGTGCCCATTCCTTCATATGGACAAGATTATGATCGGTGACATTATGCTTTTAATTCCAGGGCTGATGTCAACAAATGCAATCCGGGATGTGCTTATTGGTGACACACTCTCCGGAATTATCCGCTTGATCGCTG
>OKVF01002013.1_pt1 | contig 12946 bp, 10 predicted proteins | sample 1604831 | NCBI WGS metagenome assembly OKVF01 (sample SAMN01760980, study PRJEB22395) | human gut metagenome
GGGGGGGGGGGTATAATGAATGGGAAGAGAGGGCGCTGTGCTCTCTGCACCATCAATAAGGAGGACATAAAAACCATGAAACAGATCAAAAAGCTGGCGTCTCTGCTGCTGGCAGCAGTGCTGGCCATGACCCTGCTGGCGGGCTGCGGCGGCCGGGGCGGCAACGTGGGCACTGCGATCACCGAGCAGAGCCTTTTGAAGTACATCAACAAGACCCGGGCAAATGCGGAGATGGGCCTGAGCCCGGTGAAAAACGACCCCACCCTGGCCAATGCGGCAGCCAAGCTGCTGAATGCGTTTGCCGAAACGGAGATGATAGATACCAACTACGGCACCGGCTATAAGCTGTCCAAGGACCGGGTCGAGAGCACCCTGCACGCTCTTCTCGGAAAGAATAACCAGGAAATCCGAATAGGCAGCAGCGGCGGCATGATTACCGGAAGCTTTTTCTATGTGGCCCCCACCAACGAAACCTCCTACGGCATAGGCGGTGGAAGCCAAGATAATAATTGCTATCTGCTCCGCCGTGCCAACAAATTCATCAATTCTGATGACTACTACGGGTACGGCAATACGCTCTATAATTTTCTTGGCACTTCCGATGTCGTTTTGGCAAGTAACATGAAGGTGGGCATCGCCTTCCGGGAGATCAATGGTGAGCGGTTTGCTCTGCTGGTCTACGATGTGACCATCACCCCGGCTCCCTGACCTGTACCCCTGCAGGGAAAGGGCAGGCAGCGGCCTGAACCATAACAAAAAACAGGACCCCGGCACCTTCTGGGCATCATGCCCAGAAAAGGTGCCGGGGTCTTTGCGATGGGGCATGGGCGGGGGCAGCTTACCGCCGGCGCTGCCGTGCGGCCACCTGCTGGGCCGTGGGGGGAATATCGCCCTGCGCGGCCTTTTCCAGCTGGCCGATGCGGCGGTCGAGGTCGATGAGACGCTGGGCCATGATGTCCGGCAGGTCCTGCTGGTCGAGGTCGTCGGCAGGGTTGACGGCCTTGTTGTTGATGCGCACCACTTCGGCAGGAACGCCGACGGCGGTGCAGTTGGCGGGCAGGTTCTTGAGCACCACGCTGCCCGCGCCGATGCGGGCGTTGTCGCCGATATACACCGGACCCAGCACCTTGGTGCCTGCGCCGATCAGGACATTGCTGCCCAGGGTGGGGTGGCGCTTGCCAGTGTCCTTGCCGGTGCCGCCGAGGGTCACGCCGTGGTAGATGGTGCAGTTGTCGCCGATCTCCGCCGTCTCACCGAAGACGATGCCCATGCCGTGGTCGATGAACAGGCACTTGCCGATCTTCGCGCCGGGGTGGATCTCGATGCCGGTCTTGTGCCGGCCCCGCTGGCTGACCCAGCGGGCAAGGAAAAAGTGCTTGTGCTCGAACAGCCAGTGGGCAATGCGGTGATAGACCAGAATGTGAAAGCCCGGGTAAAGCAGGATGACCTCCAGCACCGTGCGTGCCGCAGGGTCCTTGCGCTGGATGTTCCGCGCGTCCTCTAAAAGACCCATAATAGAAAACCTCCATTTTGCCGCCCGCAATGGCGGCCCCCTCTCTGATAGACATTATAATAGCACATCTGAACTTTAATGTACAGTGAAATGGTAGGATATAAGAACAAAAATGAGGATTTTTTTGCACAGGGGCGCTGGCGGCGGGGGAGAAGAGGGACTTTTCGGTAGAGTAGCTAAAATTCGAGGCTTACGGATGCAAACCTTCTCACATGGAAATGAGGCCGAAAGCATTGACACATTTTGCGCTTCTATGATAAAATATATCGAAAAAGAACGGATAGAAAAGGAGACGGGAGCATGAAGGCCAAGATGATGCGTGCAAAACTGGAAAATCAGTTTGCAGCCGTTTTTGCTGTGGCTCCAGTGTTTCCTTTTTTGATGTGCTGACTTTTCCCTTTGCTGGGAAAAGTTTTTTTTTGCCCTTCTGAGGGCAGACACACCCGGACGATGAAACCAGACGAACACAGACAGGGAGGTAATCTTATGCTGCTCATCAACGCTGTCAACGCCGAGGGCCGGCCTGTGGAGCTGTATGTAAAGGACGGAAAGATCGCCGCCGTCGGTCAGGACCTGGCCGCACTGGCCGGAGAAAACGAAACGGTGCTGGACGCCGGAGGACTGACCGTGCTGCCCGCTTTCGTGGACCTGCACTGCCACTGGCGCACGCCGGGCTTCGAGTACAAAGAGGACATTGAAACGGGAAGCCGCGCCGCAGCCGCAGGCGGCTACACCTTCGTGAACCTGATGCCCAACACAAAGCCTGTCTGCTCTTCGGCAGCACAGGCCGCCATGGTGGAACAGAAGGCCGCTGAGGTGGGCCTGTGCGACGTGAACCAGACCGTCTCCATCACCGAGGATTTCGACGGCAAGACCATCGACCACCTCAAGACCCTGCCCGCTTCGGTCAAGTTCATCACCGAGGACGGCCACGGTGTGCAGGATAACGCCACCATGGCCCGGGCGTTCGCCATCTGCACCCAGCGGGACATCACCGTGATGAGCCACGCCGAGGATATGGAGATCAGCCCCTGGGACTATCGGCTGGCCGAGGACATCGAGACGGTGCGGAACTGCTGGCTGAGCGAGTATTACCAGACCCGCCTGCACATGTGCCACGTTTCCACCCGGGGCGCCATCGAGGCTATCCAGATGGCAAAGCTGCGGGGCGCACCTGTCACCTGCGAGGTGACGCCCCACCACCTGTGGTTTACCAATGACACCTGCGACTACCGCGTCAACCCGCCCATCCGCACCGCCGACGATGTGCAGGCCCTCATCGACGCCATCCGCAGCGGTGTGGTGGACGCCATCGCCACCGACCACGCGCCCCACTCCGAGGAAGACAAGCTCAAGGGCATGGCCGGTATGGTGGGCAGTGAGACGGCTTTCGGCGTCTGCTACACCAAGCTCTGCAAGGAAGAGGGACTTCCTCTCGAGCTGCTGAGCCACCTGATGAGCACCCGCCCGGCGGAGATCCTCGGCCTTGCCAAGGGTCAGCTGGAGCCGGGCTATGACGCCGACTTTGTGCTGGTAGACCTCGACACCCCCTATACTGTGGACAAGAACAAGCTCCACTCCAAGTCCCACAACTGCCCCTTCGACGGTGCGCAGCTCTACGGCAGGGTCTGCGCTACGGTCAAGGGCGGCGAGCTGACCTATCAGGCAGAGGAATAAGCTGCAAATACATTTATATAAAAGAGAGACAAACAGGAGGAACCCCAAATGACGAACATGGATAAGCTTTACGAAGCAGTCGAAGCACGCGGCCCGGTCTGCGTGGGTCTGGACACCGATTTCAGCTACCTGCCCGCAGATTTCGTGGACAGCACCCTCTCCAAGGGCGAGAACATCGTCCGCTTCAACAAGAAGCTCATCGACGCCACCAAGGCCGTCGCGGGCTGCTACAAGGTGCAGATCGCTTACTACGAGTCTCTTGGCCTTGAGGGTCTGAAGGCCTATGCCGACACCCTGAAGGCTGTCCGCGAGGCCGGTGTGCCGGTCATCGCCGACATCAAGCGCGGCGACATCGCCAAGACCGCTGAGATGTACGCCATGGGCCACTTCACCGGCGACTTTGAGGCCGACTTTGTCACGCTGGCTCCCTACATGGGTCTGGACTCCATCAGCCCCTATCTGCCCTACGCAGAGAAGCAGGGCAAGGGGATGTTCGTCCTCTGCCGCACCTCCAACGGCGGTGCAAAGGATTTCGAGTATGAGAAGCTGGCCGATGGCCGCCACGTCTACGACCTCGTGGGCGACAAGCTGAACGCCCTCGGCAAGGACTACATGGGTGAGCACGGCTACTCTTCCATCGGTCTGGTCATCGGCGGCACTCACATCGAGGAGGCTACCGAGATCCGTGCAAAGTATCAGGACAGCTTCTTCCTCATCCCCGGCTACGGCGCACAGGGCGGCAAGGCCGAGGACATCGCCCAGTATCTGTCGAAGGGCAACGGCGGCGTGGTCAACTCCAGCCGCGGCATCCTGCTGGCCTACAAGAAGCAGCCGGGCGCAGCCTTCGACGAGGCCGCTTACAACGAGTGTGTGAACATGAAGGAGGCCATTGCCCATGCGTGCAGCCTGCTGTGAGGCCACTGTCCTGCGCCATGAGGTCATCGCGGACGACATCCGCCTGCTGACCGCCCTCTGGCCGGACCGCGAGCATGTCCCCCACGCCGGACAGTTCTTCACCCTGCGTGCCTGGGGCGCAGATGAAGCGCCCTTCCTGTCCCGGCCCATCAGCGTCCACAAGTGGGATGCCGAGACCCAGACCGTCGAGTTCCTGTACGCCGTCGTGGGCGAGGGGACCCGCAAGCTGACTGCCCTGAAAAAGGGTGACAGCTTCCAGCTCACCGGCCCCATGGGCAACGGCTTTGATGTGGCCGACATCCTGAGCAAGTATCAGAAGATCGCCGTCGTGGGCGGCGGCATCGGCACCGCCCCCATGTACCAGCTCACCCGGGAGCTGGCAGCGGGCGGCGTCAAGCCGGACGTCTTCTTCGGCTTCCGCGACAAGCCCTACTGCATGGAAGAGTACCGCTCCATCGCGGGCATCGTCAAGGTGTCCACCGACACCGGCGCGGTGGGTTTCCACGGTTTCGTCACCCAGCTGTATGACCCGGCGGATTACGATGTGGTGCTGGTGTGCGGCCCCACGGTCATGATGCGGAATGCCGCCCGCCTCTGCGCGGAGAAGGGGACTCCCTGCTTCGTCAGTCTGGAAAAGAAGATGGCCTGCGGCATCGGTGCCTGCCTCGGCTGCACCTGCGAGACCGGGAGCGGCGAGGGCAAGAGCGTGTGCAAGAATGGCCCTGTATTTGATGCAGCGGAGGTGTTCTGATGGCAGACTTGAAAACGAACCTGCTGGGCTTTACCATGAACAGTCCCATCATCGGGGCCTCCGGCACGGTGGGCTACGGCGTGGAATACGAAGAGCTGGCTGATTTCAGCAAGATCGGCGGCATCTCGGGCAAGGGCCTGACCCTGCACGGCCAGTACGGCAACAAGGGCGAGCGCCTGTGGGAGACGCCCTCGGGCCTCATCAACAGCATCGGCCTGCAGAACCCCGGCGTCCAGCACTTCATTGATGTGGAGCTGGGCGAGATGCTGGAACTCAAGCAGAAGTATGGCACGGTGGCCATTGCCAACCTCGGCGGCCACAGCGAGGAAGAGTACGTCGAGGGCGCAGCCATGCTGAGCGAGAGCGGCGTGGACATCGTGGAGCTGAACATCTCCTGCCCCAACGTCAAGGTGGGCGGCATGGCCTACGGCGTCAAGGCGGAAGCTGCCGGTGAGGTGGTGCGGATGGTCCGCGACGCCTGCAAAAAGCCCCTGATGGTCAAGCTCAGCCCCCAGGCCGAGAACATCCCCGAGATGTGCAAGGCCGTGGAAGCCGCCGGTGCGGATGCCATCAGCCTGACCAACACCTTTCAGGCCTGCGCTATCGATCTGGAGAAGCGCCGCCCGGTGTTCGACAACATCTTTGCCGGCCTGTCCGGCCCGGCAGTGCGCCCCATCGCCCTGCGGATGGTCTGGCAGGCCGTCGGCGCGGTGAACATCCCGGTCGTGGGCCTCGGCGGCATCGCCACCGGTAAGGACGCACTGGAATTCATCATGGCCGGTGCCACGGCGGTGCAGGTGGGTGCAGCAAACTTCGCCAACCCCCGCGCCATGGAGACCATCGCCGAAGAAATGGCGGCCTGGATGGACGCCCACGGCGTCAAGACGCTGGACGAGATCCGCGGCTGCGCACGCTGAGCGAATAAAACAGAGATTAAACGTATAGGACTTGCAAATATTCATTGATTCTTAAAATTTGTGAATAAATTTGCGTTTTGACAAAATGCGTGGTACAATACCGCATGAACGAAAACAACAGAGTATAGAGAGGGAAAAATATCATGAGTGAAGCACTTGAAATTCTGAAGAGCTGTGACGCATTTCTGGAAGGCCACTTCCTGCTGTCTTCTGGCCGCCATTCCAGCGCATACTGCCAGATGGCATATCTGCAGCAGTACCCTGACCGCTGCGCCGAGGTCATGAAGGCTGTGGCCGATAAGATCAAGGAGATGGACGTGGACGTCATCGTCGGACCTGCCATGGGCGGCATCGTCTACGCCTACGAGCTGGCCCGCCAGACCGGCAAGCGCGCCATCTTCACCGAGCGCGTGGACAACGTGATGACCCTGAAGCGCTTCGCCATCCATCCGGGTGAGAAGTGCCTCATCGCTGAGGACGTCGTGACCACCGGCATCTCCTCTCTGGAGACCAAGCGTGTCATCGAAGAGGCCGGCGGCGTCTGCCTGGGCATCACCTGCGTGGTGGACCGCACCAAGCCCGAGGCTCCGTCTCCCATCCCCATCGTGGCCAGCGCTCTCAAGCTGGACCTGCCCAACTACGCCCCCGAGGAGTGCCCCATCTGCAAGGAGGGCAAGCTGCCTCTGGTGCATCTGGGCAGCCGCAAGATGAAGCAGGAAGCCAAGCAGACCCTGTAAACGTGCAGGCGTGTTGAAGCGAGGAGTATCTAATGAACGCATATCTTCTTTTGGCAAATGGCATGGTCTTTGCCGGCCAGTCGGTGGGCGCTGAGGGCGTCACCGTGGGCGAGGTCGTCTTTGCCACCGGCATGGTGGGCTTTCAGGAGACGCTGACCGACCCCAGCTACTACGGCCAGATCATCACCCAGACCTACCCCCTCATCGGCAACTACGGCATGAATAAGGACGACATGGAGTCGGATAAGATCTGGGCCAAGGGTTATATCGTCCGCGAGGCCTGCCAGACCCCGTCCAACTGGCGCTGTGAGGAGACGCTGGACAGCTTTCTGAAGAAAAACAATACCATCGGCATCGAGGGCATCGACACCCGCCACCTCACCCGCATCATCCGGGAGAGCGGCGTTATGAACGGTGCCATCCTGACCACCTTCGACCCCGCTGACCCGGCCAACAAAGCCGAGACGGATAAGCTGCTGGAAGAGATCCGCGCTTACGCCGTCACCGACGCCGTGAAGAGCGTCACCTGTGCAGAGCCCGAGGTCTACAATGAGAAGGGCGAGACCCATATCGTACTGATGCACTACGGCTGCAAGCGGAATATCATCCGCTGCCTCGTCAAGCGCGGCTGCAAGGTGACGGTCATGCCCGCCTTTGCCACCGCTGAGGAAGTCGCTGCCCTGGACCCGGACGGCATCATGCTCTCCAACGGCCCCGGCGACCCCGCCGAGCCGGTGGAGGTCATCGAGAACCTCAAGCATATCTTTGAGCTGAATATCCCCACCTTCGGCATCTGCCTCGGCCACCAGCTCTCCGCTCTGGCCGCTGGCGCCAAGACCATGAAGCTCAAGTACGGCCACCGCGGCGCCAACCAGCCCGTCACCGACTTCGAGTCGGGCCGCACCTTCATCACCAGCCAGAACCACGGCTATGCAGTCGTGGGCGATGAGCTGCCCGCCGAGATGGGCGAGGTGGCTCAGGTGAACGCCAACGACGGCACCTGCGAGGGCATCAAGTACAAGAAGTGGAACTGCTTCACCGTCCAGTTCCACCCCGAAGCCAACGGCGGCCCCAAGGACACTGAGTTCCTGTTCGACCGCTTCCTGAACAACGTCAAAGCAGCAAAGAAGGAGGCACGCTGAAATGCCTAAGGACCCCAGAATCAAAAAAGTGCTGGTCATCGGCTCCGGCCCCATCATCATCGGTCAGGCTGCTGAATTCGACTACTCCGGCACCCAGGCGTGCCGCGCCCTGAAAGCAGAGGGCATCGAGACCGTTCTGCTCAACTCCAACCCCGCTACCATCATGACCGACCCCGACGTGGCCGACCATGTTTATATCGAGCCCATGACCCTCGAGGTCGTGGAGCGCATCCTCGACATCGAGAAGCCCGACTCCGTGCTGCCCAACCTGGGCGGCCAGATGGGCCTGAACCTCTCCATGGAGCTGGCCCGTTCCGGCTACCTCGACCGCACCGGCATCCGTCTGCTGGCCTGCAAGCCCGAGACCATCGACCGCGCCGAGGACCGCGAGCTGTTCAAGGAGACGATGGAAAAGCTGCATCAGCCCATCATCCCCTCCGAGGTCGTGGAGACACTGGAAGACGCTCTGGCCTGCGCCGACCGCATCGGCTACCCGGTCATCGTCCGCCCCGCCTTCACCATGGGCGGCACCGGCGGCGGCATCTGCGAGAACAAGGCAAAGCTCATTGAGATCGGCACCAACGGCCTCCGTCTTTCCCCCATCCATCAGATCCTGGTGGAAAAGTGCATCGCGGGCTGGAAAGAGATCGAGTACGAGGTCATGCGCGACCACAAGGGCAACGTCATCACCGTCTGCAACATGGAGAACCTTGACCCTGTCGGCATCCACACCGGTGACTCCGTGGTCGTGGCACCTTCCCAGACCCTGACCGATCACGAGTACCAGATGCTCCGCACCGCTGCGCTGGACATCATCACCGAGCTGGGCATCGAGGGCGGCTGCAACTGCCAGTTCGCCCTGAAGCCCGACAGCTTCGACTACGCGGTCATCGAGGTCAACCCCCGTGTGTCCCGTTCTTCCGCTCTGGCTTCCAAGGCCACCGGCTACCCCATCGCCAAGGTGGCAACCAAAATCGCCATCGGCTATACGCTGGACGAGATCACCAACGACGTCACCGGCAAGACCTGCGCCTGCTTCGAGCCTGCGCTGGACTACATCGTGGTCAAGTACCCGAAGTGGCCCTTTGATAAGTTCGTCTACGCCGACAAGTCTCTGGGTACCCAGATGATGGCCACCGGCGAGGTCATGAGCATCGGCAACAGCTTTGAGGCTGCTATGATGAAGGCCGTCTCTTCCATCGAGCTGGGCATGGACACTCTGACCCACAAGCCCTTCGAGGAGCTGAGCGACGACGAGATCGTGGACCACATGCATGTGCAGGATGCCGAGCGCGTCTTCTGCGTCTATGAGGCCCTCAAGCGCGGCATCGACCACGAGACCATTTACCGCATCACCAAGATCGACTGGTGGTTCCTCGACAAGATGCAGCATCTGGCAGACCTCGAAAAGGGTCTGGCCAAGTGCGAGGGCGTCCTGAGCGTGGCCCAGTATAAGGAAGCCAAGAAGTACGGCTTCCAGGATAAGACCATCAAGCGTCTGGCCAAGGTGGACAAGCTCCCCGTGGAGAACTACCGCGCCGGCTTCAAGATGGTCGATACCTGTGCCGCTGAGTTCTCGGCCAACACCCCTTACTTCTACTCCACCTACGACGGCGACAACGAAGCCGCCGAGTTCATCGCGGAGAAGGAGGCCAAGGCTGCCGAGAAGGGCGAGCCCAAGAAAAAGAAAGTCCTCGTCTTCGGTTCCGGCCCCATCCGCATCGGTCAGGGCATCGAGTTCGACTACTGCTCTGTCCACTGCGTCTGGACCCTCAAGAAGCACGGCTGTGAGGCTATCCTCGTCAACAACAACCCCGAGACGGTCTCCACTGACTTCGACACCGGCGACCGCCTGTATTTCGACCCGCTGAACCCCGAGAGCGTGGACAACATCATTGCGACCGAGAAGCCCGACGCCTGCGTTGTTCAGTTTGGCGGTCAGACTGCCATCAAGCTGGCAAAGCATATGGACGAGATCGGTCTGCCCATCCTCGGCACCCCGGCGGATGCCATCGACGAGGCCGAAGACCGTGAGCGCTTCGACGAGCTGCTGGAGCGCTGCAGCATCCCCCGCGCACCCGGCCGCACTGTCTTCAATCTGGAAGAGGCTCTGGCCGCAGCCGACGAGATCGGCCTGCCTGTTCTGATGCGTCCTTCCTACGTCCTCGGCGGTCAGAACATGATCGTGGCCTACACGAAGGCCGACGTCATCGAGTATATGGGCGTCATCACCGAGCACGTCGATATGGACCACCCCGTCCTGCTGGATAAGTACATCATGGGTACCGAGTGCGAGGTGGACGCCATCTGCGACGGCGAGAACTACCTCATCCCCGGCATCATGGAGCAGGTGGAGCGCACCGGCGTCCACTCCGGCGACTCCATCTGCGTCTACCCGGCCCAGCACTTGACTCAGGCCGAGATCGACACGATGGTGGACTACACCGGCCGCTTTGCCCGTGAGCTCCACGTCACCGGTCTGGTCAACGTCCAGTATGCGGTCTCCAACGGCAAAGTGTACGTCATCGAGGTCAACCCCCGTTCCTCCCGTACCGTGCCGTATATCTCCAAGGTCACCGGTGTCCCGATGGTCGATCTGGCCGTCCGCTGCTGCCTCGGCGAGAAGCTCACCGATATGGGCTACGGCACCGGTCTGCACCCCAACGCCCCCTATGTGGCCGTCAAGGTGCCTGTCTTCAGCTTCGAGAAGCTCCACGGTGTCGATACCCAGTTTGGCCCGGAGATGAAGTCCACCGGCGAGGTGCTGGGCATTGCCCCCAACTACCATGACGCCCTGCTCAAGGGCCTTATCGGCGCGGGCTACACCTTCAAGACCCCCGGCCCGGCTTCCTGCTGCATCTTCACCGTGAAGGACAGCGACAAGCCCGAGTTCGTGGACATCGCCTGGAAGCTCAAGAGCATGGGCTATAAGCTCTACGGCACCTCCGGCACCTGTGCATGGCTCAATAAGCACATGGTCCCCTGCAACGAGGTGCGGAATATGTCCGGTGAAGCGCCGAATATCGTGGACCTGCTGCAGAGCGGTCTGGTGGACTATGTCTTCTCCACCAGCGCCAAGGGCCGCGACCCCAAACGCGATTCCGTCCGCCTGCGCCGCAAGGCCGTGGAGCTCAGCATCCCCTGCATCACCGCCGTGGATACCGCCAACGCTCTGGTCAACTGCCTGCGCAGCGACCACAGCATGAAGGACATCCCGCTGGTGGATATTGCAACGCTGTATCATAAAAAATAATCCCGCTCTATTACTTCGTGCGCAAAAATATACCGTTTGTGCGCAGCCCCTCGTAATGAGGGGCTGCATTTGTTATACTCATCAACGCAAAATTTGCCAAAAGACGTTACTTTTGGACGTTCCAGGAGGATATAGATACATGACTCGTTCCCAGATGATCGAAACCGTGGCACGCAAGACCGGCTTTACCGAAGCTCAGGTCGAGACCACGATGGATGCACTGTTTGACCAGATCGCCGATTGCCTGCGTGCCGACGAAAAGGTCACCATCGCTGGCTTTGGCCGCTTTGAGATGCGTCCCCGCAAGCCGAAGGCTTACACCAATCCCAAGACCAAGGTCTCCAGCCGTCTGGAGTCTACCTCTATCCCCGGCTTCAAGGCCAGTGGTCGTTTCAAGCAGAAGCTTGAGTCTGGCCGTGCTGCCAAGAGCGTCGAAGAGACTGCCTGATAGGACCTGAACCAAAAGCGCCGCATCCTTGACCCGGGATGCGGCGCTTTTTTGCTGACAGAATGCGATTTTCATGGTATACTGGGCATATCACAACGAAAAGCGGCCCTCAGAGGGCATTGCGCGGAAGAGAAAAGAAAAAGAACGGAGTAGAGGAATCCATGCTTTACAGCGAATTACAGTGCAGCGAGGCCATCCATAAGGCCGTAGAGCGGATGGGCTTTGCGGAAATGACCGAGGTGCAGGAAAAGACCATCCCCGTCATGCTGGCCGGGCGTGACGTCATCGCCAAGGCCCCTACCGGCACTGGCAAGACCTGCGCTTTCGGCATCCCGGTGGCCGAGCACATCGACCCGGCCCTCAAGGCCCCGCAGGCCGTTATTCTGGCCCCCACCCGTGAGCTGGCCCAGCAGATCGCCGAAGAACTCACCGGGCTGACCTATTTTATGCCGGAAGTGCAGGTGGTCTGCGTTTACGGCGGTGCGAATATGGAAAAGCAGGCCAAACGCCTCGCCGAGGGCTGTCAGATCGTGGTGGCGACCCCAGGCCGCCTCATGGACCACTACAAGCACCACAACATCGACCTCGACCATGTGACACAGGTGGTCCTCGACGAGGCTGACGAGATGCTGAATATGGGCTTCTATAAGGACGTGAAGCATATCATCGGCCTGATGAAGGCCCGCAAGTCCCTCTCGATGTTCTCGGCCACCATCAGCCGCGAGGTGATGGACATCGGCTGGATGTATCAGAAGGACGCCGAGGAGATCACTGTCCAGCCCAAAGAGGAGAGCCAGCCCAAGATCACCCAGTATATGCTGGAGACCTCCGGACGCAACAAACTGTCCGATCTGGCCCAGATCATCATCGGTGAGGGCTACAAGCGGGTCATGGTTTTCTGCGATACCAAATTCAATACGGCGGCTCTGGCGAACCAGCTGGCCCGTCTGGGCTTCTCTGTGGACTGCCTCCACGGCGACCTCTCCCAGAACGAGCGCAACCGCATCATGCAGAACTTCCGCGACGGAAAGCTGAATGTGCTGGTAGCCACCGATGTGGCGGCCCGAGGCATCGACGTCTCGGATGTGGATGCTGTCATCAATTACGATGTCCCCGGCGACAATGAGCATTACACTCACCGCATCGGCCGCACAGGCCGCGCAAAGAAGGAGGGCGTGAGCTATCTGTTCTATGTGCCGGAGGAGAAGAAACGGGTGCAGGAGCTGCTGCGCCTGACCCGTAACACCGATCTGTGTACGCCGGTACACTTCGACTTCAACCATGAGCATATCGTGGTGGAGAAAAAGCAGGACAGTGCCGATCGGTTCCAAATCAAGTGCTACTTCTGATGAGATGATAAGATAAGAATAAGAGCGGATGCCTTTGAGGGTAGAAATACCTTAGAAGCACCCGCTCTGTTTCTATATTATAATAAGAAAGATAGAAAGCAAAAAACGGGATAAAACGGGGAGAAAAACTGGAGAAAAAGTCCAAAAGCGAAAAAAGAGCAAAAAACTTGTAAAAAAGGCTTGCAAAGTGGCCCGGCGTATGGTATTATACTTGAGCGCCAAGCGCTGAGACAAAAGAATGACT
>OKVF01002026.1_pt1 | contig 12830 bp, 9 predicted proteins | sample 1604831 | NCBI WGS metagenome assembly OKVF01 (sample SAMN01760980, study PRJEB22395) | human gut metagenome
GGCCCTGTGCGATGATCGTACGCACATGCCCGTCTGCCAGAGAATAAAAAACCGACTTTCCTTCCCTTCTGCTCTTGACCAGCTTGGATTGCTTTAAAATCCGAAGCTGATGTGAGATCGCCGACTGTGTCATGTGAAGCGTCTCTGCGAGATCACAGACACAAACTTCTGCTTCAAACAGTACAAACAGAATACGGATTCTCGTCGAATCTCCAAATACCTTAAATAATTCCGCAAGATCGTATAATTCCTCTTCCTCCGGCATACCGCTGTTCACAATATCCAGCCGATCCGGATGAATCTGGCAGTCCTCACAGCATTCCAGTTCTTCCGTTGCCAAGTTTTCACCCTCTTTCCGCAAACATTTGAACGATTGTTCATATGTTGATAGTACACCCGCATACGGTATCTGTCAAGAGTATTTTTTCAAGAAAAAATAATCAAGAAAATCCACCAGTCTCTGTTCGAGTTCTGGTGGATTTCGTCAATATGATGCCTACGGATTGTTCCGTGCTTCGCACTCCCCTGGCATCATTGTATTATCGTTTCGCGATTGCCTTCACTTTACTGTATGTTCCGTATTTTTTCACTCCATTTACTTTCCGATATGCCCGCACACGCACATAATATTTCCGGTTCTTTTTCAGTTTTTTCAGAATAACCGTCGTTTTTCCGGTACTCAGTTTTTTCGCCTTTCGGAATTTTTTATTATCCGCATAGCTGATCTGATAACCATCTGCCTTTTTTACTTTCTTGAACGTGATTTTCGCTTTTGTTGTACCGGTTCGTACTGCCTGAAGTTTTTTCGGTGCTACCGGTTTTTTGACTTTTGGCGGATTTGGCTTTGAATCATGGTCTGAGTTCTGATTCGAATCTGGTGCAGATGCCTTATAGTAAATAACAATCTCATCCTTGCCCGGATGTCCGCTCAGATTTTCGATTTGCAGCTTGTTTTTTGCATTTTCCTGATCGTATGTGTAAGTTACATCGCCGATTTTAAAGTTTTCTTCTGGCTGATGCAGATAAGACTCTCCAACGATCAGTCCGTCCTTATCTTCCTGACGTACTAATTTCCCGGTAGCGGAATCCATATAAGAAATACGAACCGCCGCAGGATCTCCCGGATTTTTCTTTGTAAAATAATATGCTTTGATGACATTTCCTGTTTTATATACATCGCTGCCTTTTTCAATTTTACTTACTTTAATGGACAAATGATTATTTTTATTGTCCTTATCAAAATAATAGACATTTCCGTTATCAGCAGTGAGCTTATTTGGTGCCGTATAATTAATCTGATTTCCAGGGTCTAGACGTTTGCGAGCTGTTCGAAATGCTTTTCCTGTATCAGCATCTATAAATTCAATTTTCACAACTTCTTCTGTAGCTTCACTGCCTGGCGGAAACTTTACGTTACTCATTCTAATAATATTTTCTGCCAGATTTCTGGAAAGTGACTCAATATAAACTACTTCTGTTTCTAAATCCCAAACATAATAATAAGCAGATGAATTATTTGACGGAATACTTTCAGAATCATAATTAATATAGAAATCAGCTCCTACTGTAAGTCCTTCAATAAAAATTTTTCGGTAGTAGTTCTCATTCAAAAATTCATTATAAACAGATACAACCGCTTCATTTTCTCCCAGTTTTCCTTTTTTATAATATAATTTAATCTGATTCCGAAAAGCATTTTCTTTTGTACAAGAAACAATTTCTTCATTTTTAGAATTTTTGCTGTCATATCGATAGGATACACCTCTTGAGTCTTCAACAAGAAACGGAATATCATAGGAGAAGTGTGAATGGCACTGAACCTCCATTTCTTTCGTCTCTATAATTTCGTCTGTATCTTCATCTATATATGTTACAGTTGCATAGGTCGTATAATATCCTGTCAAATGATATGCCTTATAATAGACCTGAATTACATTTTCCTCCGAATTTTCGGAAAGGCTCTCTATTTTCAGAATATTATTCGGGTGTTCAAGGTCAAGCATATAAGTTTTCCCCTGTTCTCCTTCTATTCTTTCCTCTATCAACCCATTGTTACGTGAAGCATGCTCCCAGTCTTCTGCCAGTGTCGCCGTATAAGACAATCCTGCTTTTCTGAATATGTCACGCTTTTCCTCTTTAAAAACTTCTTCCGTATCTTCATCAATATAACGATAACTAACTTCTTCAACATAGTATGAATCACTCGTTCGATTTTGTCTATCCTCTGCCAGTACCGATGCCGAATTCAAATACATGATTGCTATTAAAAATCCAAGTAAAATGAACAAATATTTTTTTGTACTTATCATTACGATGCCTCCTTTAACCTATAAAAGTAATATTTATTTTTATTGACTAAGCTATTCCCTCCATCTGATTTTACATTAATATTTAAAGAATAATAATGACCTGTTTCATATCCACCATCTAGCGGACTTAATGCTATCTGTTTGCGGTCTGTACTGTATGTTCTATCCGGCAATAGAGATAAAGTATTGTTTAGTCTATAGTTACTTATTGTAATATCTTTTTTAATACTCGTTTGTTGAATCGGATAGTTAAATGTCATCGAAAACTCCTTATCGTCATCCACAATCCAAGTATCTATATCATAATCAATATACGTTTCCTTGTTGTCACCATCAACAACTAAATCAACTGTTTTACTCACTGTTTTTCTAGAAGTTTTATCCTTTACTACAATTTTTTTCAAAGCACTACTATATCCATTTTTTCTTCATCCAGTTTCCTCCTTTGTTTTTTTGCAGATCTCCATATTCTGCCTGTCACGTTGCTTGTAATTTCACGATATCATACTACGCCTGTGTAGTCAATAATTATTCGATTTTTTATCAGAATTATTTTATATAGTCATTATAAATATTTTTAATATTTTGTTTTTCAAGAATATTTAATACTATTTTTCTTATTTTCAGATATTTCAAGACATATAACAGACATTCCATTCTTAGCACAAGGAGAAAAACTATACACAAATTTCTTTCCTGCCACTTTCAAATCAAATACACATAAGATCTGAAATCTGATTCTGGTCAGCTTGACCATGCCCATGTCATTATGATAAAATATATCAGATAAATCGTAACTGTGAAGATATGGAACCGTTACGAGAAATCGTGGAATCCTCATCACGAACCTTCTGCAATTCTGTATGAAGGAGGAATCTACATATGAAAAAATTCTTTGAAGAGTTTAAAGAATTTGCCTCTTCTTTTCTTTCGGATGTTGTAAACTTCATCTTTATGGCTTTCGTCCTGTTTTGCCTGTTAAAGGCGATCAACAAACTGACTTCGATCGGTCATAAAGTGGAAGAGCCAAAAGCTCCGACCACAAAAAATGCCCCTTCTGTAAAACAGAGATCGACATTGAGGCAACACGCTGTCCTCACTGCACTTCTGTCTTAGAAGAGGCTAAAAAAGACTGATTATTTATGATATGGTTCGTGATGGATGATTCGGAAACCGCGATAAATCTGTTCCAGAAGGATCACACGCATCAGTTGGTGGGGAAATGTCATTTTCGAAAAACTGATGCGTTCGTCTGCCTGGCGAAGGAGACTGTCCGACATGCCAAGTGATCCGCCGATCAGAAAGCAGATATGGCTCTCCCCACGGATACCAAGACCCTGGATCTTTTCGGCAAAATTTTCGGATGTCATCTGCTTTCCGTCGATCGCCAGAGCGATCGTATAGGCACTGTCTTTTAACACTTTCCGGACACGCTCTGCTTCTTTTTCTTTGATCTGTTCTTCGATGGCCGCACTTGCACCGTCCGGTGTCTTTTCATCCGCCACTTCCAGAATTTCCAGTTTGCAGTATCTGCTTAAACGTTTCTGGTATTCTGCGATGGCATCTGTAAAATATTTTTCTTTTATTTTTCCGACTGTGATCAGTGTTATTCTCATATATACCGTTACTGAAAACTTATAAAAAGTTATAAACCTTTATGTTTCATTCCTACTTCAATGAGTATGCTTTTGTACTGTCGAAACAGATACTACTCACAAGTTCTTGTACTCTCCATAGGCGTAAATTCCGAATTAACGTATCCGTACATATTTGCATTAACGTTTAATTGTTAGCTTGCAAATTTTTCTCCATAAGCTTTTAGGTTTAGTGATGCTTGAAAATCTCTATTTATAACATTTCCACATTCACATTTATAAATTCTGTCAGATAATTTCAAATCCTTTTTTATATTTCCACAACAACTGCAAAGTTTTGACGATGGATAAAACCGATCAGCTACAATGAGCTGAATACCATTGTTATTACATTTGTACTCAAGCTGTTTTCTGAATTCAAAGAATCCCTGATTCTGAACCGCTTTGGATAAATGTCTATTCTTCATCATTCCACTAACGTTTAAATCTTCGATACAAATAAATCTTGGTTTTCGATTTACGATTTCAGATGTGGTCTGATTTAAATAGTTTTTACGGATATTTGTTAATCTATGATTCACTTTAAGTAAAAGTTTTTCGTTTTTGATTACATTTTTAGTTTTACAGTAACTTACTCCTTTCTTATTTTTCTCATACTTTCGAGAAACTCTACGCTGTAACCTGCGTCTGCATTTCTCTAGTTTTTTAACTACTTGGCTTTTATTAATATTCTTGTATGTGTTGCCATCAGAGCAAATAGCCAAATCCTTAATTCCTAAATCAATTCCTATACCATCATTATTTAGATTTTTCTTGCAGTCTGGAAATTCCACGCATACGCTAATCCACCAGTTTAATCCGTCAAAGGATATTCTCGGATTCATATATTTAGCATCTGTGGGAATACGTCCATGTTCTGCAAGTCTTACCCAGTTCAGCTTTTGTTTGTTCGCTTTCCTGCTGGAAGAAAATCCCTCAAATTTAACGTGAGTGTCACTAAACTGTATTTTAATGTTGTCCTGATAAAATTTAGGCGTCGATTTCTTTTTAGACTTGAACCTCGGATATTTTTGCAAACTTTTGAAAAAGTTTTTGTAGGCTATGCAAGCATCTTTAATTGCCTGTTTGGTTACATTATTGGAAACATTTTGTAGCCACGCGTATTCAGCAGAATTCCTAAGCCTTGTAAATTCTTTTCTAAGCTCTGAATCCGAAATGAACTTGCCACCTTTTTCATAATTATCCTTTTCCTTGGCTAAAGCCCAGTTATAAGCAAATCTTGCCGCACCTGCATATTGAAACATTTTAGTTTGTTGTACATTATTAGGTGCTAACATTACCCTTACGGCTTTTACCATCATTTTCTTCCTCCTGTATCAATTCTTGAACAAGTTTCTTAGCTTTATTCGCTCGTTTTCCTTGTAGCTTACAACTGAATACTGTGATTATTTGTACTAAATCTTCAACGAGTTCTCGTTGCTCAGATTTTTCAGTATTGTCAATAATCTCAATTTCACAGTTATATAGCGAAGCTATATATTCTACCAACTCAAAACCAAAACGTAAAAGCCTGTCTTTATACAAAACAACAACCTTTTCAACTTGATTTTGAGAAATGCGTTTGATTAGTTCCCGAAGTCCTTTTTTCTTGTAGTTAATGCCAGAACCAATATCACTTATTATCTCAAACGGTTGTCCTTTTGCCATAAGATATGTTTTCACATTATCAATCTGTCGTTCTAAATCATCCTTTTGCTTATGACTTGAAACACGACAATATCCGATTGTAATGCGATTTCTAGGCTTTACATTCATTACTTGGCTGAGCTGTTCATCAGAATAATATCTATATCCACTTGTTGTAGTATGATGCGGATGAAGTTTTCCGTTAGAATCCCAATTTCGCAACGTTTGTGCAGATACACCTATAATTTTTGAAAATTCATGTATAGAATAATATTTACTCAAAGCATCACTTCCTTTCAATATTATTCTATACTAATAATCTACAAAATTCAACAGTTGTTTATATACTTTTATAAGTTTTGTTCAGCTGTTCTTTACCTCCTAATGTTTTGCCTGGTGTCAGGATCAAAGTATATCATACGAAAAACTTTCGTATTTTTCTCATCCTGTCATCATTTCATAAGTTTCTTCAGAAGATCCACCAGCTCATCAATCGCTTCGTCTTTTCCGTTGCGGATATCCTCTGCCACACAGGTATGGATATGATTGGACAGCAGAACTTTATTGAAACTGTTGAGTGCAGAATTGATCGCCGAAACCTGTACCAGAATATCGGCACAGTAGGCATCCTTTTCCAACATTCCCTTCACACCGCGAACCTGCCCTTCGATGCGGCTTAAACGATTGATCAGATCTTTATATTCTTTTTCTGAGCGTTCCTTTTTTCGCTCAGAACACTGACAGCAGCATGTTTTTTCTATCTGTTCCCTGTTTTCTTCCATTTCATTCACTTCCTTTTCTTATATACCCCTGTTAGGTATTTTTCGTATTACATTATATACCCCCATGACGTATTTTTCAAGTCCTTTTCCTGAAAAAATTTATACATTAACGGATATCAGGATATAAAGAATGAACATTCACGTAAAGCTCACAGAGCTTCGCATTGCTCATGTCACGCAAAAGAGGCAGGATTTCTCCCGCCTGTTTTTTGTCTGAATTCTTTATTTTGATGCCTGTTCTGTTTTGCTTATCTGAAAAATTCTTCCGCTGCTCTGATAAAACTTCCGGTATCTTCCACACCGGCTGTCTCATACGGAGAATGCATCGCCAGCTGCGGAAGCCCGATATCTACCGTGTTCATCGGTACCTGTGTATTCGAAATATTTCCAAGTGTTGAGCCGCCCGGTACATCGGAGCGATTCACAAAGGTCTGGTATTTTACGCCTGCCCGGTCGCAGAGATCCTTGAATTTTGCCGCTGACACCGCATCGGTACAGTATTTCTGGTTGGCATTGTATTTGATGACAATTCCGCCGTTTGGCAGCGGCCGGTTCACCGGATCTGCCTTTTCTATGTAATTTGGATGCAGTGCATGGGCATTATCCGCCGAGATCATAAAACTGCCTGCCAGCGTCATCAGATATTCTTCATACGTTCTGCCAAGGCCATCGTTGATCCGCCGAAGCGTATCTTTTAAGAAAGTAGAAGCTGCCCCCTGCTTTGTTCCGCTTCCGACTTCTTCATTATCCAGAACACAGTGCACCGCAATGCTCTCCTCGTGCTTTCCGGCAAGCATTCCTTCCATCGAAGCAAACGCACACTGCAGGTCATCCAGCCTTGGTGCCGAAACAAATTCTCTGTCTGCACCCCAGATCGTACCCTCCGTCCGATTATAGAGGAACAGATCATGTGCAAGAATATCCTCTGTACTCACTTTAAGTTCTTCTGCAATGATGTTTAAAAGCTCCGGCTTCGAATCTCCGCACCCGAGAAGCGGCAGCAGATCTTTCTGCGGATTGTAAGACACGCCTTTGTTTGCCTCCCGGTTCATGTGGATTGCCAGACTTGGGATCATGACCAGATCCCGGTCGATATTGACCAGTTCCTCTTTCAAACTGCCGTCACGCCTTACAACCACTCTGCCCGCTACCGACAGCGGCCGGTCAAACCACGGTGCCATCAGCATACCGCCATAACCTTCCACATTCAGTTTTGTGTAGGCATTTTCTACCCGCATTTCCGGATTTTCCTTGATCTTAAAAGCCGGAGAATCGCTGTGACTTGCGATAATGTGAAACTTCCGACATTCCTTCTTTGGAATCGAAAATGCAATCAATGCCGAATGATTTCTTGTTACGATATATTTCCCGCCCGGCTGTAACTTCCAGTATTCCTGCTCTGAAAGAAGCTGATATCCGTTTTCTGTAAACTTTTTCTCCATCTCTGCCGTCGCCTGAAAAGCCGTCGGACTTTTTTTGATAAAAGCAAGAAGAGATTCTGTTGTTTTGTAATACATATAAATGCCTTTCTGTTGTATCTTTTAACTGTTATATTTTTTATCGGAACTTTTTGAACTTTCCCGAAAATTCCCTGAAATTATATTGATCTCTGGAATGATCCAATACCGCAAAATCAATACTTCGGAAATAATTTTCGGATTTCCCGCCGGAATACTCAAATTTTTTTATAATTTTGTCTCACAATATTTTTGTTACATTCTCGCATTATCTAACATTATATCTAAGATATATACTTTTTTCAAGATAACCTTAATAATATGCTGTTGAAATCAAAAGAAAAGACCGGCACCTTTGCACCAGTCTTCTCTCTTACTTCCATTCTGTTTTTCTTGATTTCTTACTTTGTGATCTTCACGCTTGCCTTCTGGCCTTTTCCTTTCAACAGGCGTTTGTAACTTGTCAGTTTCTTCTTTGGTACTTTAATCTTGCATTTTTTGTCAATACCTTTGAAGGCTTTTTTTCCGACTTTCTTCAGCTGTGTGGATTTGATCGTGATCTTTTTCAGTTTCTTTGCACCGTTAAATGCATTTGCACCGATCTTGGTCACATGTTTGCCAATGATAACCTGCGTCAGTTTTTTGTTGTTCTTGAATGCATTCTTTGAGATCTCGGTTACTTTGAAAGTAACGCCGTCAATTTTCACAGTTCCAGGAACGGTAAATTTCTTTTCTGTTGCTTTTCTCGGTTTCACCAGAGTAACGGTTCCGTTCTTTGCATCGGATTTTGTTACTTTGTAGAATCCTCTTCCAACCGGTTTGGTTGTTCCGACAGCAGGTACTTTCTGAGTATTCGGATTTGTGTTTGGCTTTTCTGTTCCAGGCTGTGTGCTTGGTGTTTCCGGCTGTTTATTCGTTTCGGTTTCTTTGCCCGTTTCGGTTTCTTTGCCCGTTTCAGTTTCTTTGCCTGTTTCGGTTTCTTTGCCTGTTTCGGTTTCTTTGCCTGTATCCGGCTCGCTGCCTGCCACTTTCAGATTCTGCTCTGCTTTTTTCAGGCTGTCCAGTGCTTTGCGGACGTCTGCGGCACTTGCAGTCTTAGAAGCGGCTGCTTCTTTTGCTGCTGCCAGTGCATTCTGGAATGCATTCCAGCTTGCATCGCTGTAATCGCCTTTTGTTTTGTCTTTTACTTCTGCAATCTTGCTGTTCAGTACTGCTTTTGCTTCTTCTAACTGTACATTTGTGGTCGGATCTTCCTCCCATTTTGCAAACAGTGTCAGATCTGCACTTACCGGTGATGCTGCTGTATATGCTACTGTGCAGTTTACATCGCTGTACCAGCCCTTGAATACATATCCGGCTCTGGTCGGATTCTGCGGCAGGCTCCAGCTTTCGCCGGCTGCTACTTTCAGAGACTCAATGCTGTTTCCGCCTTTTGTATCAAAAGCAACAGTATATTTTTTCTGTGTTGCTGTGCTCTTAATTGCTTTTCCGTAAACTTCTAATTCGCAGATATGGTTTCCGCCATGTGCTGTTCCACTTGTCAGAATACTTCCGCGTGTGTAAATACGGATATAACGTGCTTTCTGTTCTTTTGCTTCAAATGTCTTTCCTTCTGATGTTTCTGCATATTTTGCATCCGGATTTGCAAGCTTTTCATTGCTCAGCAGTCCGTATGCATACTTGGAATCTGAAACGCTGCTGTACAGCACGGTATCATTTGCATCAAAAGCAGCATCTTCAGATGCAACTACGATCGTATCCTGGTAGGTACGTCCATCCGCAAAATAACGCCACATTTTCACCTGATCCAGCTTGAATACATCGCCAAGATCGATCTGGAAGTATACGCTGGTTCCTGCCAGTACATCACTTTCAATGCTGTCCAGTGTACAGGTAAAGGAGTTTGAACCTTTATCACCATCGATCATTTTTTCCGGACCACTTTTTTTGTTTGAAACATCCTGATCATTATCTGCACGTTTTACTGTGATGTTGGAAGCCTGCAGAGGGATTTTTCCGTTTCCATCCGGAACAATACCGGAATCTCCGCTGCTGTCTCCGCCAACTGCTGATCCTGCTTTTTCCAGTGCAGCCAGCTTAAGTGTTGCATCTTTTACTTCTGCCTGGCTTACCTGAAGATCAGTTCCGCCTCCAACAGTCAGAGTTCCATCTTTCAAATCTTTGATGTTTTTCTCATATCTGCTTGCATCCAGTGTACCGTTGACATAAACTTTCAGACTGCCATTCTTTTCACGGATACCTGCAATGTGTTTCCATGTTCCATCGTTTACAGCTTCTTTGGAAGTTACGGATACATCTCCAACTGTAAAGACTGCTTTTCCGTCTTTGTCAATGGAAAGGCTGTAAGCACCTTCCTGTTTCAGAATGTTCATATTGTTTCCGGTTGTTTTTACATAAGAAGATACTGCAAAATCAGCGGTTCCTGTAACAGCTGTTCCGTTCAGCTCATATGCTTTTGCAAGGCCAAGTATTGTCTTTCCTGCCAGTGCTTCATCTGTTGTTTCCGTTACATCATTTGCATTCTTCAGATCTGTTTTTGCTGATGCTTTCGCTACAACCTGATTTTCCTGATATACAACTTCTGTATTTACTGCTGCTGCATTGCCGGTTAAATCTTTTAATCCACTTACAGAAACCGTTACTTTGCTTCCTGCACTCAGAGTGGATGTAGTCAGCGTTACTTTTCTCTGATTTGCACTTACTTCTGCTTTTGTAACATTTGCTCCGGAAACGGTTGCAGCAGGAGTACCGGTTACGCGCTCATCAAATGTCAGCTCAATCGTGTTGTCCGCAGTTGCTTTTGCAAGTGTCAGCTGAGGTGCTTTTGTATCTTTTGCAGTAGAAAGAGACCAGATACGTGCCTCACCCGGCTGCAGTGTAACTGTGATCACATCGCCGTATTTTACTGTCTGATAGTCGGTCTGTGCATCGGTTGTCTTGTGATCCAGAATTGTTGTACGGTTGAGTGTCTTGCCTTTCAGACTTTCTGCCGCACCAACGTTTCGATCCAGTGTAAAGCTCAGTGTTTTTACGGATGCACTTGGATTTCGCATGGAAATAATACCTTCTTCACCATCCCAGCAGGAGTATCCGTAGGTATTGCCCTTATCCGGTGTCGTACCGATCAGTTTCGCATTTTTCAAAATGTGATAATTTTTCTTAGCCCACTCCAGATATTCTGCATTGATATCCCATTTCTGACCTTCATCTATCATTTCCGGGCTGTAGTACAGCTCCCAGAATGCCGTTCCTCTGGTTCCCATCATATACAGATACGTTTTGAACTCATCATCTGTCATCTGGTTTGCCAGATTGGTTCCTGTTTTTCCGTAGATTGGATCATGATTGTAAATATTTGCCAGTGGGAACTGGAACTCTCTTTCTTTTACAAAATCAAAATATCTGCCGTCACGGTAAGAAAGCAGCTGATCTACCTGTCTGTTCTGTCCGACCTGAACACGTCCGATATCCTGGCTGTTCTGGATCCAGATAGAATTTGCCCACTGCAGATACCATGGACTTGGGTTTACATAACAGGTCAGGTTAAACCACAGATTGTCAATGCCGTTTTTCTCTGCATTGGTACGCAGCGTCTCAAACAGATCGATCCATGCTTCCCAGGTATCGGAAAAATAATACATACCATTCTTTCCGCCTGTCATATGTTTATGATTTGCATTTGTACATGGCTTTGTCGCAAATCCATCCAGTTTCCAGTAATTTACTTTATAAGCATCCTGCATCTGTAAGAAAAACTCAGTCAGTTTCGTCACATACCGTCTGTCACCGACATCAATATCATCGGTTACCGCATTGTATGCACCAAAACCTGCTTTTTCAATAATCTTACCCATTGCAGCGTTATAGTTATAACCACCTCTAGGTCCTACCCATACACCAAATCCGGAGCCGAAGCTTTCTGCAAGATCGGACGCAGGACGGAATCCGTTCGGGAACTTATTGTTAAACTCCCAGAACCCTGTCACATTATCCGTGGTACCGCAGCGTGCCACATCATGAACAGTAGAAGTTGTATTCGAGTTGTTATAATTATTCCATCCGTCATCCACAACATACGAATCCATCGGTTCTACGCCGGATTCAGAGAATCCCTTTTCCATTTTTTTGAATGCAGATTCAATGTTGTCATCGTTAATGGTCATCATATTATCGTACCAGGAATTGTACTGCGTACGGAAATCGCTTCTTGTTGCAATGCTGTTGATATATTCATAAAAGTCAGACTGAATGACATTCATATCCGTACTTCTTGCAGCACCCGCTACGGTCTGCCAGGTCACATATTTTCCGTCTGTGGTAAGCTGGTTATCTTCCTGCAGTTTTTCGAATGTCTTGCCGGAAAAATAACGCATATGTGCATTTTTATTGCTGTCGATCTCTGTTTCTGTCATCGGGAACTCACATCCAAGGAACATTCCCTGAATATAAACCGGCTGGCCAAGAGAAATGACATATCCACTCATACCGCCAACGCCTTCACCCATGATCGGATGTGTCCACACGGTATCATTTGCATTGACATTCAACGATTCCAGATCGATATAATCAATTGCTGCTTTTTCTTTGTCACTTACTTCGATTTCCAGGAATTTACGCATGAAATGATCTCCGTCATCCATGGTAACTTTCATGGTAACATCCCAGTCTACACCGTTTTTGGAAACGGTCTCAAACGGGAATTCTACCATGACTCCGCCGTTCGTATCTACTTTTTTAACCTTGCTGCCTTCCAGAGTCATCTCGCTGGATCTGATCATGGCACTTGCATCTGCTGTACCGACTGCTTTGCTGTACATCTTTACTTCTGCCGCCGTTGCCCATGCCTGACCGTCCGTCTTTGGTGATACAGCAACCAGTTTTACATAACGACCCTTTTTCGGTGCTGTCAGATTGATATAGATCGTTTCTCTGTCATTATAAGTAAAATCACCTTCTGCCGCAAGGTTTGCATCACTTTCC
>OKVF01002027.1_pt1 | contig 12826 bp, 10 predicted proteins | sample 1604831 | NCBI WGS metagenome assembly OKVF01 (sample SAMN01760980, study PRJEB22395) | human gut metagenome
GCCTCTTTCAAAGAAAAATCCTCGGCGGAATGCCGAGGTCTTTGTCTACAGTCTGAGAAGACACCAACTAAGGTGTCTTTTATTATGCATCAATTTCTCGGGACAGATCCATTCCCAGCTTGAAATTTATTTTGAAGAACGTCTGATCGGACGTAACCTGTAAAAACAGCTAGTTTTAGGCAGGTTTTATTGACATGCCTAAAAACTCCTGTATAATGCAGATAAGGGCAGAACCTGAAAAATCCGGCTCTGCCCATTTGTAACTATTCACAAATCTTATATCAGTTTTTTAAGTTTACACAAAACTTGAAACAGTCTCTAGGGAACAGTTAAAAAGCTGTTCCCTATTTTTTACAATTTTGCAAAAGCTCTTTGCGGTTGAATTGTTATATTATTTTATCTCCATTTGATTATTGATAATCTCCATTTTGTCTCCATTGGTATATAAAATTATATCAATTTATACAAAAATATATCAACTTATCTTGGTTTTCTCGATTTTTTAAATCTTCAAGAACCATTTAAACACTGCTATTTTCCAATAGCCTCCGCTATATCAACAAACTCATACGGAGTGACCTGATATACATAATAATTGAGCCAGTTACTGAACAAATTGTTGCTGTTCGCTCTCCACTGCAGCAGCGGACGCTTTGTGGCATCATCATTCGGATAATAATTATACGGCAGGTCAATCGGCAGACCTTTCTCTAAATCTCTATGATATTCTTTGTCCAGTGTGATCCTGTCGTATTCCGGATGACCCATGACAAATATCTGTTTTCCTTCATTCGAAAGGCACAGAAATACACCTGCCTCTTCGGATTTTGCAAGAATCTTTAAATCCGGACAATTCTCAATGTCTTCGGTTAAGATTGCCGTATGGCGGCTGTTTGGTGCATAGAACACATCGTCAAAGCCACGGACTAACGGCACCTTTCTGTTTAAAACATGGAATGGGTAGACTCCAAACAGTTTCTTCGGAAGCAACACCTTGTTAATACCAAAATGATAGTAAAGTCCTGCCTGAGCACCCCAGCAGATATGCATCGTACTGGTCACGTTTGTCTTTGTCCAGTCCATGATCTGACAAAGTTCCTCCCAGTAATCTACTGTTTCATAATCCAGATGCTCGATCGGTGCTCCCGTAATGATCATGCCATCAAATTTTTGATCTTTGATGTATTCAAAGGTTGTATAAAATTTGTTCAGATGATTCGCAGATACATTCTGCGATTCGTGGCTTTTTACTGTTAAAAACGTAATATCCACCTGTAATGGTGTGTTCGATAGTGCACGCAGCAATTGCAGCTCCGTATCTTCTTTTAACGGCATCAGGTTTAAAATGCACACCTGAAGCGGACGAATGTCCTGATGGATCGCACGACTCTCATCCATCACAAATATATTTTCATTTTCTAATATTTCCTTTGCCGGTAAATCTCCCTGTGTCTTGATCGGCATATTTTTCCCTCTTTTCTGTCTGTGATCTGTTTATCAATATCTATTTTAACATTTCCTGCAATTCTGCTTCCGATATCACGGAAACACCCAGATCATTGGCTTTTGTCAGCTTACTGCCCGCATTTTCTCCGGCAAGCAGATAATTGGTCTTTTTAGAAACAGAACCGGATACCTTGCCGCCATGCGCTTCGATCAGGGCTGCAGCTGCTTTTCGATCCATCGTTGGAAGTGTTCCGGTAATGACAAAGGTCAATCCGTCAAAACGTCCGTCCTCACTGCCTGACTCTGCCATTTCCATATTGACCCCTGCTTCTTTCAGACGTTCTATGATCTTGCAGTTATTTTCATCCTGAAAATAATTACGGATGCAAAGTGCCGTAACCTCTCCGACATCTGCAACCTGTTGCAGACTCTCCATATCTGCCTGCATCAGTGCTTCAATACTGCCAAAATGTTTCAGAATGGTTTTTGCCGCTGCTTTGCCGACATTTGGGATACCAAACCCGGTCAATAACTGGAATGCCTCATTTTGCTTGGATTTTTCAATTGCATCCAGTAATTTATCCGTATTTTTTTCTTTTCCGATAATTCCCTGTTCGATCAGTTCTTCCCGGTGCTGTTTTAAGTCATAAATATCTGCAATGTCTTTGAGATATCCAAGATGTACCAGTTCCATAATGTAAGTGGCACCAAATCCTTTGATGTCCATAGCATCCCTGCCGACAAAATTGATCATATGGCGTTCTAACTGTGCCGGACAGTTTGGTGAGGTACACTTGATATCTGCGGTATCCTTTTCACGTTCCGTCTTCGCACTACAGACCGGACAGACATCCGGTATCACGAATTTTTTGACACCCACCGGTCTCTTCTCGTGAATGACTCTTCGTACCTTCGGTATGATCTCACCGGATTTATATACCACGATCGTATCACCGATCCCGATGTCTAATTCATCAATAAAATCCTGATTATGCAGGGTTGCTCTTGATACGCTCGTGCCACACAACCGCACCGGTTCAAAAACGGCTGTCGGCGTGATCCTTCCGGTTCTGCCAACTGACAACTCAATATCTAACAGTTTTGTCTCTTTTTCTTCCGGCGGATATTTATATGCCACTGCCCACCGCGGAACTTTAGAAGTTGCCCCTAATTTTTCCCGATCGGAAAAACGGTTGATCTTTACCACCGCGCCATCAATATCATATGGCAGTTTTCCGCGGTTCTCGCCGATTTTTTCGATCGCTGCCCAGACTTCATCTGCTGTCTTGCAGACCGTATATTCTTCAATGACCCGAATGCCCTGTTTTTTTAAATATTCATAGCCTTCTGTATGCGTTTCAAACGAAATCCCTCTCGCATCCTGAATATTAAAAATAAACATGGACAGTCCGCGTTCCTTTGTCACTGCGGTATCTAACTGACGCAGTGTCCCTGCTGCACAGTTTCTTGGATTTGCAAACAGCTTTTTGCCGAGCAGCTCCTGTTTTTCGTTGACCTTCTCAAAATCCGCCTCTGTCATATAGACTTCACCACGGATTTCGAGATATTCCGGCTTATCTTTTAACTTCTTTTTGACATCACGGATCACTTTTGCATTTGCCGTAACATCTTCCCCATATTGGATGCCGTCTCCTCTGGTCTCTGCTAACTTCAACTCGCCGTATTCGTAACGCAAAGAAAGAGACAGTCCGTCTATCTTGTATTCAACCACAAATTCAGGATCATCTAACTGCTTTTTCATTTCTGCAACAAAATTCTCTACCTCTCCCCTGTCAAAAACATCCTGAAGGCTCAACATCGGTACGTTATGCTCTACTAAGACACCCGCCTCACGTTTTGCACTTCCTCCGACTTTTTGTGTCGGGGAATCCGATGTGACATATTCCGGGTGTTCTTTTTCTAAACGTTTTAACTCGTTCATTTTCTGATCGTATTCGTAATCGGTAATCTCCGGATCATCCTGATTATAATAGCGTTCGATATGATACTCAATTTCCTTGCGTAACGCTTCTATTTTTTCCTGAATTTCCATTCTATTCCTCTTTCCCACTCTCTGATAGCAGTGCCAATAATCCTTCCCATTCCTGATGTGTCAGATCACGGTATTTTCCCACCGGAAGATCTCCTAATTTAATATTCATGATCCTGACACGGACCAGTTTGACCACCCGATAGCCAAAATATTCACACATTCTGCGGATCTGCCGGTTCAGTCCCTGCGTCAGTACAATACGGAATTTCCGCTTATCTAACTTTTCTACCTTACACTTTCTCGTGATCGTATCGAGGATTGGTACACCTCCTGCCATTCCGCGTAAAAACTCATCCGTAACCGGGCGGTTTACCGTTACGATATATTCTTTCTCATGAAAATTTCTTGCTCTTAGAATCTCGTTTCCAAGCTCTCCATCATTGGTAAGAAGGATCAATCCCTCGGAATCTTTGTCTAATCTTCCTACCGGATAGATACGTTTCGGGTAATGAATATAATCAATAATATTGTTCTTTTCTCTCTTCTCTGCCGTACATACAATTCCTTTTGGTTTATGAAAAGCCAGTAAAATCTTCTCATCCTCTCTCTGTATTTCCCTGCCGTCCACAAGAACCTTCTGTCCCGGAAGAATCTGATCACCAAGTACTGCTACCTTTCCGTCAATAGTCACTCTTCCTTCTTCCACAAGACGGTCTGCTCCTCTTCTTGAACACACTCCTGCTTCACTTAAAAACTTATTGATCCTGATAAATTCCGTTTCCATTCCTATCCTTTCAAAAATGCGGAGACCTAAGCCTCCGCATTTCTTCCTACTGTAATAATTCTGTCTTTATGTAACCGATGGTATCTTTATAATTTACCTTCGTCCATCCTTCCGCATAACTCATAACAACCGTAACCTTGTCACCGGCATATCCTACTGCTACCTTCGTGGAAGTCTCGCTCATGGACTCACGGATATTGATCGTGCCATTTAAGGTAACGGTAGAACCCTCTGACAGGGAAGGTGCTGATGTATCCTGCTGTGGAACTTCTGTAGACAGATACTCGCTCTTGACATAACCGGTTACACCATTATGCTCTACGGCACTCCAGTCGCCTTCTGTTCCGGTCCGCTTCAACTCTGTTCCGAACTCTAACATCTCTACGACATTTCCATCGGTACTTGCAGCATCACGGATATTGACCTTTGTGGTTACATATACAGTCTCGGCTGCCGGCTGCTCTGCCTGTTGTTGCTCTTCCTGCTTGTTATCCTCTTTTTTCTGATCGTCTTTCTTGTCAGATTTCTTTTTACTGTCTTTTTTATCCTCAGATTTTTTCTTTTCTTCGGATTTCTTTTTGCTGTCTTTCTTATCGTCCTTCTTCTTTTGTTCTTTCTCTTTTTTCTTCTTCTCTTCGTCTTTCTTCTTTTGTTCTTCTTCCTGTTTCTTCTTTTCTTCGTCCTTCTTCTTTTGCTCTTCTTCTTTCTTCTTCTGTTCTTCCTCCTGTGCCTTCTTATAATTGTTCAGCCACTTTGGAATTACCTTATCATTCAGCTTATTAACGTATTTTTCTAAGTCTTTATCCGATTTGATCGCTTTGCTGCTTTTTTTCTCAATATCGTTTGCTAACTTTACAAAGTCATCCTGCTCTTCATACTTGTCAATAAATTCTGAAACGCTCGAATCAACGTCTTTTTCATTCGTTGCGATATAATTGAATGTACTGTAGAGATTGTCAATATACAGATTTCCCTTGTCATCCGTTCTTACATAAAAAGTCTCCAAAGACGGGATCGTTGTCTTGATCTTCGGGAACTTCATATCCATTGTTACGGATACGATATAGGAATCTTTATCTAATCCCTCTTTTGTATAGCACTTGATGTTCTTATATTTCTCTACGCGTTCGCTGAACATCTTGATATAACTCTGCTCTAATTTCGAGATTGGAGTTGCAATCTCTTTCATCTTATCTACATTACCTTCTGCATAGTATTTGTAATAATTCTTCATCAGTTTGGTAACGGCTTCATTTTCATCTACCTGATAATCCTCTTTCAGCACTTTTTCTGCTCTGGCTTTCGGATCAGCAGATGATGTACCTTTGTTATTGACTAACATAACGATACCGATCAAAATCACGACTAACATGCCTGCCATGATCAGATATCGTCCGTTTTTATGCAAAAATTCCTGTGTTTTTTCTTTATCTATGCTATTTTTATCTGTGCCATTCCCATCTATGTTATTTTTGTTACTTCCATCCTCAGTACTCATAAAAACCTCCTATACTGCTGCTTGTCCTCAGTTATTCTTTACTCTGTAGGACATTGCGAAAACAAACGATCTCCTATAGAGTAAAAAATGCATCTAGCGGGAGTCGAACCCACATTACTGGAATCGGAGTCCAGCGTTCTATCCATTAGACTATAGATGCAAACTTTACATAGCAAAACTTATCATATCATACTCATAGGAAAAAATCAAAGAAAAAAGTGTGAAAAACAATTTTTTCACACTTTTTTTATACTTCTAGGCTAACGCTTCCTCAAACTGGGAATTGTATAAATCCGCATAGAATCCCTGTTGTTCTAGGAGTTCTTTATGGGTTCCCTGCTCAATAATATCTCCATCCTTCATGACCAGAATCAAATCTGCATCTTTAATGGTAGAAAGTCTGTGTGCAATGACAAAGCTGGTTCTTCCTTTCATCAGATTGTTCATTGCTTTCTGTATTCTTGCCTCAGTTCTCGTATCGACGGAACTTGTTGCTTCATCGAGGATCAGTATCCTGTTATCTGCTAAAATGGCTCTCGCGATCGTCAAAAGCTGCTTCTGTCCCTGTGAAACATTGCTCGCTTCCTCATTCAATTCCATCTGATAGCCGCCCGGCAGTGTGGAGATAAAGTGGTGGGCATGTGCTGCTTTCGCTGCCTCGATGACCTCTTCATCGGTTGCATCCAGTCTTCCGTAACGGATATTTTCCATGATCGTTCCTTTGAACAGCCATGTGTCCTGTAAGACCATTCCAAAGTTCTCGCGAAGCTCACTGCGGTTGAAATCCCGGATATCATAGCCATCAACTTTGATCGCACCTTCGTTGACATCATAAAAACGCATCAACAGTTTGACCATCGTCGTCTTACCTGCACCGGTCGGCCCTACGATCGCTACCGTCTGTCCCGGAGAGATCTGACTGTTAAAATCATGGATGATGATCTTATCTTCATCGTAACCGAATTTTACATGCTCAAACGTTACACTTCCCTGAAGATTCTCATCATGCACCGGATTCTCGGCAAACTGGTCTTCCTCTTTCTCTTCTAAGAATTCAAATACACGCTCTGTTGCCGCTGCCATGGACTGAAGCATATTCGATACCTGTGCCACCTGTGTGATCGGCTGGGTAAAACTTCTGACATACTGGATAAATGCCTGAATATCTCCGACCTCGATCGTTCCTTTGATCGCTAACATACTTCCGCTGATCGCTACTGCAACATAACCGAGATTTCCGACAAACATCATGATCGGCTGCATCATACCTGAGAAAAACTGTGATTTCCAGGCTGACTGATAGAGCACGTCATTATCTTCCTCAAAGGTTTTTTTCACTACCTCTTCACGGTTAAACACTTTGATAACATTCTGTCCGCTGAACACTTCTTCGACCTGTCCGTTGATCTTTCCAAGGTATTCCTGCTGTGTAAAGAAATACTTCTGCGAATGTTTGATGACCAGACTGATCAAAAGTGCGGAGATAGGGAGGATCACAAATGCGATCAATGTCATCAACGGACTGATCGTAAGCATCATGATCAACACTCCGATAATAGTCGTCACGGATGTGATCAATATCGTCACACTCTGGTTCAGACTCTGTCCTAACGTATCGACATCATTGGTAATACGCGATAACACTTCTCCTACTGTCCGTGATTCAAAATACTTCATCGGCATCCGGTCAATCTTCTCCGATATCTCTTTTCGGAAACGGAAACAGAGCTTTTGTGTCACTCCTGTCATGATCCATCCCTGGATAAAGGAAAAGACTGCACTGACTAAATACATCGTCAGCAGGATCAACAGAATTTTTCCGATCTTGTCAAAATCAATACCACCGGTGCCTTTGATCTTTGCTACTAAGCCGTTAAACAGTTCTGTTGTCGCCTTACTTAAGATTTTCGGTCCAATGATACTAAAGATCGTACTGCCGATCGCAAATACAATGACCGTTGCTACAGCAAACTTATACTTTCCGATATAAGTCATCAGCTTTTTCATCGTTCCCTTAAAATCTTTTGCTTTTTCACCCGGTGCCATTCCACCATGCGGTCCTCTTGGTCCATGTCTTCTTGTATTCTGCTCTGCCATTAACGGACACCTCCTTTCAGTTCTGCTTCAGAAAGCTGGGAGCTTGCAATCTCCTGATAGGTCTCGCATCCTGCTAACAGCTCCTCATGTGTTCCGATACCGGCAATTCTGCCTTCTTCTAATACAATGATCTTATCTGCATGTAAGATCGTACTGATCCTCTGTGCCACGATCAAAACGGTTGCATCTTTTACTCTTTCATTCAGCTTCTTTCTAAGTGCCACATCGGTCTTATAATCCAATGCGGAAAAACTGTCATCAAATAAGAAGATTTTCGGATTCTTTGCAATCGCTCTTGCAATGGACAGTCTCTGCTTCTGTCCACCGGAGACATTCGTTCCGCCCTGTGCGATCGGACTGTTGTATTTTTCTTCTTTTTCTTCAATAAAATCTACTGCCTGTGCAATGTCTGCCGCCTCTTTCATCATCTCATCACTGACCTGATCTCCTGCGAATTTCAGGTTAGATGCGATCGTTCCGGAAAAAAGCACTCCTTTTTGCGGCACATATCCGATCAGACTTCTTAATTTCTCCTGTGACATTTCCCGGACATCAATCCCATCTATGGTAATGCTTCCGGAGGTCACATCATAAAAACGCGGGATCAGATTTAATAACGTGGTCTTTCCACATCCGGTACTTCCGATAATGGCTGTTGTTTCCCCCGGTCTTGCCGTAAAGGAAATATCACTCAGTGCCTCTTCTTTTGCACCATCATAGGCAAACCCTACATCGTGAAACTCTAATACACCACTAAAGTCTTCTTCATCACCCTTTGTCTGCTCTGCATCACGGATGCTTGGTTCCGTATCTAATACTTCTTCTATACGGGTTGCTGCCACGCCTGCTCTTGGCAGCATAATGGATACCATCGTCAACATTAAAAATGCCATGACGATCTGCATCGTATAGGTAATAAATGCGATCATGTCACCAACCTGAAGGTTTCCAAGGTCTACTCCTTTTGCCCCAAACCACACAATCGCTACCGTAATGGCATTCATGATCAGCATCATCGTCGGCATCATAAAAGTCATAACACGGTTCGTAAACAACTGTGTCTGCATCAGATCACGATTTGCTTTCTCAAACCGTTTTTCCTCAAATTTTTCACGACTGAATGCACGAATAACCGGAATACCGGTCAATATCTCTCTTGAAACCAGATTCATGCGGTCCACAAGGGTCTGCATCTGTTTGAATTTCGGCATTGCCACAACTACTAAGATTCCTACCAGAACAAAAATTGCAATTACCGCAACAACAATGATCCATCCCATTCCGGTCTTTGTATTGACTACCTTTAAGATTCCTCCGATACCGATGATCGGTGCATACAGTACCATTCTTAGCAACATGGTAGAAACCATCTGTATCTGCTGGATATCATTCGTACTTCTTGTGATCAGGGATGCTGTGGAAAATTGGTCCATCTCACGGTTAGAAAAACTTAATACTTTTCCAAAGATCCTGGTTCGTAAGTCCATACCGATCTTGGCTCCGGTCTTAGAGGAAAAATATCCTGCACAGATTGCTGCCGCTACCATTAAAATGGACAGTCCTAACATCTTTGCCCCGGTTACCCACAGATAATGTGTCTGTATCTGATTGGTATCATAATCCATGGCTTTGTATTCATCCTGTACATACAAAATTGCCATCTGTGAAACAATGGAATCACTCATGTTATCGTATTTTTCCAATGCTTCTTCTTCCTGCTGCAGTATCATATCCTTGGTAATGGCTCCTGCCTTCACGCCCTGCAAAAACTGGTCAAAATCCATCTCTTTGCTGCTTTTCATGCTATTGACCATTGCCATAGGCTTTGCTAAGATATCGTCGAGTTTTTCAATATCCTCTTTTTTATCGCTCTTTCTGACATATCGCTCAGTCTTCTCATCAAGCTTATATGCATCGCGGAGTGTTTTTTCATCCTTATCCTCTACAAAGAAGCAAAGTGTGTCGAAACTCTCCTTTCGCATCTCCTCCATTGCTTCATGCTCAATTCCTCCCTGTTCGATTCCGACATCGACAATATCCGATGTGTAGGAAGGAAGAGACAGATCACAATATGCCTGAACAACTAAAAGCAGTATGATCATGACCACTGCTCCTTTGTGCTCTGCTAAGTATTTAAAGATTTGCTTCATGTTTTTCCTCCTGCTTTTTTCTTTTTCTGTTCTGATTCTCTTCCTGCATGATCTCCGTGTATCGGTTCATTAAATGAATCAGCTCTTTGGTACGCTCCTCCCCCAGACGTTCTATAACTCCTGTGATAAATTCATGCATCTGCCTGCGTACCTGCTGTTCTGCTTCTTTTCCGTCAGGCGTAATGCTCACCCGCGTATTCCGTCTGTCTTTTTCATCCACTCTTCGTTCTACATACCCCTTTTCTTCCATGCTTCTTAACATTTTTGAGACTGCCGGAGCCGTGATCCTCAGGCGCTTGGCAATATCGGATGCCAGCACACCCTGCTCACGGTTTCCGTTCTCTCTTTCAATGATCTCCAGCATGACAAACTCACTTTTGCGAAGACCTGTAAAGCAAAGATCCCGGTGCATCTTCATAAATCTATGCTGTGCCGTGATCAATTGTTCCTGAAGGTCCGCTATATACTCTTCCATGTGTATCACCTCTATTATTTAACCTAGTTATTAATTAACTATGTGAAGTATTATTTTAGCATGTTCTATCTCAATGTCAAGATTCGCTCACAATTTCTTCACTCTTTTTTACAATGCTCTTTTTGAAACACCTGCATCATTTCTCTTGTCAGGCTGATCTCCTCTATATCTAAGACGATCTCTTCTGCCGGCACCCACATTGCCTCCGCTAATTCGTCTTCCTGCCTGTAGATCGTAAGGTCTCCTTCTGCCTCTGCAAAAAAGCCAAACAGCAGACTCCCGGAAAATCCCCATGGCTGGCTCTTATAATACCGCAGATTCTTTACCCGTATCCCGACTTCTTCCATGACTTCCCTTTGTACCGTCTGCTCTATCGTTTCACCAAATTCTGCAAAACCGGCAATTAATGCATATTTTTTATATTCCCTGCCTGCATATTTTGTCAGGATCAGTTCATCGCCGTGACTGACCGCCACAATGACTGCCGGATTGATCCTTGGAAACACTTCATTCCCACATGCCGGACATTGCAGTTTTCTTTCGTTGTCATTTCTTAAGAGTTCTGTTCCGCATTTTCCGCAAAAATGATTGTTTTCATACCATGTATACAAATGATAGGCACTGACTCCTGCAAATCGCTCACGCTCAGGAAATGTTCGACGTAAACGGAACATCTTTTCATAGACATACCCCTCGACTTCTGTCTTTTGCGGCGAATACAACAGATAATAAGTGTCCTCTCCAATGGAAAAAAGGTAGATGAGCGTTCCCTCATCTGCCTTATTTTTTCTCCACTCACCGTATTTAGGATATGCAATCTGCATCTCTTCGTTGATCCTACAAAGCAGTTTTCCTGCGTCAAATATCATGATCCTGCTCTCGTCTTTCGGAGGCTTTGGATGATATTCATTTTTTAACTGCTCCACTCCAATATCCTGTATCATGCCTCTTCCTCTTTTCCTGCCATTGGTATCTGCAACCGCTCTATGATCTCGAATGCGACATCCTTTGGTGCTTTTTCATCCGTAACAATTTCGATATCTTTTGCTTTTTCATAATACGGCTGTCTTTCCTGCATCATCTGTCCAATATAGTCAGGATTCATGTTTCCATTTAAAAGCGGACGATCTTTTCCGTCTTTTACGTTTTCATAAATGGTCTGCGGGGTCGCACTCAACAAAATCACGGTGCCGCTTTTTTTCATCAGCCTCCGGTTGTTTTCCCGTAAAATAATTCCACCGCCACAGGATACGATCCGCTGCCCCTTTTTTGCATAGTCCTCTAATATATGACTTTCTAAATTTCTAAAATAGTTTTCCCCATATTTTTCAAAAATTTCCGGAATCCCCATATTTTTTTTCCGGACAATGACCTTATCGGTATCGACTTCCTCCCATCCGGTCAGTTCCCTCAAATATTTTGAGACGGTTGTCTTTCCAACGCCCATAAAGCCGATCAAATAAATATTTCCCTTTTTTTTCATCTTTCTTCCTCTTCTAACTGATACTCTTATGTATTTTTTCTAATACGGTCTTTAGATCATCCATCTGCATCTGTCCCGGTGCGGACGCTTTCTCATGTGAACCGAAGGTCACACAGGAGCCAAACACCTCACCGCAAAGTCTGCTGATCACTCCATCTTTTCCCATGGACATCGTGATCGCCGGTGTATCGTGATGCTCTTCCACAAAACTCTCCGTGGCACTTAACAGATTTAAAACATCTAGCCGGTTTTGCGGCATCACTGCAAGTTTCACGATATCGGCACCGCCATGGTACATTTTTTCTAAGATCATCTGCAATACACCTCTCTCCGGTGTCTTTTCAAAATCATGATGGGAGCAGATGACCGTCACACCACAGTCCTTCATTCTTTGGATGGCTTTTTTCGGTTTTTCATATTCAAAATATTCAATATCTACAAAATCGGCCACTCCTGTCTTTGCCGCCGCTTCGTTCAGTTCTAAGACCTCTGCCGGTTTCATCTGTAGCTGTCCGCCCTGCATCTTAGAGCGGAAGGTCAGTAAGAACAGTGTATTTTCCACATAAGGGCGGATCTCTTCGAGAACACTCTTCACTGCCTCTTTATCCGTTACCTCTGAAAACCAGTCCATCCTCCACTCGATCATATCTACCTTTTGTTCTGTTAATATGCGGATCTCTTCCACGATTTTTTCTTTTGTCTCCTCTGTTACCGGAACACAGATGAGCGGGGTGCCGGTTCCGAGGATTTTTCCTTTTTTTTCAATGATTCCTGCCATGATGTTTCCTCTTCCTATTTTCCTATTGATTTTTAGTTATATTCAGTTATTCGTTATGGTTATACGCTATGGGGCAGCCGGCACAGATCAGATATTCCAGTTTTCCTTGTGCAGACCATTCC
>OKVF01002048.1_pt1 | contig 12659 bp, 8 predicted proteins | sample 1604831 | NCBI WGS metagenome assembly OKVF01 (sample SAMN01760980, study PRJEB22395) | human gut metagenome
AAATGTAACTTTGCCATAACGAAAAACTTTATGCCTAAAGATACAAAAACTTTGTACATAAAAAAAGGTTGTGCCAGCGTTTTGACACAACCTCAGGTAAATACATATCCGTCACAAAAGGACCGAACGCTGATAACATACCTAGCAGTATCAGCAAAAACACCTTTGAGTTCTCCTTATTTATTGCATTCATAATCAATTGTTTTTTATTCCGGAGGCAAAGGTATAGCATTTGTTGCGTACGTCTATAGACCAAATCAGAACAAAACCGGACTATTTCAGAACAAAGACATAGTATGTACTTCATCAAAGGTATCCGGTCGGACCGATGATTGGATATCTTCCCTCCGTTTCTTCGACCTATTCTCCCATACAGAATCGTTAAAAAATATTATATTTGCGTATATACAAAGTCACAACTTACCTGATATTTTTCATAATTTTGCAAACCGAAAAATAGAAAACAGGTATCAGGATGAAACTAAAATATTATCAAACAGCCGTTCGTTATAAGAATAAAATGGATGATTTCCACGGTTGGGGTGTGGCTGCACAGATTTGATAATTCTCATAAAACGACTCGCCACGACGCGAAACGATAACTCCTTCTCAGGGAGTCCCGTGATATAGGACCGTATATTTATCATTATCAATTTAATTTCTTTTTCACTTTATGAGCAAAAAAAGATGGCTCATAGTGCCGCTTTGTGCAGTACTGTGCAGCCAGGGACTATTTGCCCAGACGCCTGGCAGGAAAGTTCTGGGTATTAATGAAATGTTCCGTCTGGCAGACGAGAACAGTCAGAGTATTCAAACGTATAAAACCGGAAAAGAAGCAGCGGATGAAGCATTGAAAGCTGCCAAGTCACAACGATTGCCGGACATTGGCGCCTCACTCTCGTTCAGCTATCTGGGCGACGGGTATCTGTGGGACCGTGACTTCAAAAACGGTCAGAACATCCCTATGCCCCACTTCGGCAATAACTTCGCTTTGGAAGCCCAACAGGTTATTTACGCCGGCGGAGCCATCAACAGCAGCATTACCCTGGCAGAACTCGGACAACAGATGGCCGCACTGGACTGGCAGAAAAATCGTCAGGAGATACGCTTTCTTCTGACCGGCTACTATCTGGATTTATACAAACTGAACAACCAAATTCAGGTATTACAGAAAAACCTTGATCTGACAGAACAGGTGATTCGCAACATGGAAGCCAGACGTACTCAAGGGACGGCTTTAAAGAATGATATCACCCGCTACGAACTCCAGAAAGAAACACTGAAACTACAACTGGCAAAGGTGCAGGACGCCTGCAAGATCATGAATCATCAGTTGGTGACCACTCTTCACCTGCCAGCCGGAACAGAAATAGTCCCCGACTCCACCTTACTGGACGAAGAAGTCAGGGCATTGGCGGAAAATGACTGGCAACTGCTGGCCACACAGAGCAATGTAGGCTTGCAGCAAGCACAGCTGGCGGTAAAGATGAACGAACAGAAAGTAAAGCTGGAACGCTCGGAGCTTCTTCCCAAAGTAGCACTCGTAGCCGGAGAACATCTGGACGGACCGATCACCATCGAAGTCCCCGTACTGGACAACAACTTCAATTACTGGTATGTAGGAGTCGGAATAAAGTACAACCTTTCTTCCTTATTCAAAAACAATAAGAAGGTACGGCAGGCAAAGCTGAATATGCGGAAAGCACAGGAAGAATATTCATTAGCGCAAGAGCAGATAGAAAACGGCGTGCAGGCGAATTACGTCAACTTCCTGACTTCCTTCACCGACCTCCGCACGCAAGAGAAAAGTGTGGAACTGGCCGATCAGAACTACAACGTGACCAGCAACCGCTACAAAAACGATTTGGCTCTGCTCACCGATATGCTCGATGCCAGCAACATGAAGCTGAGCGCCGACTTAAATCTGGTAAACGCACGCATCAACGTAGTCTACAGCTTTTACAAGATGAAATACATTACCCATACGCTGTAAAAACGTCTTATTGTTTTAAAACATCTCATCAGAGAACAACTCATTAACATTCAACCTATTAAAAATAGCACAAATCATGATTGCAAGAAAAGTCCAAAAGCTGATATACAATATTCTTATTCTTTGCTTCCTTATTGGCGGAGCCATTTATGTTTGTTCCCGATTCATCCATCTGGGAAACATCGAGTATACCGACAATGCACAGGTAAAGCAACATATCACTCCGATCAACACCCGCGTACCGGGATTTATCAAGAAGATATGTTTCGAAGAGTATCAGCAAGTACGCAAAGGCGACACGCTCCTCATCATCGAAGACACTGAATTTCGCCTCCGGGTGGCCCAGGCAGAAGCAGACCTTGCCAATGCCACCGCAGGACGGAAAGCCACCACGATAGGAATCGCCACCACTCAGAACAACCTGAGTGTAAGCGACGCAAGCATCGAAGAGGTACGCGTACAGATGGAAAACGCCAGACGCGAACTGAACCGCTTCGAAAAACTGCTGCAGGAAGACGCAGTGACCAAACAGCAATATGACAACGTACACACAGCTTATGAAGCCGCCAAAGCACGCTACGAGCAAGTATCCCGTGCCAAGCAGTCAACGTCTCTGGTCAAAAGCGAGCAAACGCACCGGCTGGGACAGAATGAGGCAGGCGTCCGTGTAGCGGAAGCGGCATTGGAGCTTGCCCGGCTGAATCTATCCTATACGGTAATCACCGCCCCATGTGACGGTACTACCGGAAAGAAAGAGATTCTGGAAGGACAGTTAGTCCAACCCGGACAGACAATGGTCGACATCGTAGACAGTCGTGACCTGTGGGTGATAGCCAACTACCGCGAGACCCAGCTTTCCAACATCCGAGAAGGCGCCGAAGTGGAAATGACGGCGGATGCAGTGCCCGGCGTTACCTTCCGGGGAATGGTCGAATCTATTTCCGATGCGACAGGAGCAGCCTTTTCCATGATTCCGCAAGACAATGCTACCGGCAACTTCGTCAAAGTAGAACAACGCATTCCGGTCCGCATCAGTCTGAAAGGAAATAAACCGGAAGAGCTGAAACGCCTGCGTGCCGGTTTCAACGTAGAATGTGAGGTGAAATATTAAAGTATGGGAGCACCTGTTTTAAATGGTCCTTTTGTGATGCCGATGTTCCGCAGCTTTGTGCCGCGGAAGATGCAGCCGTGGATTTATCTCTTCATTGCCGTCACTTTCCAGCTGTCGGGAGGGGTGTATCTGGGAGCGCTGAACCAGATGATCGGCAGTATGTCGCTGATGCGCGAAGATATCCTGATGTGTATGTACGCCAACCTGGCGGGCATGGCAATCTACTTCCCGCTGCTGTTCCGTATGAAGTTCCGCTTTACCAATAAGACACTGCTTACGTCTGCCGCACTGGGTGTACTACTCTGCAACCTGATAGCGCCGCACATCACTTTCCTGCCGTTATTGTGGCTGATATGCTTCATCGAAGGAATGTGCAAGATTCAGGGAACTTTTGAATGTATGTCCAACATCCAGTTATGGATGACGCCGAAACGGGATTTTACCGTTTTCTTTCCGTGGCTTCACATTGTCATTCTTGGCAGTATTCAATTGTCCGACCTGATTACGACCTATTTGATGTATCATTATCACTGGACCTACATGAACCTGTTCATCGCAGGGCTGATGCTGATCGTTCTCTTGATACAAACGACTTGTATCAAGCATTTCCGGTTCATGAAGAAGTTTCCGCTATTCGGCATCGACTGGCTGGGCGCTGCGCTTTGGGCTGCCTTACTTGCCGAAATCGCTTTCCTCTTCAACTATGGCGACTGGTATGACTGGTGGAACAGTCCGGTCATCCGTCAGTTGTCGATAGCTATTCTGATCACTTTAGGGTTCTGCATCTGGCGAATGATGACTATCCGCCATCCTTTTCTCGAACCTAAAATGTGGACTTACCGCCATTACTGGTCTCTCCTGGGGCTTGTAACTCTGGTGGAAGCATTTCTGGCTACCGAGCACGTACTGGAAGAGGTCTTTTACGAAGAAGTTATGAAGTATGAAGAGCTGGTAAGCGTTCAGCTGGACTGGTTCGCCATGATCGGTATAGTAGCCGGCTGCGTATTCTCCTACTGGTGGATGCACGTCAAACAGTATAATTATGTACGTCTTGTCATCGTCGGGTTCATCGGACTGATCGGCTATCTGATAGGATTCTACCTGACGCTCTCCACCGACATACATATTTCACAGCTCTATCTGCCTACCATCTGCCGTGGCTTTGCCTATGCCGTATTGAGCGCCACCTTTATGGTTTGCCTGGAAGAAATTATGACTTTCCAGCATTTTTTTCAGGGATTGAGCGTGTTCAATATGCTTCACATGGTAGTCGGAGGTGTGCTGGGCTGCGCAGTCTATGCACAAGGACTGGCTTATTACGTTCCGGATAATCTGTCGCGCTACGGATCGGCCATCGATCATGTATCGTTCAGCAGCAATCCGTTCAATCTCGGTCATTATATGGAGGAATTTATCAGTCAGATGATGGAAGTCAGCATCAAACAGATTTATGGCTGGGTGGCTTATGCCTGCATCTTCCTGTTCCTGTTGCTGCTGCTTTATGACTTTCCGGTCCGTCGTTCGCTGAAGAGTATGCCGAGCTGGAAAGAGGTGGCACGTGAAGTGAAAAATACGTTTTGGCGCACCACTCACACACCATCGGAAAAGAAGAAACAGCTATAATATATAAGGAGTACAGATGGCCGGATAGCAACCATAAGTTTGTGCAAAATCAGTCATTTTGCTATAAAATTAATAGAAATTATCATCTAAAGACAACAATGTATAACTTTTATTCCTACATTTGCAGCCAAATGATAACTTATTAATAAAAATACCAATACCATGGCTAAAATAACCAAAGAAGCCGCTTTGCTCTACCATTCACAGGGCAAACCCGGTAAGATCGAGGTAGTTCCTACCAAACCTTACAGTACACAAACTGATTTATCACTTGCATACTCTCCCGGCGTGGCAGAGCCTTGCCTCGAAATAGAGAAGAATCCGCAGGACGCTTACAAATACACAGCCAAAGGCAACCTGGTAGCTGTTATTTCTAACGGTACAGCCGTACTCGGACTGGGTGACATAGGCGCACTGAGCGGCAAACCGGTGATGGAAGGCAAAGGTCTGCTTTTCAAAATCTACGCAGGAATCGACGTGTTCGATATCGAAGTGGACGAGAAAGACCCGGAGAAATTCATCGCTGCCGTAAAAGCAATCGCTCCTACTTTCGGCGGTATCAATCTGGAAGACATCAAAGCTCCCGAATGTTTCGAAATCGAACGCCGTCTGAAAGAAGAACTTGACATCCCTGTGATGCACGACGACCAGCACGGAACCGCTATCATCTCCAGCGCCGGACTGGTAAATGCCCTGCAAGTGGCCGGAAAGAAAATAGAGGATGTGAAAATCGTCGTAAACGGTGCCGGAGCATCTGCCGTATCCTGTACCAAATTATATGTATCACTGGGGGCACGCCTCGAAAATATCGTCATGCTGGACAGCAAAGGCGTTATCAGCAAGACACGTACCGACCTCAACGAACAGAAGAGATATTTTGCCACCGACCGCACGGATATCCACACACTGGAAGAAGCGATCAAAGGCGCCGATGTATTCCTCGGCTTGTCCAAAGGTAACGTACTGAGTCAGGACATGGTGCGCAGCATGGCTCCCATGCCGATCGTATTCGCACTGGCAAACCCGACACCGGAAATCTCTTACGAAGATGCAATGAGCGCCCGCCCCGACGTACTGATGGCAACCGGACGTTCCGACTATCCGAACCAGATCAACAACGTAATCGGTTTCCCGTACATCTTCCGCGGCGCACTCGATACACAGGCCAAAGCGATCAACGAAGAAATGAAAATCGCAGCAGTACACGCTATCGCCAATCTGGCAAAACAGCCTGTACCTGATGTAGTGAACACAGCATACCACGTCAACAACCTCTCTTTCGGTCCGGAATACTTCATCCCGAAACCGGTAGACCCGCGCCTCATCACCGAAGTTTCCTGTGCCGTAGCCAAAGCAGCCATGGAAAGCGGAGTGGCACGCACGGAAATCAAAGACTGGGACGCTTACTGCGTTCATCTGCGCGAACTGATGGGATACGAATCCAAACTGACCCGCCAGCTTTATGACACCGCCCGCCGCAACCCGCAACGCGTCGTATTTGCCGAAGGCATCCATCCCAACATGCTGAAAGCCGCTGTCGAAGCAAAAGCCGAAGGTATCTGCCATCCTATCTTATTAGGAAACGACGAAGCAATCGGCAAACTGGCCGAAGAACTCGACCTGAGCCTGGAAGGCATCGAAATCGTCAATCTCCGCCATCCGGACGAGTCGGAACGCCGCGAACGCTACTCACGCATCCTTGCCGAAAAACGTGCCCGCGAAGGATTTACCTACGAAGAAGCCAACGACAAGATGTTCGAACGCAACTACTTCGGTATGATGATGGTAGAAACCGGAGATGCAGACGCATTTATCACCGGACTCTACACCAGATACAGCAACACCATCAAAGTTGCCAAAGAAGTAATCGGCATCCAGCCCGGATTCAACCATTTCGGAACAATGCACATTCTTAATTCGAAGAAGGGTACTTACTTCCTGGCAGATACGCTGATCAACCGTCATCCGGATACGGAAACTCTGATTGACATCGCCAAACTGGCTGACAAGACAGTCCGTTTCTTCAACCATACACCGGTCATCTCGATGCTGTCGTACTCCAACTTCGGTGCCGATACCTCCGGCAGCCCTGTCAAAGTGCACGGAGCAGTGAACTATATGCAGAAGGAATATCCGGAACTCGCCATCGACGGTGAAATGCAGGTGAACTTTGCCATGAACCGCGAACTGCGTGACGCCAAGTATCCGTTCACCCGCCTGAAAGGTAAAGACGTGAATACGCTGATCTTCCCGAACCTGAGCTCCGCCAACGCAGGATACAAACTGCTGCAGGCAATGGACCCTGATACGGAATTCATCGGCCCTATCCAGATGGGACTGAACAAGCCTATCCATTTCACTGACTTTGAAAGTTCTGTCCGCGACATCGTGAACATCACAGCCGTAGCCGTGATCGACGCCATCGTAGTGAAGAAGAAAAACGAAAGCCGATGAGAAGGCCGTTATCAAAATCACAAATAGTTTGCGTCAGCCTGCTTTGGCTGGCGCTTTGCTATTTAGTTCTCACAAAAGCCGAACGTATTGACGGTATGACGATAGTAATGCTTGTCATTTCGGCAGCATTAGTCTTTATTCCTGTCTATAAGTCGATGAAAAAGAATAAATAAATATCTTTTTTCTGAGTTTTAATGCAATAAAATATCAAATTTGATGTTTTATTGCATTTTTCTTTATAAAATGTTTGCTAGTTCAATTTTTATCTTTACTTTTGCAACCGCATAAAAGAAATAGGTAATCGAAATTTAATCAACCAATAAAAGAAAAAAAGATTATGAATGCAGCAAAGGTATTAGACGATCTGAAAAGACGGTTCCCCAATGAACCGGAGTATCATCAGGCAGTAGAAGAAGTACTTTCTACTATTGAAGAAGAATACAACAAACACCCGGAGTTTGACAAAGCAAACTTAATCGAACGCTTGTGTATTCCTGATAGAGTATTTCAGTTCCGTGTAACTTGGATGGACGACAAAGGTAATATTCAGACAAACATGGGTTACCGTGTTCAGCACAACAACGCTATCGGCCCGTACAAAGGCGGTATCCGTTTCCACGCATCTGTAAACCTTTCCATCCTGAAATTCCTTGCCTTTGAACAAACATTCAAAAACTCACTGACTACTCTGCCTATGGGTGGTGGTAAAGGTGGTTCTGACTTCTCTCCTCGTGGAAAGTCAAATGCTGAAGTAATGCGCTTCGTACAGGCATTCATGCTGGAACTGTGGCGTCACATCGGTCCCGAAACTGACGTACCTGCAGGTGATATCGGTGTAGGTGGCCGCGAAGTAGGTTTCATGTTCGGTATGTACAAGAAGCTGGCTCACGAATTTACCGGCACATTCACTGGTAAAGGCCGCGAATTCGGTGGTTCACTGATTCGTCCGGAAGCTACCGGTTACGGTAACATCTACTTCCTGATGGAAATGCTGAAAACCAAAGGTACTGACCTGAAAGGTAAAGTTTGTCTTGTTTCCGGTTCGGGTAACGTAGCTCAATATACAATCGAAAAAGTAATCGAACTGGGTGGTAAAGTAGTTACTTGCTCCGACTCTGACGGTTACATCTACGATCCGGACGGTATCGACCGCGAAAAGCTGGATTACATCATGGAACTGAAGAACCTGTACCGTGGTCGTATCCGCGAATACGCAGAGAAATATGGTTGCAAATATGTAGAAGGAGCTAAGCCTTGGGGTGAAAAATGCGATATCGCACTGCCTTCTGCCACTCAGAACGAATTGAACGGCGACCACGCCCGTCAGTTGGTAGCAAACGGCTGTATAGCTGTATCTGAGGGAGCAAACATGCCTTCTACTCCGGAAGCTATCAAAGTATTCCAGGACGCTAAGATTCTGTACGCTCCGGGTAAAGCAGCTAATGCAGGTGGTGTATCAGTATCAGGTCTTGAAATGACTCAGAACTCCATCAAGTTGAGCTGGAGCGCTGAAGAAGTAGACGAAAAGTTGAAGAGCATCATGAAGAATATCCACGAAGCCTGCGTTCAGTATGGTACTGAAGCCGACGGATATGTAAACTATGTGAAAGGTGCTAACGTAGCCGGATTCATGAAGGTTGCCAAAGCTATGATGGCTCAGGGTATCGTATAATCAGCAAGATATAAGAAAGCTATAGTCATTTTTAAGATAAAGGCTCCCGCCTTCCGAAAGGAAGGACGGGAGTTTTTTTTATGTTGTACCGCAGTGATGAAAAACAAGTAAAAGAGTGCAGGCAAACATGTAAAAGAGTGAGTGACAGGAAGTACTTCATTCCGGCAAATGATGTAGAAGAAAAAGGCAAAAGAAGTACATGACTTGGATGAAAGATGTACTTGAAATAAAAAATATCGGAGGTTTTAAAGATTGTTCATAGTTATTCTCTATCTTTAGATAGAAATTATCAGTTTGACAAGCAAGCAAAATCGGTCTATCTTTGTTACATATTATAAACCCGGACAGAAGAATAAAAAAGACTTCGGTTTATTTAAACTTTGCCTCCGACTAACATCTATTTTATGGAAGAAAAAAAACTAACTGCCGCGAACGGTCGTCCCATTGCCGACAATCAGAATTCGCAAACCGCAGGTCAACGCGGACCTGTCATGTTACAAGACCCATGGCTTATTGAAAAGCTTGCTCATTTTGATCGTGAAGTGATTCCGGAAAGACGTATGCACGCCAAAGGTTCGGGAGCTTTCGGTACATTTACCGTCACTCACGACATTACGAAGTACACCCGTGCAGCCATTTTCAGCGAAGTCGGAAAGCAAACTGAATGTTTCGTCCGTTTCTCTACCGTAGCCGGAGAGCGTGGGGCGGCAGATGCCGAACGTGATATCCGCGGTTTTGCCATAAAATTCTACACCGAAGAGGGCAACTGGGATTTAGTCGGAAACAACACTCCTGTCTTTTTCTTACGTGATCCGCTTAAATTTCCGGATTTGAATCATGCCATCAAGCGCGACCCGAAAACGAACATGCGCAGCCCTAACAGCAACTGGGACTTCTGGACACTTCTGCCCGAAGCGCTTCATCAGGTGACAATCACTATGAGCCCTCGCGGCATTCCTTACTCCTATCGCCATATGCACGGATTCGGAAGCCACACCTATAGTTTTATCAATGCGGACAACCAGCGTATCTGGGTGAAATTCCACCTGCGCACCTTGCAGGGAATCAAAAACCTGACAGATCAGGAAGCGGAAGCGATCATCGCCAAAGACCGCGAATCTCATCAACGCGACCTTTTTGAAAGCATCGAAAAGGGAGATTACCCGAAATGGTTATTCCAGATTCAGTTAATGACGGAAGAGGAAGCAGACCATTACCGCATCAACCCGTTCGACCTGACCAAAGTATGGCCGCACAAAGACTTCCCGCTACAAGACGTCGGAATCCTTGAACTGAACCGTAATCCGGAAAACTATTTCGCAGAAGTAGAACAAGCTGCTTTCAACCCGATCAATACCGTAGACGGCATCGGATTCTCACCGGACAAGATGTTACAGGGACGTCTGTTCTCTTACGGCGATGCACAGCGTTATCGTCTCGGAGTGAACTCCGAACAGATTCCGGTGAATAAACCCCGTTGCCCGTTCCATGCTTACCACCGTGACGGAGCCATGCGTGTAGACGGCAACTACGGTGCAACCAAAGGCTACGAACCCAACAGCTACGGAGAATGGAAAGACTCTCCTCACATGAAAGACCCGCCTCTCAAAGCATCCGGCAACGGAGAGATATACAATTATAATGAACGCGAATACGATGATGATTACTACAGCCAGCCGGGCGATCTGTTCCGACTGATGCCGGCAGACGAGCAGCAACTTCTGTTTGAAAACACGGCACGTGCTATGGGAGACTCCGAATTATTCATCAAACAGCGTCACACCCGCAACTGCTACAAAGCAGACCCCGCATACGGTGCCGGAGTCGCCAAAGCATTGGGCATTGATCTGCAAGAAGCATTGAAAGAATAAAAGAACAACCAACCATTTGTAAAAGAAAGAGCATATTTCCCGACGGATTTATGCTCTTTTTTTCGACAGAACAGTAAACAGATGTATATCAGCAGAATAAAAATCCTTTTTTATTCCTTTAAAAGGAATGCCCCGTTGGTTTAAAACCAACGGAACTATTTAAAAAAAGTTCTGCTTTTCCAATGAGAGCAGAACTTTTTTGTTTTATTTATTTATCAACCGGAAAGAGATCAGTCAATCCCCGGCATCAGAACAACACCGAGCTTCTTCTTACCATCCATCTTGACTACCATCGGCTTTTCAAAGCGGACATGACGCAGGAATTTCGTTTCTTCCACCGCAGGTTGGGCGTTGAGGAAATCCTGATTGTAGACTCCGTCATTCATAAAGGCATTGATCGTAAAATAGCCTACGCCGAACGAAGTGAGGTTCTGGAAGAAGTGAGTTCCCTGACTCGGGTCTACACGATAATTGGTCAGTCCGGCCTCCACTATCACACGGGCGGCGGAGATATGCGGCCACTTCACCGGAATGCCCAGCCATGTGTCACTGCTGCCCCAACGTCCCGGACCTACAAGTACATAATTCCTTCCTGCATTGAGGAATTGCAGGTTCATCTTCTCTATTTCCCAGGCAATGGCCTGATTGTTCGAAGCACTGTATCCATCCGTCTTGACGTAGACGATATCATAAATTTCGTTCATGACGCCATGCCCCAATGAGTTATTGGAACGGAGCACCACGTCTTCATCCGGTATCAGCGTCAAGTCTTCGTCCAGCATTTCTTTGCTGTCCACAATCGGGCGGATTTGCAACAGGTAGAATGTACCCGTCTTATCTTGTTCACGGCTCAAGGTCGCGGCAAACTCAATCTCCACCGGGCGCCGCATTTCCTGTTCACCGTACTTCAAAACCAGTTGCAGGATGCGTGCCAGCGGGAATACATCGTGTTGAAGGATATTGGCAAACGTGATTACCTTGCGTCCACCGGGATACAAACCGTCACGGATCACCTGATCATACGGATCGTAAGTAGAAGCGATATAGCGTAACGAACCGTCACTTTCGGCTTCCTTCACATGAAGTTTCAACAGGTTAAAGCCGTCGTCGATAGAGAAATCATGCCCTGCGTTTTTCAAGTCCAATGCGTAGAAACGGGTCTGTGTTTCTTTCAGGGCTATTTCCATTTCACTGGTTTGCAACACTTGATTCGGGTGATAAGGAGAGAAACGAAGCGTCATACCTCCGTCTACAATATATTTTCCTAATCCAAGAGCCAGGTTCACCGTGCCTTCTTCGGCTTTTTCATCTCCCAAGGGATAATAATTGAGCGAACGTGCCACGCCGGACATAGACGGGTAGTAACGGTCTCCGTATTGATTTCCCACAACTTCCTGCAAGATGACTGCCATCTTTTCCTGGTCGATCACGTTCGATGTAGCCTGCATATAGGCTTTACTGTCTCTGAAGTAAACAGACGCATAGACTCCTTTGATCGCATCGGAAAGCATACGGAGCATTTCGTAACGGTCGTCCAAATAAGGAATCATATACGTATTGTATATTCCGGCAAACGGCTGATAATGAGAATCTTCTAACAAAGAAGATGAACGGATGGCAATCGGGGACTTCACCACATCAAAGAAGGTGAAGAAGTCCTCTACCAACCGGTCGGGCAGTTTCGCCTTTAGGAAATATCGTAGAATCGTATCATCGTCGGCATCCGATAGAGCGATTTGATAAAGATTATTGGTCTCCATAAACTCGTCGAAGACATCGGTACACAGTACCACTGTCTTAGGAATTGCCACCCGTGCATTTTCGAACTCTTCAAATTCGGGATAACGCTTCACCATATTATCAATGAAGGCAAGGCCACGGCCTTTTCCTCCCAGCGAACCGTCGCCGATACGGGCAAAGTTGGAGTAACGGTCG